>ENA-OQCS01000343-OQCS01000343.1-human-gut-metagenome-genome-assembly--contig:-NODE-343-length-25649-cov-4.012460_pt1 | contig 25649 bp, 36 predicted proteins | sample MGYA00242757_ERZ504575 | MGnify/ENA primary metagenome ERZ504575 (study PRJEB26092, sample SAMD00036297) | human gut metagenome | host: Homo sapiens | study: EMG produced TPA metagenomics assembly of... | reverse complement strand
ATACCCGCGAAGTCTATCTGCGGATAGGTCTTCAACAGATGATACACCACCTGCTCGATGCCGTCCAACCCCATAGGAGCATAACCGTTGCCCTGCCACTCCAGTTCAGCAACGATGAAGTTTTCCTCGGCCGCCAGCTCAATGAAACCGGATGTCTCAGCCTGCGTACGCGGATCATTGTTGTTGCCATGCAGCAAAAGCAACAACGGCACAGAAGCCTTTTCTGCCTTCAAAGTAGCTTCCGGATGGAATTCATACCATAGGAAATCGCCTGTACCGATAAGGTCTTTCTTCATCACACGACGAGTGATTCCCCAATCTTCGGGCATGATATACGGCTCCAGCTCATACGTACCATATTGGTCGAATTGAGCTCCCGTGTACCAAGTATGTTCGTAATTGTTGAAACGGTAGTTCTTGCAAAGCAAAGTCTTCCAAGCTTCCGCAAAAGCTTCTTTCAGGGAAATGTACTTGTTTGCACTCACCACAACCTGCTGTAGAGGCTCCTGCCGGTTGGCATAACAAGCCAACCCGTCTTCTTTCCGCACCGGTTCCGCCTGATTCTGCAAGATATAGGCTGCCGCTACCTGCCGACTGTGTGTTCCGGCAATAAAAGCAGGAACGGGGGCGCACCCTCAGCCGTCTTGGCCGGTCGGCCATTCAGCGATACGATACCGGCAACAGCACCCGCATGTCCGGCAATGGTTCTATTAACGAACGTCGCCCCCTTACCTATACCGATTATCTTCAGATTAGTAAAAACACGCATCTTGTTCAGGAAATTCTTATAAGCTTCCAAATCCTTCACCGCATCATACTCCTTTCCCAAGGGGTTCATCACACAGACCGTCCCCGAATAGGTGTGCGCATAGGACGCAATACCCAATTCATCCGTCAACGCCGCCGCTTCGGAAGCATCGCACGGCTTGTCCGGATAAATCACGAAAAAGGGGAGAAACCGGGAAAACGTCCCTCTACACTTTGCACGTATCACGCGTAATGTAAACTTCCTGCTCCAACCCAGGAAAACGAACAAACGGAGGAAGCCCTTCAGGGGTTCCACCAGCCCCTTTCATCTGCAATGCAACTACAGAAAACAAGAGCCCAAAAATGAAATTCAGTTTCATAGTATCTTTAACAATTTGTTTTACGACCGCAATATTAGCGAATTGCCCTCAAAGCATTCTTTCCTATTTGTTCAAATGTTTATCCTCCGGTTCAATTTTATTCATTACATTTGCAGTGTTTCTTAAAACCAACCGTATATGGCACATCGTCTTAATACCAACAAACAGTTTATGGTAGGCAACGGCATCCTTGCCTTTGCGTGATTTTCGTAGTCGTCATCTTTGTCTACATGAGCATGAGGCTGCAACAACAGAAAGCGGAAAACCGCAACTTCATCGAAACCTATACCATCACACTGACGAAAGGCTTTGCCGGAGACTCCACCTCCATCTTCATCAACGACAGCTGCTGGTGAACCGCACCATGACGGAAGAACCTTTCATCCTCGAGGTGAACGCTTTGCCGAACAAAGCGCACTGATGATTGTGAACAATGCAACCGAGAAGCTTTCCCTGTTTGAGCTTAGCGAAAAAGGAGGAGAATACCGGTTCGAGAAGGAAGGAGAAGAGGTAAAACAACTGGCGCAGGAATAAAAAAGCTCAGCAAGGAGTGTTGTCAGACGTTATCAACTTTCATTTTATTTTTTCTTACATCAATATAAAGCAAATCATCATGGTCTGTTATACTATACAGTTCCATAAAATCCTCTGTTACCAAGTAATATTCGTCAAGCCCCTCACAGTCGCCGATAAATATATGTATATCAGACATTCTTGCTTTATAAACGATAAAATCCCTGTTCCAATAATCAATAAAAAAATAGAAAACGATATTTTTGTCAATTATATCCAATAGATGAAAATAAGGATCTTCCATGTTACAATCTATACTATATGGCACATATTTAAATTTCAGCCATAATGCACGAAGATTTCCAATTACAAATGTGTCATATAACCGTTGTATTAAAATCTCTTTATCGACATCTCCTATTTCCTGAAATGGAAGATGGTTATCTTTGATTGTTCGTTCTATTTCTTTATAATCAAACATGACATTTTGCTTCTGTTAATAATCTCGCATTATCCATACCGGTATTAACTTTCTGAGATACCTTTCAAACGTGATAGAAGAGGCAGACCGCTATATCTCCGTTTTGTATTTCCGGAGTTCTGTTCTCAATGCCTGAGCCCTTCCATCAGTCATCCGGTCGAGCAAAGCCCAGAAACGTTTCCCGTGATTCATCTCGCGGGTATGCGCCAGTTCGTGCAGCAACACATAGTCTATCAGATGTTTGGGAAGAAGTACCAGGTAATAGGACAGATTGATATTGCCACGCGTGGAACAGCTTCCCCACGCCCGCTACTGGAATTAATCTTCACACTCTTGTAAGGAAGGTTATGTTGCATGGAAAGCATATACAGGCGGGGAGGAAGAATAATCTTTGCATTCCGTCGCAAAGCCTCCTCAATCACCTTACGTAACCAAGCCTGCAGATTCTCATCCGAGAAATCCGCATCCGGCGGACAGATTATCTGCATTCTCCCAACTCGGAACGGGACAAGAAGCGTTCCCGCTGTCCGCTGACCAATGTCAGTTTAAAGAACTCCGTATCAATGCGGTAATCCAAATCAATCAGCTTTCTGACCTGCTTCTGTCTGGCAGCCCTCAAACGCGAACGAAGCTGCTCGATGGCATTCTCTACCTCGGCAAGAGAAGTCCGGGGAGGCACGGTCACGTGAATTCCATCCTCCTTTGTACGGAAAGTGAGGCGCCGTGCCCGGGCATTGACCCGGACAAACAAAGGACCTAGCTCTTTATCTTCTATAATGCGGTTTACTGTCATAAATCAAAGCCTCTCCCGTAGGAAGGGGCGGGGAAGAGGCTTTGCAAATGAACAAAGAATCGTCCAAAAAAGCAAGCAAACACCTGACAAAAGCGGACGGAGTGTCCGATAATGAACACTATGTAAAAGTTATTACACTTTAGTTATCAGCGACTTACACTTGTGGCACAATAATTGATTAAAGTATGATGACCGAGCGTCCTTTGAAAAAAGCATTTCTACATGCAACTTTTTCAAGGCAAATCACGTCTAACTAATAAATACTGAATCACAAAAAACAAAAAATATGAAAGCTCTAACAACATTTATCGCAATCGCCTTATTGGCATTCAGTACAACCGCTTGTTCACAACAACACACATACCGTTCCGGAGGCTTCGGCAGCAAGACGGTCAAGGCAAGCAAGAACTATGTAACCAAAGACATAAAAGTGAACAACTTCACCAAGCTGAGTGTAGCCGGCAGCCCCGACGTGACCTACACGCAGAAGTCCGGCAAACCGACAGTGGAAGTATACACCTCGGACAACATTGTAGACTTACTGGATATCCGTGTCAAGGACAATACTCTCTACATCGGCTTCAAGAAGAATGTCAGCGTATCCTACAATAAACTGGAAGTACGTGTGTCCGCAGAAAAGTTGAACGGCATTGCGTGGCAGGTTCGGGAGACGTGGAACTGAAAAACGGACTGAAGACGGACAACCTCAAAATTTCCGTAGCCGGTTCGGGTGACATCAGTGGAAACAACATCTCCTGCATAGACCTCGATATTTCCATCGCAGGCTCGGGAGACATCAACAGCAGCGACATCACTTGCAATGACCTCCAAGTATCCGTTGCAGGTTCAGGTGACATGAAGCTGAACAACGTAACGGCCAACTTCACCAAAGCATCCGTTGCCGGTTCGGGCACCGCTATCCTGAGTGGCAGCACCCAAGAAGCTGAATACAGTGTGGCAGGTTCGGGTGATTTGTTTGCTTCCGATTTCGTTGCCAAGAAAGCATCCGCCAGTGTTGCCGGTTCAGGCGACATCAAGTGCCATGCCACAGATTTCCTGAAAGTACGCACCAGCGGAAGTGGCAGTGTAGGCTACAGGGGCAATCCGGAACTGGATTATCCGAAGAAAGGACTGTATAAGCTCTAACATTGGAAAATATAGACTTTAAGATTAATAATTATAAGCCTAAACTAAATTCTCTCTCAAATAATTACCTATAAAGATGACGAAGGACTCCCGCAAGGAAGTCCTTCGTTTTTTGTACGCCCCACATCTCCGAAGCACGGGAACAACTATCATTTATCTACATTCAGAATACCCGACTCATTGTCGCTGTTATTGATGCGTCTGTCGGATGATTTGTAACGCTTGCCGAACTCGAAGTTATAACTCAGCTTGATAACCGCCATCTGTCCTATCTCTTTCGCATGGCTCCACGAGGTATAGGGTGCCACTTTGCTTACCCGTTCCTTACCCGTCTTGTAGTTGTTGGTGAACGGGAACATCATCCCTACCCCCAGCTGCAGGCGCTTGTGGTATAAGTGGCCAGAATGGCAGTCTGATTCTCGCCTTATAAATCGTTTCGCCATCAGTTCGTTCGCCCTTTTACTGAATTGTCCCAACAGAGAGAACTGCTTATAATTGAACACGGCAACCAGATTGTAATAGAAGTCATTATACGTATGGGTATAGGTATTGCCGTTAGACCAGTAACGTGTAAATCCACCATCTATACTCAGCGTCAGGAAATTCTTCAGACTACCAATGTTCAGTCCGCGGAATGTGAAAGAAGGGCCAAAGCGCAGAAACTGTGCAGAACGCTGGTTCTCGCTCATCGAAACCAACTTGTCTCCCTCGGCAAACACACTCTCCATGATGATATTCTTGTGATAGCCATGTGTCACATTCAGCATGAAGACGAACTTCTGCTTCATATAGGAGTAGTTCAACGTATTGTTGAAAACGCTGTAAGTCTCCAATGCCGGGTTACCGCGTACTATCTGGATGGTATCTATCGCCTGCTCCACATTGGTCAATGCACTGAGCGAAGGAATCTTGGGTTCGACATTGAACCGATAGTTAATGTTGCCGTTCTTGTGCGGAGAGAAGTTCAGACGGACAGTGGGAGTAAAGGTATAGTAGGTATGTTCCTCCCCTCCTTCCTTGAAATAAGAGCGGGTCAGTCCGGCACTCACACCATAGCTCACTTTCCTGATATTACCCTGCACCTCGCAAACGCCGCTGTCTTTGCCTGGTTCATTTCCGATACGACGGGTGAAGAGCCTGCATACTCGTTCCTGGCATACATCTGGTAGTGGCGCAATCCGGCGCTGAATACGAGGAACTTGAAACGCTTGTCGTAGATGGCTTCACCGATAATGGAACGCTTATTCCCCGTCACATCTGTTTCAATCATCGCCAGGTCTTCGGCTTGAGGCGTATATTCGTGGTAGAGCCTATTATTGTCGGTGTGCATCAGCGTACCGGTCACGCTCATCGTAAGCATCTGATTCTTCGGTAATGTACGCTGGTAATAAAGGTCGAGCGAAGGAGTGTAGCTGGACTGCTTGTTCTTCAGTCCGGAGAAGATATAGTTATCGGCATCCGCAGCATCATACAGCTTGTTCGACTGGTTCAGAGAGGGAGCATCATAGATACTGTTGCGGAACACGACGTTGAATACGTACTTATCCTGCTCCGTCAGATTGTAAGAGAGGTCGATATTGTGGGTAAAGTGCTTGTTTTGGTCGTGAAGCCCCTCCTGCACACGATGTATCGTCTTATTTTCCAACACATATGTCTCATCTATATCCGTATACGTTTTCTTGAAGTTACGGGCAGACAAGTTATAGAACAATCCCCATTGTGACTTTTTATGATTGAACTTGGCCACCACATTGTCCTCGCTAAACAATATGTGGGGAGCATTAGTGGCTTGTATATTGACCAGTCCGCCCGTTTCGCGGCGGCGGACAATGATGTCTACCACAGCCCCCAGGCTGCTGTCGCCATAGCGCTCTCCCGGATTTTCAATGAATTCTATTCTTACAATCTCCTTGGGCAGGAGGGCTGCCACTTCGGTGGAGGTAGCCACAATACCGTTGATACGTGTCTGTACACTACCGCCATTGGCTTCCAGGCCTTTGCAAGAGCATCCACCTTCAAGTGCGGAATGGCAAGGTTCAGCATCAGGTCGTAGGGATTGTAGGAATTCTTCATGGCAGTGGCGGTAGGTACTACAACCATGCGGTCTACTTTCTGCGTGATATTGCTGCCCGATATCACCACCTCGTCCAGCGCTACCGACTGTTCTTTCAAGATGATATCCCCCATCTCTACAGTGCCTTGGGGGTTCTTGATGACAATCTGCTCGTCGATATAACCGATGTAGGAGAATTTCAGCAGGAAATCTGAACCGGTGGCGGTTTTCAGAATGAATTTACCTTTTCCATTCGTAGTGCTTCCCGTAACGAATGAAGAGTCGGGTAAGGAAATCAGGGCTACATTGACAAATTCCACCGGCCGGTTCTGCTCGTCTATTACCGTACCGTTTACTTTCACTGTTTGTGCCGCTGCGGCAAAGCTACCCAACAGGCATACGATAGCTATAACAAGAATCTTTTTCATAAATGCCGGTGTTTAGAGTTTGTCTTTTAAAGCTGACTCGATGATTGCCTTTATCTCTTCTGACGAAAGAGATTCTTTATTGGTCCACTCCTTGTCTCTCTCCTCCGAGATATCCAATACGGAATCGCAATGTTCCGACATCAGCAGAAAGAGCATTTTCTCTGAAGTTTCGCCCGACGCGCTTATTACCTCATAGTGCACTTCGGCATACTTGCAAAATTTGCCGTCTACGTTACGACCGCACTTACGCTCCAGGTATCCGTAACGGAATTTCTCACCTTCACCTAACTGCGACTTAACATATTCCTTAGTTGCCGACTTTATTTTATACTGGTCGCTTCCGGGGAAGTAACATGAAGTAAGAGATACAAGTGCAAAACACGCTACGATTGTCATTGTTCTGAATGTACTTTTCATAAGACTTTTTGTTTTTTGATTTGATGCAAAGTTAAGGCGAAAAGTCGCTTAACTCCTACTAAATCGCACTATTAAAAGTCTTAACACTCAATACTTAAAGTTCTGATTATCAACAACAATATATTATAAAAGTCTTAATCCGACTTCTTCCGGTCTAAATGACTCTTATGCACTCCACAATATCCTGCTTTTCGCCTGCATTTATCTTCTTTCGGATGGAAGTTTTACGCACGTAGATGGTCGCACTTGTCTGTTGGGTCACCACTCCGATTTCTTTGGTGGAGAAACCTGCACAGAGCAAGCAGCATATCTGCACTTCCTTATCGGATAAGAGTTGTCCGAATCTTTCCACCATGCGGGAGTAGAATCCGTCGTATAGTCTATCGATTACCGGATAAAGGTCCGCCCAGGCAAGCAGTCCTTCCACCGGAATCTCCTTATTGCTGATGCCCGAGATAAGTTTCAGCAATGCCTGGTTCTGTGAGGTAGGTGTATTGGCAACAAGCCGTATGATACCCAGCTGCTGCAGAAGCAACTTCTTGAAGAAAGCGTCGCTATTCTCCTCTTGGTTATCCGATGCCTTCTGGGCATCTTCCAGTAGACGGGTCAGTGTATCAATACGTTCTTCGGCTTCGGCAAGGCGTTTCCTTCTGTTGCGGATATAGAAACTCAAGGACAGCAGCACCCCGACAAGCAGAACGGCAACCAGTACAGAATACATCCGCGTCTTTTGCCGCTTGATTATCAGCTCGTAGTTCAACCGCTGAAGATTGTTCTTGGTCTCCAGCTGTTGCTCTATTACACTGTTCTGGTCCCTCATCTCAACTCTGACGGAGTCGGCAAACCTGCCGAAGGTGATAATATCCAAAGGTGTACCGGAAGTATAGTCCAGAACAGTTTTCAGCTGTACCAATGCACTGCGTACGGAGAAGCCTTCGGCTTTATCTCCTCCGTGATTCTGTTCATTGGCCCATGCCTGGTTCCAGTAGTAACGGGCAGAATCAAGCTGATGAAGGTTGAGAAAGTTTTCGGCAAAGGTAATTTGCAGCATCACATGGTTACCCACTGCCGGCATCAGACGTTTGACACGGCGCAGGAGGTCATTGGATTTGACGTATTCGCGGTTATTGGCAAGCGCTGTGGCATAGTTCCTCATATAGTGACAAGCCGAAGCCGTATCGGCTGCCGCCAATGCCATATCGATGCTCCGTTCAAAATAATCAGAAGAAGAAGGATGGTTAATCAACGCCATATTAAGTCCTAAGTTATAGAATACGGAACTACGTTCTCGGACAGACAGTTTATCAGCGTATTGCAATATCTTTTCCATCAGCTCTATCACCTGGGAGTGATCATTTCTCTGATAAGCCACCTCTGCCTTTCCCCGATAAAAAAGAAGAAGCCAGAAGGTGTCTTTCCGGGCTATGGCATAGTCCAAGCCATTCTCAATCGCTTCATCCATGCGCTCCTCCTGCTTCATCCATTTATAATAAGAGGCTTCAAGCAGGTAACTATCCAACATACGGGAAGAGTCTTTCTGCTCACGATAGTAGTGTATCGCGCCGGGAAGCAGCGAATCTTCCACCAATGACATACCCATACGGTAGCGGGCCTGCGCACAGTTCCAAACGAACTTCATCCATTCCGCTTCTGAAAATCCAACATCCTTCTCTATGGAATTAAGCAACTTTAGCGCACTGTCCGGACGGTTCTGTAACAAAGAATCGGTCCGCGCCAAAAGTATTTTGTGGCCATTATGGTCATTACAGCCAACGAAGCACATAATGCCTAAAAGCATTATACAGATATATAGTATGTTTCTCATGGTCTCCATTATATATTTGGAGCGAGTAAAGTTGAGAAAAAAAACAGTAGATTCCAAACTATATATACTGTAAATAATAACTCGCAGGCAAAACAATAAAGGGACGCTGCATCACGCAGCGTCCCTTCTATTTTAGTTAGTTTTTATAAGATTTTGAGAGAATTGAAACTTCACAGCCTCAAGTTGTTTTAATAAAGCACACTAACTATTATGTTTAAAGCAAATGAAAATGTTATTTTAAAAGCAAATGAAAATATCTATTCCTTGATTTCCAGTTCCTTGTCCACCCGGCGCAGGCTGTCCATTACCTGCTTCTCATGAGACACGGGCACATCTCCCGAGAGAGCTACCGACGGTGCGGAAATCTGTTTACCGATAGTATCGGCTGCGGCCACCTCCTCTACATCCGAGAAAAATGAATGTTGCATCACATTCCCCATCGAAAGGACCACTGCTACTACTGCGGCGGCTTTGAACAGCGGCATGAAGCGTGCAGTCAATGTCAGGCGCTTTGCCTTGACCACCGGAACTTCCACTTCGGCAAGCACCCGGGCATCAAAATCCTCACCCAGATGCACTTCCTGCTGAAGCTGCTGATATACGAACAAATCCTTGTAGCGAAGCAAGTGCTTGCACATCGCTTCCGCTAAAGAAAGCACGCAATTCAGCCTCCTCTTCCAAAGAAGTTTCGCACTGCCAGTAGCGTTCCAAGAGTTGTTCTATATATTTAGAGTCCATAACCTTCTATATCAATAAACGTTTGTTTCACTTTTGCCGCGCCCTGAAGAGGTTCACTTTTACCTGCTCCTCGGTCAAGTTCAGGACTGCTGCTATTTCTTTATAGCTCTTACCTTCCACATCCCTAAGCAGCATAATCAACCGTTGTTTTTCGGGAAGCTTGTTCATCAGCCGGTGTATCAACGTCATTCGTTCCTTGTTCACCAGCTTTTCGTAAGGGCTCGATGCATCGGAGGCCTGCTCCATTTCAAGGGTCAACTCCACGGTGCGGGAGTCTTTTCGCTCGCTACGGTCTATTGCCAAATTCCTTGCCACTGTCAAGCAATAGGCCTCGATAGAACCAAACTGCGACCACTCGTCACGCTTGTTCCAAACCCTTATCAGCGTTTCCTGCACAACATCCTCTGCCTCTGCCCTATCGAACGTAATTCTTAGGGCTAACCGAAAGAGCTTATCCTTCAGCGGGAGAATGTCATTGCGAAAGCTGAGTTCTTGCATCTCTAATAAATTGACGGTTAAGTATTCAGAAAGTTACAGCCTATTGCCGTTTTTTTTGAATTATTTTCTAATACGGGTTCCACCGTTCCCGTTGATGGCTGATGCTAAAGTGATTACGACTTCGGATACACCGGCATCCAACGCCTCGAAAGAGTTCTCCAATTTTGGAATCATGCCACCTTGAATCACACCATCTGCCACATATTGCTTGAATTCCTCCGGCGTTATCTGTGGAATCACGCTATCATCGTCGTTCTCGTCACGCAGCACCCCTTTCTTCTCAAAGCAGAACACCAAAGTTACATCGAACAAACCCGCCAAAGCCTTGGCGGTCTCTCCGGCAATAGTGTCGGCATTCGTATTCAGCATGTGCCCGTCTCCATCGTGTGTCAACGGAGCCATCACGGGAACCACACCCTTATGAATGAGGTCTGCCAAGAAAGCATCATTCAGCTGCTTCACATCGCCCACAAACCCATAATCCACCTCCTTCACGGGACGCTTTACCGAACGGATTACATCCATATCGGCTCCCGTCAAGCCCAGTGCATTGACACCACGCGCCTGCAAGCCGGCAACGATATTCTTATTCACCAGTCCGCCATACACCATGGTCACCACCTTCAGCGTTTCGGCATCAGTGATGCGGCGGCCATTCACCATTTTACTTTCAATACCCAGTTGGGCAGCGAGCTTCGTGGCCGAGCGTCCGCCTCCGTGTACCAAGACCTTGTAGCCTTCGATGGCTGCAAAGTCATCCAATAACTTATAGAGGGTGGCTTCCTCTTCTACAATCTTGCCACCCACCTTTATTACAGTCAGTTTCTCCATTTTATTCCAAATAAGTATATCCGTACAGTCCGGAACGGTAATTAGACAAGAATTCCTTCCCTTCTTCCACAGAGATACGCCCTTCCTTGACGGACTGCGTCACCCAAGTTTCCAGCGTACGTACCAGTTTTTTAGGATTATATTGCACGTAGTCCAACACCTCAGCCACCGTCTCGCCGTCAATCAGTTGGTCGATGGTGTAGCCTTTGGAATTGACAGACACATGCACGGCATTCGTATCACCAAACAGATTGTGCATATCTCCCAGAATCTCTTGATAAGCTCCGACCAGAAAAACCGCCAGATAGTAGTGTTCCTTGTCGCGCAACGAGTGCAGCGGCAGGGTGGTCGTATCGGCACGCGAGCTGACGAAATTGGCAATTTTGCGTCCGAGTCGCAAGTCATATCCTGCAAGGTAGCCTCGCGGTCGGGTCTTTCATCCAGCCGTTGTATGGGCATGATGGGGAACATCTGGTCGATGGCCCAGGAATCGGGCAATGACTGGAACAGCGAGAAGTTACAGAAATACTTGTCGGCAAGCAGCTTGCTCAACTTGCGGAATTCCTCGGGGCAGTGCTTCATGCCGCTGGCAATGGAGTTGATTTCGCGGCAGATACTCCAGTAGAGTTTCTCTATTTGTGCACGCGTATTCAGGTCGACGATGCATGCTGAAAAGGTCGAGTGCCTCTTCGCGTATCTGCTGCGCATCGTGCCAAGTTCCAGCATACTGCGCTGGCTCAGATTATCCCAGATGTCATACAGTTCCTTCACCAGTTCGTGAGCATCCTCTCCCGGTTCCCAGTCGTCGTCCATTTTGGGCAGGGAAGCCGTTTCCAGCACTTCGAAGATAAGCACGGAGTGATGGGCAGTCAGGCTGCGTCCCGTTTCGGTAATGATATTGGGATGAGGGAACCGTGTTTGTCGGCAACATCGACGAAAGTCGACACCACATCGTTGACATATTCCTGGATGGAATAGTTGACGGAGCTTTCGCTACTTGAAGAGCGTGTACCGTCATAATCAACTCCCATACCGCCACCGGTATCCACGAATTCGATGTTGAAGCCCATCTTGTTCAGCTGCACAAAGAATTGCGAAGCTTCACGCAAGGCATTCTTGATGCGGCGTATCTTGGTTATCTGACTGCGATATGGAAATGTATCAGCTTCAGACAGTCCTTCATATCTTTTTTCTCCAAGAAGTCCAGCGCTTCGAGCAGTTCACTGGATGTCAGTCCGAACTTGCTGGCATCTCCTCCGCTTTCTTCCCATTTGCCACTTCCACTGGAAGCCAATTTAATGCGAATGCCGATATTAGGTTTCACCTTCAATTGCTTCGCCATCTTGGCAATAAGATTCAACTCATTAAGTTTCTCTACAACAAGAAAAATGCGTTTGCCCATTTTCTGTGCCAACAGTGCCAGTTCAATGAAGCTCTCGTCCTTATATCCGTTACAAACCACGAGGGAACCCGGGTCTGTATTGACCCCTATCACAGCATGCAACTCCGGCTTTGAACCCGCTTCCAGCCCCAGATTGAACTTCTTCCCATGGTTAATCATCTCTTCTACCACGGGACGCATCTGATTCACTTTAATGGGATAGATAATAAAGTTCTCTCCTTTATACCCGTACTCGTCGGCTGCCTGTCTGAAGCAGCAGGACACCTTCTCGATGCGGTTGTCCAGAATATCGGGAAAACGCACCAATACCGGAGCCGCTACATCGCGCAACTGCAACTCGTCCACCAACTCTTTTAAATCGACGGCAACCCCATCCTTACGCGGTGTCACCACAACATGACCTTTGTCATTGATACCAAAGTACGAAGTGCCCCAACCAGTTACGTTGTACAGCTCTTCTGAATCTTCAATACGCCATTTTCTCATCAGTACATTTACTATTAGACTATTTACAATTTACTATTTTCCCACTATAGTGTGTCTTATAAAGGGGGCGACAAAAATACACATAAATCTAATATATCCAGCTCCTCGGACTGAAAAATACACATTTACAAGGGATTAAAGTCCTAAAAGTTGGCGTAACCGTTGCACGGATTCGCTAATCTGGCTGCGGCTTTCCAGATAACCGGCATCAAAGCGATAACGGGCCTGCGAGTAGAAAGGCTCACGCTTATCCAGCGCCTCCACAATGAAGGTGCGCAAATCTTCGTCCGTCTTGCCTTGCAGGATGGGGCGTTGCTGCTTCGCCACCCGGAGCCGGCGGAACAGAATATCGGGGTGTACATCCAGAAACACCGTCTGCCCGCAACCGTTCATATACTCCATATTGTCAAAAAAACAAGGAGTACCGCCACCGGTAGAGACCACGACATCCTCAAATTCCCCTACTTCATGCAGCATGTTTCGCTCCAATTCACGAAAAGAGGCTTCTCCCCGCTCGGTGAACAATTCACGGATTGATTTGTGAAAACGTTCTTCGATGTACCAGTCCAAATCAATGAACGGCACATTCATTTCGCGGGCAAAAGCCTTTCCTAAAGTAGTTTTACCGGCTCCCATGTAGCCGGTCAAGAAAATACGTATCATATCTGCTACGAGTTACAGGTTTCCTGCAAAGGTAGCAATTCCAAGCTGAAAACGCCTCTGTATCAGAGAAAAATTTTGATACGTTTGCTTAAATCTTCAAATTCCTTTTCTCCCGGTTCGCCGGTGGGTGTACCGAAGGGCATCTGTGCAATCAGCATCCAGTCGCCGGGCAGGTTCCAAGTGCGGCGTACCTCGTCGTCAATCAAGGGGTTATAGTGTTGCAGGGAGGCTCCCAACCCCATATCTTCCAGCATAGTCCAGATGGCAAACTGGTGCATGGCGGAGGTATGCTGCGACCAAGTAGGGAAATTATCCTTATAGGAAGGGAATGCTTCCTGCAGCTTTTTGACTACAGAAGTGTCCTCAAAGTAGAGCACAGTACCGTGTCCGCTGGCAAAGCAGCCGTCAATCTTGGCTTCCGTCTTGGCAAAAACCTCGGCGGAGATGCGCGCTTTCAGGGTTTCCTTCACGATGTTCCACAATTTCTTATGTTCGTCGCCCAGCAGCAATACAATTCTCGTAGACTGTGAATTGAAAGCTGACGGCACATTCTTTACAGCTTCACGAATAACGTGCACTATCTCTTCATCCAGTACCGGCGAATCGCTGCCGATAGAATAATAGCTACGGCGATGCGCCATGGCTTCTGCAAATGTCCTCTTCATTTTTTGTCCTTTCTTTTTTTAGTTATGCTTATAAAAAAAGCCATGTTACCATACAAAGAAACAAATGAAAGAGTTAAGTTGTTCGGATTTTCTTTTTTACCTTTGTCCGCAGTTATGAAGAAAGAAAAATACTACGTCGTATGGGCAGGAGTCAATCCGGGTATCTACACTTCCTGGACGGACTGCCAACTACAGACCAAAGGTTACGAAGGAGCGAAATACAAGTCGTTCGAATCACGCGAGGAAGCGGAAAAAGCCTTTGCCTCTTCACCGTACGCGTACATCAAACGGTCGGCTCCCTCTCCTGCCAAGACTACTCCCGGCACCGACGCTCCCCTCCCCACCGCCGTCGCGGAAAACAGCCTTGCCGTAGACGCGGCTTGCAGCGGAAACCCCGGTGCCATGGAGTACCGGGGAGTACACGTCGCCAGCCGTCAGGAAATCTTCCACTTCGGGCCGATGTACGGAACCAACAATATCGGCGAGTTCCTTGCCATTGTCCACGGACTTGCCTTGTTGAAACAGAAAGGTTTCGACATGCCCATCTACAGTGACAGCGTGAACGCCATCAACTGGATAAAACAGAAAAAATGCAAGACCAAACTGCCGCGTGACGCCAAGACCGAAGAGCTTTTCCGCCTGATAGAACGTGCGGAAGTGGTTGCGCGAAAACACCTACACCACCCGCATCCTGAAATGGGAGACAAAACAATGGGGAGAGATTCCGGCCGACTTCGGAAGGAAGTAAAAAACGCGGGCACCCCGGATTCTTCATCCGGTGGTGCCCGCGTCAAGAAAATGATGCGGCCGAGCTTATGAATGAATAGCCGCCATCATGTTTTATTTGCTATACGATGCTTTCACGAAAGGAGCATCGAGCAAGTAGTCAAGACTCTGCTTCACACTCTCTTCTACGGGACAGCTGTATTTCTCAATCTCAGCTACGATGTGGCGCACGCCGGCAGTATCCGTATTCTTGAAGATAGCATCATAACCTACCATACCACTCTGTCCAATCTCGCGGTGATCCTTGATATGGAGCATGGTGAAACGTCCGGGATACTTGTTAAAGTAATCCACCGGGCTGTTCTGGCCACGCACTACCCAGTAAACGTCCATCTGGAAAAATACATATTCGGGATTGGTGTGTTGCAGCATGTAGTCCAGCATCAGCTCCTTGTCTTCCACTTTCTGGAATTCATGGGCATGATTGTGGTAACCGTATTTCAGACCGGCAGCCTGGCAACGCTTGCCCACCTCATTGTAATAGTCGCAGTAGGTCTGCAAGTCTTTCAATGTCTTGGGAACGGAGAGATACGGAGTCACGATGTACTCCATACCGGCCTCCTTATGGGCAGCAATGCACTGGTCCCACCATTCAAGCTTCCGTAAAATCGCCCGAAGCCAGTTCCTCGTCCGACAACCCGTGGGTAGTGTGCGAAGAAAGCACGGTCATACCGTTCTTTTCCACCATCTGCTTGAACTCCTGAGGAGTCTTGCCGTAGAACTTGCCGTCGTTGTAGTTGGCGGCCTCCACACTGGTATAGCCATATCAGCCAAGTCCTTCAGAATCCGGTCGAGGTTACTGCCGTCCTTCACCAGGTCTCTTACAGAGTAGAGCTGGATGGCTACTTCCTTTTTCGTCGTTTCCGACGTTGTTTCCGTGCTGTGGCTGCTGCAGCTTGTGGCCATGGATAAGCACAGTGCTGACACAATCATCATATGTTTGATTCTCATAGTACTATTTTTTTAGAAGGGATTAGTCGAGAACCTTTACGCGAATGTTGCGGTACCAAACATCGTCGCCATGATCCTGCACACCGATAAAGCCTTCGTGGTTTTCGCCTCCGCAGTTGTTCAACAGTTCGAAAGCCAAGGGCCACTTCTCTTCGCTGAACTTGCTGGCCTGCAACATTTCAGTCCATTGCTTGGTCCACAAGTGATATTCCAATACGTTTTCATCGTTCTGTCCGTGAACTACAGTACCTTTGTATACCATAATCTTGGCCTTGTTCCATTCGCCGAAAGGTTTGGCGTTCTGCGGAACGGCAGGAATCATGTCGTACAAGGAAGCAGCCTGACGGTTGTTGTCCTTACCCAGCTTGGCATCCGGATGATTGGCGTTGTCCAGCACCTGGAATTCGGGAGCAGAGATATAGATGGGTTCCAGCACTTCGTTGCCGTCCTTGTCCTTTGAAGTAACTTCCTGAGCCAGATAGAAGATACCGGAGTTACCACCTTTGGAGATCTTCCATTCCAGTTCCAGCTCAAAGTTCTTGAACTTATGGGCGAAAATCAAGTCACCGCCCTCACCGGTCTGTCCTTCGCCGGTACCGGTTCCGCAGAATTTGAGGCAACCATCCTCAATAATCCATCTGGAAGGTACTTTGTCCTTACCGTATCCACGCCATCCGTCCAGGCTCTTTCCATCAAAGATAGTGATATAGCCGTCCGCATCAACCGGCAGGTTCAGGCTTTCCGTTTCAGGCGCTTTCAAAGACTTGGAGTAAGACACCGCAGTAGTAGTGGGAGCTGCGGCTTCCTCCGTAGCGTTCGATTTCTTTGCACCGCCACCGCAAGAGCGAGCATGCCTCCGATGAGGCAGCAAGCCAAAGGATAATATATTTTCTTCATAATCTGAAAAATTAAATGATTAGTATTCGTTTATGAGCACCGGAAACCAGGTTCCGGTGCTCTTTTTAATGTTTATCTGGGCATATCGGGCAACTTCCAGCCTTCACGGTAGTTATGCTTGATGAGCTCTTCTGCAAAAGCTTGGCATTTACCGGATCTGTCCATGTCTTGTCGAAGCTCGGATGACCGTTGTGTATCTTGAAGCCGTCCTTGATGACTGTACGCAATGTCTCGTCGTCGCCGATATTGGTGAAGCGCATGTTGGCTCCGTCCCATTCCAGTGTCTTGTTCAGGCCCTGCAGACGGATGGCCAATACACCCATTGCCACCATTTCGTTCATCGGTCCCGCTTCGGAGAATCAGACTTAGGCATCACGCGCTGGAAGGACTTTCCTTACAAGCACGTACCCAGTCCATCTCATGACCGCCATTCATAGCCTTCGGCACACGGCGGCAAACCTTCGGTGCATTGGGCACGCGGCCAGAAAGTAACCACGGGTTCTGTCCGTAGCAACCGCAAATCAGCGTATCCTTCGTTCCGTGGAAGATAGTCAGACCGCCACCGCTCTGCATCAGTTGCTTTCCTTCGGGGAAGCCTTTCGGACGGTCGGGCATCATGCCACCATCATACCAGTGAACTTCCACTTCGGGCATAGCCACCTTCGGCATATTCTCACGTGCGGGGAAAGTCAGCTTCACATGCTGTGCTTGCGGAGCGCAGGCATTGAGCAACAATGTAGATGAACCTTCTACCTTGGTAGGATACAGCAACTTCAAAGCTCTGAACGGCTGGTGCAGGATGTGGCAAGCCATATCGCCCAAAGCACCCGTACCATAATCCCACCATCCGCGCCAGTTCCAGGGATGATAGATTTCGTTATATGGATTCATCTTGGCAGGACCGGTAAACAAATCCCAGTTCAGGGTTTTGGGAATGCGGTCTTCCTTTTCGGGAACATTCAATCCTTGCGGCCAGATGGGACGGTCGGTAGCACATTCCACCTTCGTCACGTCACCGATTTCGCCGTTCCATATCCACTCGCATACCAAGTCGGTACCCTCGTCCGAAGAACCCTGGTTACCCATCTGGGTAACTACTCCCGTAGAAGCGGCCAGGCGGGTAAGCAGACGGGACTCATATACGGAGTGCGTCAACGGTTTCTGGCAATATACATGTTTGCCCATCGTCATGGCATCAGCAGTAATGATGGCATGTGTATGGTCGCAGTAGCGATGATAACGGCATCGATGTCCTTACCCATCTCATCGTACATCTTACGATAGTCCCAATACTTCTTCGCATTGGGAAGCTCATCGAACACACCTTTCGCGTAGCGCCAGTCTACGTCACAAAGCGCCACGATATTTTCCGTAGCCTTCACATGGTTGATGTTGGTGTGTCCCATACCGCCGATACCTACGGCAGCAATGTTCAAACGGTCACTGGGAGGCACGTGTCCGTGGCTCTTACCCAAAATGCTGCTTGGAGCAATGGTAAGACCCGCCAAAGCCAGACCTCCGGTCTTAAGAAATTCTCTTCTTGTAAATTTCGACATGGTTCTTTAGATTTTAAAATCGGTTAATATAATGAGTATTAAAACAATCCTTATTACAGTAGGCATCAGACTACCGTTTTCTTCGGACGGAGCAGTCCGTAACCTTCTTTCATATGCCTCCGGCGCTCCTTGATTTCCTCCAGCGTCTGCAAGTCGCCTATGCCGGGCAGGTCGTGGCGGCGCGCATCCTCCAGGAAGGTCCATCCGTATTGGGAAGCAATGGCCGAGTCTCGCATCTGCGGCAATCTCGGATCGCGTTTCCCGCTCTCGATGGAGTCTGCCATAATGTTGCAGAGCTTGTCCAGGTTCTTTCCGCCAAACGGTTTCTCCAGGCGAAGCGTACGGTTCACGCGTGAAGTTCCACTACGGCAGTCCGGAAATCATGCGTCATGCGCACGATACCTTTTGTACCGATAATGTCCGTATATGCATTATGAGTCTGGTTTCTGGAGAGTTGTCCGTAGACGAAGCCTTGTGTGACATCGAAGGCGATGCCGTTCTCGAACGTACCGTGGCACTGTACCCACCAAGGGTCCTTGTAGTCCCACATCCGCATGCCTTGGGCATGCCAGGTCTTGTATTCACTGTCGGCATACCAGCGGGCGATGTCTATGTAGTGCATGCCGCAGTCGTGGTAGGCGGGACCCTCATATTCGTGTCCCTCGCCCGGCGCCAATCCCGGAGTCATGTGCAGATGCGCAAGATAGCCAGTTCACCAATCTCGCCTTCATCGATAAACTGCTTCATAGCCTGGTGATACCAGGAGTTCCGCAGATAAAGGTTGACAGCGGCAATGCGATCATACTTTTCAATCAGGTCCACAATTTCCCATTCCTTATCAATGGTATCGGCAATGGGTTTCTCCGTCAGGATATGCTTATTGCTCCGGACAGCTTTCTCTATTTGTTCTTTTCTGGAATTTGCCAATGCAAAAAGACCAACAGCTTCTACACTCTGGTCATCAAAGATTTCTTGTTCATCGGATATGATTCTGGATGAAGGGGAAAGGTTTCTTGCCAATTCTCGGGAGGCCGGATCGGTATCGCAGATATATGCGATGTCCCATCGACCGCTTTTCTGCATTTCCTCCCAATACATTTGCCCCATTCTGCCGAACCCTATCAAACCAACTTTTATTTTCATGGTAGGCGAATATTAAATATTTACAGTTATAGTATTATCGGGGTCGATTGAATTACATGATTAAGAGTACTTGGACTGATAGTCATAGTAGCTGTCGTCGTAAACGTGGATATAATTTTTTCATGATATTTGCAATGTTTATGTATGTGTTCTTTGCAAAAATAGGATAATTAGTGATAGAATGGAAGCAAGCAGATATTAAAAAAGCGTAAAAGGCAAAAGAACGCTCTTTATTCATCATCGCCTAACAGCCGTGAAACACTCTGCCGGCAGCCGTCAACACCCACCTGCATCATAGATTCTGCGTAAGAAATATAGAAGAGAAAGAAGAATTAATAGGCTGTTTGCAGGAAATTAACTTCCTATTTAGTCATAACAGCCTAGCACAAGCGGGTGGAAGCAAAGTACGCAGAATTTTATTGCTATGAGAGAGACTGCATATCATTCAGTCTCTTATAATAGCCGTTCTTCTCGAGAAGTTCCTCGTGCTTACCACGTTCCACGATTTCACCTTCATAGAGTACACAAATCTCATCCGCATTCTTGATGGTGGAAAGGCGGTGGGCGATGGCAATCGTGGTACGGGTCTTCATTAGCCGTTCCAGAGCCTCCTGCACCAGTCGTTCGCTTTCGGTATCGAGTGCTGAAGTGGCTCATCGAGTATCAGGATAGGCGGATTCTTCAAGATGGCACGGGCAATACTGATACGCTGGCGCTGTCCGCCGGAAAGCTTGCCGCCACGGTCGCCAATGTTGGTCTGATAACCGAGTTCGGTCTCCATGATGAAGTCGTGGGCATTGGCAATCTTTGCCGCTTCGACCACCTGCTCCATAGTTGCATTTTCCACACCGAAGGCAATGTTGTTGAAGAAGGTGTCATTGAACAGAATGGCCTCTTGGTTCACGTTTCCTATCAACGCACGCAGGTCGTGGATGCGAAAATTCTTAATATTCACACCGTCAATTGTAATCTCACCTAACTGCACATCGTGATAGCGCGGCAGAAATCCACCAATGTAGATTTGCCGGAGCCGGACTGGCCGACAAGTGCAATGGTTTGTCCTTTGGGCACCATCAGATTGACGTGCTTCAACACTTCGCGCTTGCCGTCGTAACTGAAGGAGAGGTCCTTAAATTCAATCCGGTCATTCATCCCGTGCAGCGGCAACGGGTTTACCGGTTCCTTAATGGGGTTCTCGGCTTTCAGTATTTTGTCCACACGTTCCATGGATGCCAGACCCTTTGGAATGTTGTATCCTGCCTTTGCAAGTCTTTCAACGGATTGATGATACTGTACAGAATCACCATATAGAAGATGAACGTTGATGCTTCCATGGAAGTGCCGTCGCCCAGAATAAGCAGACCACCGAACCACAGTACCAATACAATGAGCAGCGTACCGAGGAATTCACTCATCGGATGTGCCAACGACTGACGGATGGCTACCTTGTTGGTTGCATCACGCAGCTCGTCGCTGCATTGCTTAAAACGGTCCACCATCTTGTCTTCTGCTATAAAAGCCTTGATTATACGCAGTCCACCAAGCGTCTCTTCCAATTGCGACATGGTATCACTCCATTTCCCTTGGGCTTCCAACGACTTACGCTTCAGTTTCTTGCCAACTTTTCCCATCAGCCAGCCCATACCCGGCAATACCAGGACAGTAACAGAGTCAGCTGCCAGCTGGTTACAATCAGAGTGGAAAAATAAAGCAGAATCAAGATCGGATTCTTGAGCAGCATATCCAGTGAACTGGTAATGGAGTTCTCAATTTCGCCTACGTCACCGCTCATACGTGCAATGATGTCCCCTTTCCTTTCTTCAGAGAAAAAGCCGAGCGGCAAGTGCATCACTTTGGAATAGACCATCACGCGGATATCGCGTACCACTCCCGTACGAAGGGGAATCATAATGGCAGAAGAGCCGAAATAGCAGGAGGTCTTCAGCATGGTCATGAAAGCAAGGAAGAGCCCCATGAACAGCAATGTCATCTGTGCCCGTGTGTCTCAATCATCTGGGTGACGTAGTAATAGAAATTATTCACCGCCACTTCCTTGATGCCTTCGCTCCCCCACTCCATGTACTCGTACACTTTGGTATTCTCCCCCGTTTTGAAGAGGATATTGAGAATAGGAATCAACAATGTGAATGAAAATACGTTGAATATGGCAGACAGTACATTGAGCACGATTGCCCAACCGATATATCTCTTGTAAGGCGACACAAAGCGTCGCATCAGCTGCAGAAATTCCTTCATTGCTTGTAGTTAAGTGAATTATGAGGTCGCAAAGATACAAGAAAACGAGGGAATGGAAAAGGGTTTCAGGTTATTTCTGCCTAAATGCCACATTCTCTACTTTCTTTTGTGTCCTTGCATACTTCTCCAGCACCATGTACACTCATACATTGTCATCTTAATAATAGCCGGCTCATTTATTTTCCATCTTTACTCCTAACTTCCACACAATTTTCTTCAAACTTCAATATGCCCAAGCAATTATATGAGTAAATAATGAAAAAGATGTACCTTTGCACCCGACTTAACTGAGAACTTTGTTCACCACATGAGAAAAGCTATTATCGCAACCCTATCTGTCCTAATCGTACTTCTGTTCATTGCTTGCAATACCCGAGTGAACTATAATAAGTACCTAATTGCAATTGACTCGCTCATCGTTCAGCAACCGGACACTGCCCTATCTATGCTCGAAGCATTCCCGACAAACAGCCTGCAGACCCAAGCTGACAGTGCTTATTATGGCCTATTAATGACAGAAGCAAGAGATAAGAACTACATTATCCAAACCAATGATTCCCTGATACAATCGGCCCTGACCTACTACAACGGCACAAACGACATAGAAAAGCGGGCAAGGGCCATTACTATTCCGGCTGCGTCTACCGGGATTCACAGAGAAGAACAGAATCTATGACTCAATACCTCATAGCAAAGCCCTTGGCTGAAAAAGCAGGAGAAAGACGTCTATTAAGTCTTATCTACCTGAATATAGGTTATCTATACTATTCACAAAACCTAAATACACAAGCCGATTCCAGCTATCAATTGGCACAACAAATAGGTATTCAGCTAAAGGACTCTGTTCTTCAAGCAGAAGTTCTGTCACGACGAGGACTCATCCGAATGGAAAAAGGAGAGGAATTCTATCCCGAAGCCGAAAAAATGATGTTGAAGGCACTCGCTATCGTCCAAAAACAGTCCAACATACAATTAAAAGAAAATGTGTTCTCCTCACTATGCCAACTATACAACTGGATGGAAAACGGAGAGAAAGCTATAGAATTCGCCAAACAGAATCTTGGCGTACAGAAAGACCGCACAACATGCTACAAAGCTTTCGAATACTTGGAAGCGCATATTACCTAATATTGCAATATGATTCTGCCCGCCACTACCTACAAAAATCCCTTTTCACAACAGACTATGCCACCAAAGCCGGGGCTTACATGTATCTAGCAGACATAGCCAAAGAGCAAGGAGACTTAGCTACTTCCTTAGAGATGGAACGCAACTACTCTGCCTATTTGGACAGCATGCAGAAGTCCAGACAGCCCGATGCCATTGTCTGCGCAGAACAAGGGATGCCAAGCAACAAGCAAAACATAATCAGCAAACACACCCATTACTCTATCATAAGTATATCAATAATCACATTAACCCTCATTGTAGCTGTAATCATCCTATCCTATAAGAAAAGAAAGCAAAAGCCCAATAACCGAACCGAAAAAGAAATGCTGTATAAGGCAGGACTTGTTCTGTTCGAACAATCTGAGGTATACAACAAGATGACTCTAATCATCCGCTCTCATAAAGAAAAGGCAGAATCAGAAATAATGCATCAAGGTGACTGGCTACAACTAATTGCAGAAACCAACAAATGTTGGAATAATATTGCCCGGGAACTACAATCAAAATATCACCTGACAGAAGACGAAATCTACTTATGTTGTCTGTACCTGACAAACCTCCCGATAAGCCACTTTTGCCATATATTGAGCTGCGAACGGGATACTATTTACAAAAAGGCAGACCGCATATTAGAAAACAAAATGGGCTTTGCACACAAAGAGATATCTCTTAAGGAAGCTTTAAAAAAAGAATCTCCAATCATCTAGCCAATCATAACAATCATTAGCAAGTACAACAATTATACAATATTATACGCCATTATACACCGAAATTATACAATATTATACACTTATCCTGCCGTATTAAACCGACCTTTGCGGCATCAATAATCAAAAAAGTGTATAATGATGAAAAAACTATTGTCTATCTTAATTGCGACATTCTTTTAAGCAATATTGTGACATACGCACAAAAAGAAAACAATCCTTTTACAGAAATTGCCCTAACCCAAGCAAAAAGAAAAGATCCGATTAGTAAAGGAGATACCCCTATATCTCGTAGTATCATTCAAACCGCCAACGCCTACTTATATAATAACACAGTATGTGTCGACTTCAACGAGGTATTACCTAACGTCACCATAACCCTCATCAATGCATCAACTAGTAAACTCATTCATTCAGAAGCATACAATGAACCCACAAACATTGACATCACTTTGGATGAAGGATACAGTAGTGGTAACTATTTGATTAAAATAGAGTCTGATGAAGTTCTTTTATATGGTTATTTCTCATTATAACAATCATACAACAAACAATACATTATTTAAAAAGATAGAGAGCCATGAAAAAGTTATTCCTATTTATGAGTTGGGTAATGCTTATATTATCCGGTTGTGCCGATGAAGATATCATCGAACGTAATTCCCCGTCATTTCCACAAAGTGTAAATACCCGATCTGCAGGAGATGGTGTATATGATATTTTAGGGTACGGCTATGATATAACTGGGCCATATTTAGATACTAAGTCCAGTCGTGCAATAGTATTTGATACTAATAAACTATTAGAAAAAGGACTGATTACCCCCTACAAACTAGAAGAATCTCGGTTCCGTTACTCTTCAGGGAAAGATGTCATTGATTTTACCACCAACATGTCATCTTCATTACAAATGAGCACCCCCGGCATCCTAAAAGTCATAGGTGGCGCCTCTTTAAATATAGCATTCGGAGGTAATTCTCATTATAATTCTGACTACTCTTTTGCATACTGTACTCAGCAATATATAGATAGCAGATATCGAATTTCAGAAGCTGACATTAATGTTTTAAAGACATGTCTCACAAAACAGTTTATTGAAAGACTCTCTACATATACACCAGAACAAATTGTTGAAGAGTATGGAACTCATGTGTTAAAGGATATATATTTAGGAGCAAAATTCGAAGTGTATTATATGGCTAAATCAACCTCATCATCAAAAAAAGAAGTATAAACGCTGGGTTAGGCGCTTCACTCTTTAGCCTTTTCAAGATGGATGGAAAATTCCAATATGATGAATCTTTAGCTATAACTAATAAAGAGCAGTCCTTATATTATTTCACAATAGGAGGTGACCCCGCCGTAGGAGTGCAAGGTTCTTTAAATCCAGAAAATTCACCATCAATAGATATAGGTAAATGGATGGCATCAGTAAAATCTTCCACACCGAAATTTATTGATGTCGACAATAATTCACAATCATTTATCCCCATTTATGAATTAGTTACAGACCCCACAAAAAAGCAAACTCTCAAAGCATATATAGACAACTACATAAAGAGTAAAGAAGTATGTTCTATAAGCCTATATCCATCAACTACTGGTACACGTCAAGTCAGCGGACTAGGACATATTAATCAAGGGGCAGGAGTTGCTATCGGTGATATTGATAAAAATGGAAGGCCTGATATGATATTGATGGGAATAGATAATCCTAAAGGAAAGAATAATTTTGGTATAAAGTCTTATATGATATTGATGAAAATGGATACTATTCAAAAGAATCATCTATTCTTTCAATTTCTGCTGAGGGTTGGGAAAATTCTGGAGGTGATATCGCCCTCTGTGATTTGAATAATAATGGAATATTAGATATGGTTCTTTTATGCACAGACAAGCCCACTACAGCAGGTCGTGCCTACCGATGGTATTACGTAGCTTATGACCTCAAACCTGATGGCCACTATAACTCATTATCTTCGCTAAATACAACCATAGTATTTACAACCGATTATTACTCAATATTTTATAGATAATAAGTCAGAAATATGGTTGTTATTTTTAATTGCACATTCTAAAAGGTGAAGATTTAACGCTTTTATTGATTATTAACTCAA
>ENA-OQCS01000342-OQCS01000342.1-human-gut-metagenome-genome-assembly--contig:-NODE-342-length-25685-cov-3.524689_pt1 | contig 25685 bp, 39 predicted proteins | sample MGYA00242757_ERZ504575 | MGnify/ENA primary metagenome ERZ504575 (study PRJEB26092, sample SAMD00036297) | human gut metagenome | host: Homo sapiens | study: EMG produced TPA metagenomics assembly of... | reverse complement strand
GTGTTGAGCACGGCAGGCTGCAGGGTGGAGTCGAGTGTGATGAAAATTGCGATAATCATCACCAATGTATATTTCATCATTTGGCTTGTCTCTTTTTTCTTGAGTGCCTTGAATATATGATAAGCCCCTATTATAAGAAACATATAGCATACGTAGAATAGGATACCATGAGTAGATTCCCCTATTGCATGGAGCATGGCGATGTTGTCGGCTGCATGCTTGCCATGGAAAATGGTATCTGGTATGCCGCCTGCTCGTATAACAAGCGTAGCAATCACAAGGATAACTGCCAGCGAGGCAATCACGCCGGCATATACCTTGATGGCTCCCACCTTCTCCTTCATCATCCAAACGATGTATTCGGCGATGAGATAAGCATGAACGGATAGCATGGCAGCAGATAGACGCTGCGCTTGCTCTTAGGGATGCAGTAGAAGAAGAGCACCAGGAGGAAGGCGAGCCAGGTGAACACCTGCAGTGGAGTAGCCTTCTTCGCATTCTCCAGGAACCGGGTCTTCGAGAACTTCTTCCATGGCAGGATGAAGAGCGAGAACAGTAATAATAAGGTATAAGGGGCCCAGCCCATCATGAGCGTGAGTAGGTTGTACCACGCAGGATTCTCATGCGATTCGTATGCCATCTTGCCCATGAATCGGTCGATGTTCTCTTCCTTCACCAGTCGCAGGAACTCGTCGCCACCTTGCAGATAGGCAGCATAGTACCAGCAGAATGGGATGATGAGCGAGAGTAGGGCGGTTAGAGCCATGCGCCATACGATGCCCCAGAAGTTCTCGCGCTGGGTAAGCATGAATACGCCCATCACGAAGCAGGGCAGGATGATGCCCACAGGACCTTGGTCAGCGTGGCACCGCTCATGCAGAGGATGGCGAGCCAAGGCAGCTGGTGCTTTCCCTTCTCCACCATCGGTAGAGCAGATACATAGCTCCTACCATCAGGGCAGAGTTCACCATATCCACACGGCAGTTCATTCCGGCACGGTGCACCTCGAAGGCGGTGAGCGTGAGGATGGCTGCGATGAGGCTGGTTTGTGTATCCTTGCGCTTGGCATAGAATATGAAGCCGCCGATGGTCATCAATACCAGCGATACGGCGGATGGAAGACGTGAGGTATATTCATTCACGTGACCGGCGATGAGGCTGAAGAAGGCGATGCACCAGTGAAGAAAGGTGGCTTGTAGGGGATGTCGCCACCATTGTTGATAGGCAATATCCAGTTGCCATGTTCCAGCATAGTGTAGGCAACCACCGCCTCGCGAGGTTCTCCCTTGGTATTGAAATCGGTGAGTCCAAGGAATGGAGTCATCATCACGATAGCCAGGATGATGATGAGCCATAGGGCTTTGTTGTACTTGATGTTCATGTCTTATCGAAGTCTTATTTTATAATTTTGTCGTAGCGAATCAGAAAATCCGAGATGCGATGGGCTTGGGTGAGTCGCTTGATTTCCTTTTCCGGTACATTACCTGTCGTTTCTACGTTCATATTATCTGAACCTACAGCAGCAGGATATTTGCGAGGATTAAAGATGCTCTGTCCCATACCTTTCCATTTGTAGTGATCCAGATGCATCAGGTTGAGGATGGTAGGATATTGGTCAACCTGTCCCATCACCTTATTATATATTCCACCTACAGGAGCGTTTACAACTATGAAAGGAGTAAACTGCTTGTCGCTTACGATGCCTTTGGCGGCTGGCGATTCGCAGATAGGTTTGCGGTCGGCAGCAAGACTTCGTGGTCGCCAATTATCACAATCATCATATCCTTGTAGTCCGGGCGACTCTTCAGATAGTCGAGGAGGATGCCCAAACCGTGGTCGGTATAGTTGGCCATGATCATGAAGTCGCGCATCTTTTCCGGATAATCGCCTTTAAAATGAATGCGCTTCAGGTTGTCGGGCAGGACGAATGGGTTGTGACCGGAGTAAGTTACAATCTGCAGATAATTACTTTTCCCTTCTTCATGATTCCGCCTTTCTTGAGCTTTGCCACAATCTGCTTCATGAAGGATACATCGCCCAGTTTCTTGCGGCTGCCCACTTTCTCATCGTTCACCCACTGGTCGTTGAAGAACATCTGGCTGATGCCGAAGTTTTCTGCCACCACAGACTGGTTCCAGGTGATAGCTTGTCCACCGTCATCAGATAAGAACTCAGGTCGGGATGCTCTTCCTTCATCGCCTTAACCAATGAAGGATAGTGGGTAAAAGGAAATTGCATGGCGTAGCATCCGCTCATCAGCGGCAACAGACCTGTGCTTACCAGAAGCTGTCCGTCTATGCTGCGTCCGCCTTTCACCTGAGTGAGAACGTGTGGAGCATAGAGAGTATGACTGTCGGCGATGTAACGGTTCAGGTTTGGAGTGATTTCCTTACCTTCTACCTTACGGTTGATTGCCCAACTTTCTAGTGATTCGCAGAAGATGACTACCAGGGTTTTCTTCCTGGCGATACTGTCAGCGAGTGGCTGATAGGCTGGTTGTTGTTTCATCCAGTCATCAATTTCTGCTTTTATCTTAGGGGTAAATACCGTTTTTTGTTGGTTCGCTTCGTGTATCAAATTGCCAAAGATGGTGTACATTGGCACTTTGCAGGTGTACATGTTGGCATTATCCAAGTTATTGAATGCCTTTTCTGGTCCTCCTTTAGCAATGATTAAAATAACTGAAAGCAGGAATGCTGCAAGTGTGGTTAAGGCGTATTGCTTGATTCGCAGGGCGTAAGCTCCTCGCTCTCTTCCAGACGCTTCTGCTCCTCGGTTCTTTCTCTTATGGAGAGAATAGATGCAGATAAGTGTAGATAGCGGGAGTAGGGCATCTATCCATCTCATCGAGTCAATCACACTCGCCGTAAAATCGCTCAGATTGCTAGCCAGCAGATAACTTTCCAGAGGTATCATCGAGTTGTAGGTACGGCAATACATCAGGTTGCTGATGAGCAGTCCGTCTAGAATAAAGAGCACGAGATATTCTAGCCATTTCTTACCGGTGAGCATAAATGGGAGAATGAACAGCAGAGCTGCCAATAGGGAATTGACATACACCTCTGGCAGGGAAAAAGAGGTGAAAGTAGTCTGCAGGCACCAGATGATATCGAATACGATAAATTTACTGGCTGCACATCCCAACAGAGAAGTTGTATCTCTGTTCCACAAAGTATGTGGAAATAATTTCTTCATAATCTGTTTCATGGGTACAAAGGTATTGATATTTTGTGAGATACTGGCTAATTTGCTTATTAATCTTTGCTAAAAAATAGAAATCCCCCATCACGCTTTGGCTGCGTGATGGGGAATTAATCGGTTTACATTGTTTCTCCTATATCTTATTGAGGCAAAATGTTGCAGTATTCCCGTTTGAACCACAGTTCGAAGACGGGGTCAACCATCTTGAAACCATCGCCCGATTTCTCAATGAAGTCTCTTTCTACAAGAGTCTTTTTGTTCTTGGTGATGGTGCGTGGAGCACCAAGTCCATATTCTGCTACTACCTGTTGGGCATTGAAATGATTCTCTCCCATGCAGACGGCACGCAGGAATGCTATTTGTGAGGCAGGCATGCCATCAATATCGGTAATGAACATATCGGAATTGGTATCCAGAAGCTTGGTGAGCTGTGACTGATAGATTTCCTCTGTCACCTCTGTTGCCGTACGTGTCCAGATGAGAAAGCAGAATTGCTGCATATACCAGGAATGGCATTGCATGGTATTGCAGATTCGCTCTATCATATCATCGCTGATAGACTTGCCATAATTGTAGAAACTGTCGTGGATGAAAGGTTTCCAGTATTCCTTGGCTATCTTCTTCAAGGTCATCATCTGTCCAAAACGGTAGAATGGATTCTTCGAGTTGCCGAATATATCCATCATCATGTGGCGTTTACTGCCATAGAGACAGTAGGTCGTACTGTGTTGTCCCTGCCATACCGAACGCATGGTTCCTTCTAAGCGCTTCCAGTCGGGCAGGTTTGCCAATTGTTGGAACTCATCAATACACACGATGACATGGATGCCTTTTGCTTGGCAATCTTTTCTGGTAGATTGAGTATTTCTTCGGCACTTTCCTTCAGGGGCTTGAAGTTTAGATTTACTTCTACGGCATTCACCGGGTCGCTGTTGATGGTGAGGCTTGGAGATATGGATTGGATGAACTTTACGATGTCAGCCCATCTCTTTTCCATCGTGGAAGAAACGCCCTGGAGTATTGCACTTGCAAACTTGTTGTAGAACTCTTCCTCAGAGAAAATCTTGAAGGCATCCAGATAGCATACTCTCACATCCTTCTGTTCTTGCTTCAGCTCTTCCATAGCTGCTTTGACAAGTGAAGACTTACCCCATCTTCTTGGAGAAATCAGCATCACGTTGATGCCTCCTCCAAGAAAAGTCTTGAGGTCTCTTCTATCTTCAATTCTATCAATGAAATATTCATTTTCAGCGATAGAACCATATTCAAATGGTATCTTGTTCATATACTTAAAGTCTTGATTCTCTGCAAAGTTACAAAATTATACCCAAAGGTATTATACCCTAGGGTATAATTTATGAAACTTTATGTATTTCTCTTCATCATTATCTCTTTTTCGAGTGTTATCAGCAATGAAATGGTGATATCATCAGAAACAGTAATCCCCCACCACGCAGCCAAAGCGTGATGGGGGATTAACTGGTTTAGGAGATTAAAGATGCCTTATGCAGAAAGTGTAGATGTGCTTTATGCCGAGAGGGTAAGCTTCTGCCAGATTTCGGTGTCGCCATCCTTCAGCTTCTTGCAGAGACCACGCTTGGTCCAGCGGCTTATCATCTTACGGATGGTTTCACGACTGGCTCCGTCGCCACGCTCACGGCTGGCATCAAAGAGGGTGAACTGCTCCGGGAGTTGGGCGAAGAGCAGGGTGTTACGGGATTTATAGACAGGGATTGCCTCGTTGTCCTGCTGTTGCTTGTCGAGGCGCAAGCCAAACATCTCCATCTGCATGGCGAGCACGTAGTCGGCCACAGCCTTGGCAAAACGGATGCAGGCATCGGTCTCCTCTTCGGTCTGCTCCAGAATGTGGAAGATAACGCCACAACGGAAGCCGATGACTGCGGAACGGCGACGATACACATCCATCACACGATCGGCATTCGCAGGGCGAGTTGCCTCTTTGCTTCGAGCCACTGGCAGAACTCCTCGCACATACGGGGCAGCTCCATCACGCCGTGGCTACGCTCCAGCAGACTTACCGCCTTGAGGATGTTGGCCTGCTCCTCCTCGGTGTAGCGTGGTGCTGGCTGAGGGGTGCGAAGGATGTATCTGGCATCTTGGCGAGCATCATGCGGGAAGAAGAACCATCCTCGATGTTGTCTTCGGTGAAGAACTTCTGGAAGATGTTCTGGGTGCAGCAGCCTGTGAAGTTGAGCTGGGCGTGGGTTACGCCGCTGGTGGCGGTGATGTAATCCTGACCCACCTCGCTCTGGTCGAACGCCTTACGGAAGTAGTCGCCGAAGGTTTTCCACACGCTCTTCATCGAACCGAGCTCCTCGCTGAACATATACATGGTATGGCCGTCGGCACAAAGCTGACGACGCATCAGGCCGACTTAGAGATGGTATCGCCGATGTGACGGATGCAAGGCTTAGGGTCTATTACGCCTTCTTGCCCTTGTGCTGCTGGTACCAGGCTTCGTCTTCACGTGGTTTCTCATCGTCCTTATCCATCTTCTTCGCCCAGATGTTCTCGATGCGGCGGCATACGCCCTTACCTGATGCCTGCTCGCCGATGATGATAGACATGAGTGCCATCGGAGTATCGCTGCCGTCGCAATACTTCGCCTTCAGACGGTCTGCGTAGGTTGCGGCAATAGGAGGGCAGAGAAGAGGGCAGGCACGCGTGCCTCTGCGGCCACGCCAGAGAGCGAGTCACGGAGTCCGAGAGGGAGCTGATCTACAGGAAAGTCGTTGAGTGGTTGTGTACTAGCTTTAGCAGCCAAAAGATTCTCAGAGTTTTGAATGGTTAAATTTTCCATGCTTTTAGTGTTTAAAAAGTTCGGTTGCCGGACTATCCGGTAATCGGGGGCAAAAATACGACATTCTTTTGTAACCGCCAAATTTCGGCTGGCGATAAGGTCCCAAATTCAGCAGCCGTTCGGAGCAAATTGTGTTAATAAATGCAACTCGTAGTTTTGTGGGTGGAGAAACATAGTATAAGAGGAGTAAAGTCATAGCTTCTCGGATCTCTAGTTTTTGTTTCGATACCTGAACCCCTCTTTCTTTCTCATAAAAAATAACACGGACAAATTCAATTTGTCCGGACAATTTGTCCGGTTGCTTGTAACTTATTGATTTTCTTCCTGTTATAAACCTATCGGACAACCATCCGGACAAATTCAATTTGTCCGTGTTTAAAAAATCGCCCCCGTTTATCCCTTTATGATATAATGCGTAAATAGTTGATTAATAGTAGTTTCTGTAAAAAGTTACTAGTTTTAAACAACTTTGTTTAAAACAACCTTGTTTAATCTGTTTTTTTTTGCTATCTTTGCAGAAGATTTGCTGCACTCGGCAATTTGAAAGCTTCTGCCCTTTCAGGGCGTGTGGAGCTTACATGCGAATTTCAGTAGTATATAATAAGGTAGTGATTATGAGAAAAAGTAAAGAAGCTCCGTTTGTGTTCGGTGTTCGTGTGGAGGGAGATTCTTTCACCGACCGAAGAGAGGAAACAGAACGCCTGAAGGCGAACTTACGTATGGAGTGAATACGATATTGATTTCGCCTCGTCGTATGGGTAAGACTTCATTGGTGGATAAGGTGTGTTCGCTTGTAGAGAGCGAAGACATCAGGATAGCTCGTATAGATGCCTTTGGCTGTCGCTCTGAGAATGATTTTATCAATGCTTTTGCCACAGCTGTGTTCGGGCTACTTCTTCAAAATGGGAAGAATGGATGGAGAATGCCAAGGTGTTCTTAAGCCGTTTCGTTCCGAAAATCAGTATCGGTCAAGATCCTTTGTCTGATTTCTCTTTGTCGTTGGAGTATAATGCAGGTAACAATACAACAGAAGAGGTTTTGAGACTTCCGGAAATGATAGCTCGGTCAAAAGGTTGTCATATAGTAGTCTGCATCGATGAATTTCAGCAGATAGGTGATTTTCCAGATTCCTTGACTTTCCAGAAGAAACTCCGTAGCGTATGGCAATTACAGAGCCATGTATCTTACTGTCTTTATGGCAGCAAGAAACACATGATGAACAAATGTTCCAGAATGCCAGTTACCCATTTTATCGCTTTGGAGATTTCTTCTATCTGAACAAGATAAGCGAGAAAGACTGGGTGGAGTATATCTGTCAGCGATTCGAATCTACCGGCAAGCATATCTCGGAAGAGCTGGCTCGAGAAATCTGTCAGGTAACAGATAGGTATTCCTCTTATGTACAGCAGTTGGCATGGTTTGTATGGTTGCGTGTACAGGATGATTCTGCAGCTACAGAAGAGGACTTGAAATATGGAATAGACCGGTTGCTGGATGCTTGCGAGCCTTTGTTTATCCAGCAAACCGAAGACCTTTCAGCCTATCAGATGAATTTCCTGCATGCCATCACTAATGGAGTACATACCGGTTTTACCCAGACGGCGATATTGGAAACCTATCGTCTGGGTACTGCCGCCAATGTAACCCGCCTCAAGAAATCCTTGATGGTGAAAGATCTGATTACAATACCTGCTCCTAAGCATCTGGAAATGAGTGACCCCATTTTGGCGTTGTGGCTCAAGAGAAGAGTTTGGAAATGATGCTCCCTGGAGTTCCAAAGCATCCTAGGCAAAAATATAAAAGTACTGTAAAGAAATGAAGATAAAGATAAACCCAAAATACGAAGAGATGAGAAGTTTTCTCGAACGCATCCCGGATGTGTTCGAGAAGGAAGGACGTGTGATTTACACGGGTCGCAATCTCATTAAGGTGATGGAGGCTCCTGATGGAACAGTGATTAATGTAAAGCGCTATCATGTGCCAAAGGGACCTAACAGTCTGATTTATTCCCTAGGCATCAGAAAACCTAAGGGGGAGCGTGCTTTTGAATATCCGATGATATTGGAGAAGAAAGGCATCGGAACCCCTGCGCCTATTGCGCTCATCGAAGAGCGTAATGCCATCGGACTCCTGGGATATACCTATCTCATCACCCTGCAGTGTGATAACCTGCATACCCTTTACGAAGTGGGTGATGCAGCCCCTGGTACCTACGAAAAGCTGGCTAAGGCGTTGGCACGTTTTGCCGCAGATATGCACAACAAGAAAATTCTGCATAAGGATTTCACGCCGGGCAATGTGCTGTGGAAGCAGGATGATGAAGGCTTCCATTTCATCATCGTGGATATCAACCGCATGAAGTTTGGAGAAATCAGCATCAAGGAAGGACTCTATAATCTCCGAAAGTTCTGGGGACCTAAGGAATTTATCCGAATCCTGGTCTCTGAATATGCCAAGGTAAGAGATTACAACGTGGATGAGGCCGTAGATTATGTGATGAAGGAACGCGCCAAGTTCTGGACCCGCTATGGCAAGAAGCATCCTATCAAGTTTAAGCTGGAGTTATAGGAAACGAATTAAGTTTAAGCCATAAGCAACTTCTCAAGTTTAAGCCTGAGCTATAAGTAGCTAAACTCTTGCAGGTAAATTCCACACGCCCTGGGCTAGGAGCTTCTGCTTTCAGGGCGTGTGGAGCTTATATGCGAAAGTTCAATTATTTTATATATACAAATTTCAAATTACCTGGTCCTACGTCTCTTTTGCAACGTGCAAGAAGCATGGTTGGAGATTCCTGCATGTTTGCGGCTGGTGAGGCAACAATCTTATCTTTGCCGTAGTATCGGGCCATTCCCTGATTGATCCAATATCCTGGATAAATCATGATGTCATTGAATGCATCCGAAGGCATTTTTACCGTAAGAGCTTCAATGTTATGGCACTTTGGGTATTCGTCTTCAGTGCCAGTTCACGCTCGTTCATTTCCTTGTCAAATTTCACGGCAGTTCCTTTCAGCATAAGTGAAACGGTTCTGTTGGTTGTCCTTTCCTTGAGACTTACGGATAATATCAAGATGACAATGGCACAATATGGCGCATACTGCAGCGAGTTGGCATATTTCTTCTTAGATACCGTTACGAAATCTATAATGGCAGAGCTTAATGGCGCTTTTGCCTCAGCCTTTCTCAGAACAGCTCCAGAAAGATAATAAATATTGATGCAGATGAGCCACAGGTGTATATACGAATAGATGTTCTGTACTCTGCCCGGTCCTCTTGTTCCCATGGCATAGCTGTGGGCGAAGAAGAATGAACTGTAAAGCGTAACGGTAATCAGGATGCATAGCCAGGGGTGAGAGAACTTGAATCTCGAGCTACTTGCCGCCTTAACAAGGGTTGGGCTAAGAAGCATCAACATCAGAATTTGAGCGATATTGATGGATTCTGATAAGAACTCGAAGCTCTTTCCTATTGCCATGAAGAATGCAACGACAACATTTGGCTTGCTTTCTATGGTAACTTGTCTGAACGCATTACCAGGAGCCAACACGCTGAAAAGGAAGGCGATGCCATAGATGGCGAGAATAGTAATATATAAACGTGGCCATCTTCTTTGTTCCATCTTCATGATGAGAATGGCTGCAAACAGAATCGCTCCCATGCCAAGTCCTGACACGAAGTTTCCGCCGGCAATGATGATGGATAGAACGATGGAAGCCCCTCCGATAAGGGCTTTCTTGAACTTGGAACTACTTAATTGATATCCTATGAGCAGAGATGCTAAAAACAGAGACATGCTATAGAATAAAGTGTAGTACATCGCCCCGTTATACCAATAGAATGCATCGTAGTATGACCATGTAAACTGGATGGTCATCAGAACGAAGAGGGTAGATACGAAGAGATATTCCAATCTGGACGAATGGAGTAATTTTCGCATAACCATATATAATAAGGTGTAAGTGGAGGTCACCAAACTGGAAATCAAGATGAATGTTCCAAGCCAATATTGGCCGAATACTCCTGGTTGTAGAGCCATGAGAAAGCAGGCGGAATAGGTGCCCTGCCATGTATGATACATCGTCATAGCTACATTCCAGCTGTCTGAACGCAAGCCGGAAATGAATGGGTCTCATTCCAAATCTTATATACTTCTGCACCGAAGACATAATCATCCGCAAATGGATGAAGATACTGGCTTATCCATAACATAGGAATGATGGATACGATTAGAACTGCAATAGCTACCCCTGTTACAATTTTCAACTGCTTTTTATTCATAATTGTTTTTATCCTTTTATATTACTTCTTTTGACTTCTTGTTCTTTCTTTACTTCTTGCTTTCTATATGTTATAACATCCTTGTTGCCATAATCTTGCATGCAAGATAAACAATAAATGTTAAAGCCTTTATCGTGTAATGTTGCAAAGGTACTAAACATAATTTAGAATAGCAAATATTTCTGGATTTTTTTTTGCTCTTTGGATAGTTTTTCGTACCTTTGCAGAAAAAGAGAATAATAGAGATGACACCAAAACTCATTCACCTTTGCTGGTTTAGCAATGACCCTTATCCTGTAGAGATAAAGGTTTGTTTGGATACATGGAAGCGCTTGATGCCCGACTATGTTGTTAAAGTGTGGGATTATGCTGCGGCTAAGTCTATAGGATGTGATTTTATTGAGGAGCTCTGGATGCCGAAAGTGGGCCTTTGCTGCCGATGTTGTGCGATTCTATGCCGTTTACAAAGAAGGTGGTATTTATATGGATAGCGATATCTATCTGCATCGTCGCTTTGATGAGATTCTTCCGGAGGATGGCTTTGCAACTTTTAATGAGAAGGATAAGGAAGAGTTTGGATTGCAGGCAGCCTTCTTTATGGGTACAGCAGGCAATGCGTTCTGCCAGAAGATGTTTGAATATTATCAGAACCGCCATTTCAAGAATCCGGATGGCTCTTTCAATGATACGATTTCACCTTATACGATGTCGGCTGTGGCGAAGTCTTTCGGATGGCAGATGAAGGACGAAAAGCAGGTGATGCCTGGCTTGACGGTTTATCCTACGCATCTTGTTGCTCCCAACAATCATTATCCGGTGGATAGCGAGACGATAGGAGTGCATCGCGTTGCGGGTAGTTGGCGAAAGAGAAAACTGGGACGATTCATCGAGATTAAGATCAAGCATTTATGGCATGTAGTAAGATATGCCCTTTTCAAAAAGTGAGAAGGGCATATCTCACTATATGCCATATCTTATATGTCATGTCATATATCTTATATGCCTAACATCTTCTTATACAGGTTGATGTAGGTTTGGGTATATTTGCTGTAAGTATAGCCTAGCGAATATTCCCTGGCAGCTTTTGCCTCTTCCGAGTCTTTGCTCCATTGGCGATACCAGCCTTTACGGTAGCCGCCATCTCTTCCGGAACATAGGAGTCGAAATAGGTGGCATGGTTCTTACATACCTCTGGCAGACTGGTGAATCTGGAAGAGAAGACCTTGGCGTAGAATCTCATGGCTTCCAGTACCGGGAGTCCGAATCCCTCTAAAAGGCTAGGGAAGAGAAAGGCTTCACAGTGGGCATACATCCAGTTCTTTTCGGCATTGCTGATTTCGCCTGTAAAGATTACATTCTCTGTGCCCCATTCTTCCTTGATTCTCTGCAGTTCGTAATAGTGCTTGCTATAAGGCTTTCCGCAGATATAGAGTTTATATTCCGGAAGGAACTTCATCATTGGAATCAGAGTCTTGAAATTCTTCTTGGCTCTGGTCTGACCGATGGTAAAGAAGAACTTCTTGTCGTCTTTGATGTATTCCGGCTTCTTCTGCAGCTCCAGATCCGTATCTTTGATGCCATTATAAATCACATCCAATGGTTTGTTGCCTATATCGATATGGTTCAGCAGGTCATCTTTTACATATTCAGAGATGACGGTGATATAGTCAGAACGTCTGATATGCCATTTCATCTTCCAGAGAGTTTTCTGGCGATGGATGCCTTTCTTTTCGTGCAGGAAGTTGAGGTCATGGATAGTCAGGATGTTCTTCATCCCCTTTTTGTGTTTGCGCTTGATGAACAATTGGTCTGTGGAATGCCACAAATCAATTTTCTTGTTGAGCTTTCTTAAATCATGTGCCAGATGTTCCACTGATACATAATCCACGTTGTTTCCGGCAAATCCCTTGTGCTTCTCCTTTACAAGAAAGATGAAGTGCATATCCTGTATGTCGGAAATGCTGATGAGCTGCTGGCTGTAGTTGTCTGCGATTTCACCAAAGCCGCACTTTTCCGCTAATCGTGTAAGTCTATTAATATATTCTTCATTGTTCATCGACTTTTTATGTTAAAAACTTACTGTTGAGGATTCCTAAAGCGAAGATTCCTGTATAGCCTTCTTCAGATTCTCCCCATTGTTAATTGCTATCGCCATCTGCTTTGTTTGGGCAAGCATACCGGCATATTCTTCTTCCGAAATGCCGGCTAGGCGCCTGGAAGTTCTTTCAGGGAGTTGATGGCAAATCCTACTCCCATTTCTTCCACAAGCGGAGCAATGGCAGATTCTTTCCATACGATGATAGGTAATCCGGCACGCAGGTAGAAGGATGCCTTGTGCGGGGTGTTGTATTTCAGATAGCTTCCGAAGTCGCCATGGCATTCTTCCAGGGAATCTCCATCCCATACCAAACCGAAGTTTCCATGCACTTGCTTGATGAATTCGTCGGCATTCATAAAGCCATGCCATACGATGTCCTTGTCTTTTGCCACGGCATCATAATCTTCCATGTTTCCATAAAGATGAAACTTAAACTGGTAATCCAGTTCCTGCATCTTCAGGATAAAGGCGTTTTTGCGCAGGTTGAGTGAGCCGGCATATACGATATTCCATACCTTGTTGGCTGGTGCTTCTTGTCTGCTGCAACGGATGGCGACAGATAATCATGGAATCCCAGGGCTCCGATAGGCTTTTCCAAGCCTTGCTGCTCAAGCCACAGTTTCATCGCCTGGTTGGTGGCGATGATATAGTCGGTGTGGCTCAGGCGTTTCAATTCCTGGGCTACGGTTAGTTTCTTTCGTCGGAAACTGCCCAAATCATGAATCAGGGAAATGGTCTTGGCTCCTTTGAGGTGTGCCATCTTGCAGATGAAGGAGAAATATTTCTTTACGGGATATTGCAGTACGATGACATCTCCTTTCTGAATGCGAGAGCAGGCGATGAGGTACTCGCCAGGTTATAGAAGAAGGCCAGGAATTTATTGTTGTCGATTTTGCAAGGCAAGCCGATGCTTGCTGCCCCCATCGAGTGCAGCACCTTTTCGTAATCTGTCTTTGCCTTGTTGCCAGCACTTGTCTGATTGTAATAAGTGCGGCTGATATAACATAATCTTCTTTCCTTCATATAGCCTATTGATTAGTTCCTTGTGATAGTATCGTATTACAGTTTATTCTCTCTTGGGACAACTTTCCCCTTCACCACTTCATATCGCTTGTCAAACTCCTCCCTGGTTCGCTTCCATCTATTATGCGTCCATAAATAATAAGGTGGATTCCGGCGGATGTTTCTTCCAGCATCTGGAAGAAACGACGGGTAATCTCGTGCTCCGGCAGGGAGTTCGGATTGCGGGTGATGAGCTTGTAGGTTGCCGTATAGTAGCCTCGCTTCGGGCGCGACATCTCTACATAGAACACGGCATCGTTCATCTTTCTCATAATTCTCTCGCCACCCGTAAACACTGGGGTTTCGGGATGGTTGAGGAAAGGAAGCCACAGGTGGATGTTCTCCCACTTGGGACCCTGGTCGCTGATGTAGCCGAAGATGCTCATGATGCCCTTGCGCTTGTAATCCACCAGATAGCGGAGGATTTCTTTCTTGGGCACCACCACGCCATTCTCCTCGTGAGAACGGATGCGCTTGAAGAGCTCGTCGAAGGCATGGTTACGCAGAGGGTGATAGATGAGGCCTATCTTGCGTGACTTGGGCAGTTCGATGCCCACGCACGAAAGCCACTCCCAGTTGCAGTAATGGCCCAGGATAGCTGCCACGTTCTGACCTTCCAGGAAACATTGCTCCACTTCCTCGCTGTTGATGACCTGAAATCGCTGGTGCAACTCCTTGTCACTGATGCTGAGCAGTTTGACAGCCTCGAAGAAGTAATCGCTGAACCATCGATAGAACTTCTTCTCGATGTCGATAATCTCTTCTTCTGATTTCTCAGGAAAAGAGCTGGTGAGATTCTTACGCACAATACCCCTGCGGTACTTGATGACGCGATACATCATGAAGTACTCGAAATCGGCAATGCAATAGAGCAGCCTGAATGGCAGCAGCGATATTGTATTAAAGAATGCATAAACAATCTTAACCATCTGTAAAACTATAAATTCTTAACTATTAACTCTTTACTCAATTACACCTGCTGCATGTCGTGCAACTTCTTGTAATATCCGTCTTTTCTAATCAGTTCATCGTGGGTACCACGCTCCACAATCTTGCCCTCGTGCAGTACGCAGATTTCGTCGGCATGCTTGATGGTACTCAGTCGGTGGCTACTGCCACGGTGGTACGGGTCTTCATCAGTTTCTCCAAGGCATCCTGCACCAGACGTTCGCTCTCGGTATCAAGAGCTGATGTTGCCTCGTCGAGGATGAGGATAGGAGGGTTCTTGAGGATGGCACGGGCGATGCTCACACGCTGGCGCTGACCGCCGGAGAGTCTGCCGCCACGGTCGCCGATACCTGTATCGAAGCCATGTTCTGACTTGGTGATGAATTCGTAGGCATTGGCAATCTTCGCTGCATTGGCTATTTCCTCATCGGCAGCATCGGTCTTGCCGAAACGGATGTTGTCCTTGAAGCTGGCGTTGAAGAGGATAGCCTCCTGGTTCACATTACCTATCAGCTGTCGGAGATCGTGTACACAGAGGTCCTTCACGTTGATGCCGTCGATGAGCACTTCGCCCTCCTGTACATCGTAGTAACGAGGAATCAGGTCGAGCATCGTACTCTTTCCGCTACCGCTCTGACCCACCAGTGCATGGTCTTTCCCTTAGGAATCACCAGGTTGATATCCTTCAATACATAAACCAGCTCATCGTTCTGATGATCGGTATAGGCGAAGGAAACATGGCGGAACTCTATCTGATGCTCGAAGCTGCTGATATGCTCAGGGTTCTCCTTGTCCTTGATTTCTATCTCTGCCTGTAGAATCTTGTCGATACGCTCCATACTTGCCAATCCCTTTGGGATATTGTAACTCGCCTTGGAGAATTCCTTCAGCGGTTGATGATGCTGTAGAGCATCACGAGGTAGAAGATGATGGTAGGACCATCGATTCTGCCGTAATCCAGAACCAGGATACCGCCAAACCACAATACTACCACGATGAGGATGGTTCCCAGGAACTCACTCATCGGGTGAGCCATCTGCTGACGGATGTTCACGCGCATGATGTTGTCGCGATAACTGCTATTCACCTGGTTGAAGCGCCAGTTCATCTTATCTTCAGCACAAAAAGCCTTGATGATGCGCAATCCGCCCAAGGTCTCCTCTACCATACTCATCGTATCACTCCAGAGCGACTGCGCCTCGGTACTTTGTGCCTTCAGTTTCTTTCCCACAACACCCATGAACCAGCCGAATGGTGGCACAAAGAGAATGGTGAAGAGGGTGAGCTGCAGCTGATGCAGATGAGCGTAATGAAATAGAAGAGAATGAGAATAGGATTCTTGAAGAGCATATCGAGCGACGACATGATGCTGTTCTCTACTTCCTGCACATCACCGCTCATTCGGGCGATGATATCTCCCTTGCGCTCCTCGCTGAAGAAGCCCAGCGAAAGCGAGGTAATCTTCTGGTAGAGCTGGTTGCGGATATCGCGAACAATACCCGTACGGATAGGATGATGGTGGCTGAAGACAGGAAATAGGCTCCAGTCTTGAGGAATGTCATGAAGGCAAGGAACAAGCCGATAACCAGCAGAGCCAGTGATGCACTGTGCGCCACGATGAACTCTTGGATATAATAATACAGGTTGTTGGTTGCCACTTCCTTGATGCTGCCCAGCGTTCCGTCCCATTCCATATAGTCGTTGGCACGGATTCCGCCATCTACCTGGAAGAGAATCTGCAGGATTGGTATCAAGGCTGCAAACGAAAGATGTTCAATACCGCAGACAGGATATTGAACAGAACTGAGAGCCCCAGATATTTCTTGTAGGGAGGGACGAATCGTCGTAAGATTTGCAAAAATTCCTTCATAGGTGCAAATATAGTGTTTTTAAGGAAGACCGCCAAACTTTTGGCGGTCTTTCTTGACTTTTATTCAGTTTTTTCTTATAGAAGAGTCGTTTTGGCTCCGTTTTTTCTTCTTCTGGGAGTAATTGGGTATATTTTCACTTCTTTTTCTAAAGAAGCATTCTTACTCTTTTAGAGGGAGCATCCTTACTCCTTTACTTCCTCTCCGAAGAGGGTAGCAGAGGTAGAACCGGTGATGCGGACCTTTACGAAATCTCCGATGTGGTGGTTACCCTTGTCGATGACCACAGCCTTGTTCTGTTCGGTACGGCCCATCATCTGCTCACGGCTGCGCTTGCTGAAGTTCTCGATGAGGATGGTGAATTCCTTGCCTCATCCTTCTTGTTCTGTTCGGCGCTCACCTCGGTCTGCAGTTTGATGAGCTCGTTGAGGCGAGCTATCTTGGTTTCTTCAGAAACGTTGTCTGGCAGATGCTTGGCTGCGTAGGTGCCCGGGCGCTCCGAATACTTGAACATGAAGGCGCTGTCGAAGCCTACTTCCTTCACCAGCGAGAGGGTTTCCTGATGGTCTTCCTCGGTTTCGTCGTGATAACCCACGAAGATGTCGGTGGTGATGCCGCAGCCGGGATGATGCGCTTGATGTCGGCGATGCGCTGCAGATACTCCTCACGGGTGTATTTGCGGTTCATCAGCTTCAATATCTTGTTGCTTCCGCTCTGGGCTGGGAAGTGGATGTGCTTGCAGAGGTTTGGCTCTTCGGCAATGGCGTGGAGAATGTCCTCGGTCATATCCTCTGGGTTAGAGGTGGTGAAGCGTACTCGCATATCCGGTACAGCCTGGGCTACCATGTGGAGGAGTTCGGCGAAGGAAAGGCTGCCTTCTTCGCGCTTGCCCGATGGTGAGAGACCGTAGCTGTTCACGTTCTGTCCCAGCAGGGTAACTTCCTTGAAGCCACGCTGCTGCAAATCGCGCACCTCACGCAGGATGCTCTCTGCATCACGCTGCGCTCACGTCCACGGGTATAAGGCACGATGCAGTAGTGGCAGAAGTTGTTGCAACCACGCATGATGCTTACGAAACCGCTCACTCTGTTGCCACCGATGCGCTGAGGCACGATGTCACGGTAGGTCTCGGTCTTAGAGAGTTCGATGTTGATGGCATTGGTACCCATCTCGCACTGCGCAATCATATCCGGCAGGTTGAGATAGCTGTCTGGTCCACAGACCAGGTTGGCATAGTGGTTCTGGATGAGGTCATCCTTTACTCGCTCTGCCATACAGCCCAATACGCGAGAATCACCTTTCTTCCCTTCTTCTGCTCAGCATGGAGGGTGTCGAGGCGATGGTAAATCTTGTTTTCTGCATTCTCGCGGATACTGCAGGTGTTCAGGAAGATGGCATCAGCCTCTTCTTCTTTCTCACAAATCTCGTAGCCTGCCATCTGCATCACAGAGGCAACTACCTCGCTGTCTGCCACGTTCATCTGGCAGCCATAAGTTTCAATAAACAGTTTCTTCATTGTTCTAGATGAATTCTAATTTATGTTTGATGTATTTAATATGATTTCTTTCCTGTATCTTCCATGCCGCATCATTTCATGTTCTTTGAAACTGCCATCAGCATGAAGTAGATGACTACGGCAGAGATCCATCCGGCGATGGCATCGATGAGATAATGCGCCTGGATATACACGGTAGCCATACACAGGAAGATGTAGAATGGCAGCATGGTGAAGAGCAGCTTGCGGTTTCTGCTGTGCCAGGCAAGGAGCATGCAGATGGTGCTTACGCCCACGTGCGAACTCGGAAAGGCGGCGGTAGGTCGCTCTCCTGCTTCCTTGGCATTCTCTACGAGCTGGTAGAAGATTCCGTCGGTATAGCCTGGGGTTGGCAGACAGTTGGTATGGGTGTTGAAGTAATCGCCCATTGCCGGGAAGATGCCCTTGGCAATATCCTGCACTCCCACGGCATCGAAGTAGAACGTTGGTCCTACTACCGGCACGTAAATGTAGATGAGATAGTAGATGAAGAAGCTGGCAAGCAGTACAAAGCTAACCAGTTCTGCCTCATAGTATCTGCAGAAGAAATAGTAGAGAACTACCGCTGCTATCATAGGATAATACATGAAGTATCCCATCGACATCAGTTCGCTCACCACCGCCCAGGGCAGTGCCTTGGCAAAGAGCAGGGCGGGCTGGCATCCAAAGAGATCCTGTTCCCATCCCGCAAAGATATGGTCGAGGTTGGGGAACATGCGGTTGATCTCGTAAGTATCTGGATACCACCAGGCAAGCAGGGCGATCTGCGCCATGATGCGTATCATCTTCGTTATTCTGCATGGAATCATGCGATATACGCCCCAAAGGGCGAGGGTCATGACCAGAATTCTCAATCTGCCCCAAAGCATCGACTCCGGATTCACCACCTTGGTAAAGGTAAAGAGCATGGTGAAGACTGTTATCGCCATATAGCCCAGCATCACCCATTCCAGTGGCAGGAGCTTTCTTGGGGTTCTTTTCTATCTTAAAATAATCTTTTATCATTATTGATTTTAATTTTATTACAGCCATCCGTTATCCTTGTACCACTTGATGGCAAGCTTTACACCTCTTGACAGAGGGTAGTGGGGATGATAGCCCAGCTCGTCCATGGCTGGCTCGATGTCACAACGCCAGTTGCGCTGTTTCAGGATGTTATACTTGTCATTGTTCAGTGCCGACATCCTACCGGTCATTCTGCCGAGATACTCGCCAAAGAAGGTTACGATGCGGAGCACCCAGATAGGAGCCTTGATGCGCAACATCCATGGATTGCCCAATTCCTTATGAATCAGGTCGCTGAAAGCTTCCGACTGGTAAACTTCGCCATCGCTGAGGAAGTATTTCCTGCCGTTCATACCATGGTCTAGGGCAAGGAAAACTGCCTGCACCACATCCTGAACATACACGAAGGTGATGTCCTGACGCTTGAATCCTACAGCAAAATCCACGTGCTGCCTGATGCTCTGCGCCATGAGGAAATAGTCTTTTTCTCTTGGACCATATACGCCGGTAGGACGCAGGATGATATAAGGGAAATTGTTGCCGATGCTGTCGAGATAGCGCTCTGCGGCAAGCTTGCTCTTGCCGTATGCCGTATTAGGCTTAGGCACATCGTTCTCGCAGATTTCCTGATAAGGCTGCTCCTCGCGGATGGCTCCAAAGATGCTGAGCGAGCTGACGAAGACAAATCGCTTGATGGGCATCCCCAGATGCAGGATGGCATTCACCAGGTGCTTGGTGCCCTCGGTGTTTACCTTATAGAAATCCTCTGCATGCAAACACTTGGTAGCGCCAGCTGCATGCACTATATAGTCGAACTCGTGCGGAGCGAGTTCCTTCTCCAACTCTTCCTCTGAAGAAAGATTGAGGTTGATGAAATGGATGCGCTCGTCTTGCAGATATTTTCTGGAACTGGTAGGGCGAACTGCCGCCCAGGTTTCCATGCCTTGTCGCAAGGCTTCTTCTACGATGTAACTGCCGATAAAACCCGACGCACCCGTTACTAGAATCTTCATTAATTATATATAAAATTGCAATTTCGGCTGCAAAGATACGACTTTTTGATGATTTATCACCATGATTCTGTTCAAAAAGGAGATAAAATTTGAAAAAATAGTGTAGGTTTCTATAAAATGTTGTATCTTTGCATGCATGGAGCAAGTATCGGGTTTTTATTTCCCTCCCTCAGAAACGACTTCTGCGCAGTTCAGCAACATGACAGAAATCTCGGCTAGTGGCTTTAATATCCTTATCCGTGCCAAGCGTGATGGCAGGTGGTGGATCTTGAAGGCGTCGCTCCCGCTGTGCGCAATAGCGAGGTGTATCAGAGCTTGCTTCAGAAGGAATTCGATATCATGAAGCATGTCCAGCATCCCGGAGTTGCCGAGGTAATGGGTATCGAAGAAGTGGATGGATATGGCAAATGCCTCGTGATGGAATGGATAGATGGAGTAACTCTGGAAGAGTGGCTCCTGCAACATCATTCCAAGGCGGAAAGGGTGCATATCGCCAACCAGCTGCTCGTGGTACTTGAGTTTGTACACGACATGCAGGTGGTGCATCGTGACCTGAAACCTTCCAATATGATGGTTACCCGCAATGGGAGTGTGCTGAAGCTGATAGATTTCGGATTGGCTGATGCCGACAGCTATGCCGTACTGAAGGAACCGGCGGGAACAGATGGATATGTTTCTCCCGAACAGCAGAAGGGCGGACCTACCGATGTGCGCAATGATATCTACAGCGTGGGCGTTATCCTGGACAAGATGAGGCTGAATTTCTCTTATCGCCTGGGATTGAAGCGTTGCCTCCGTCCGTTGGAGGAGCGATATCCCAACATGACCGCCATGCGCCAGCATATTCATTCTCTGCATCGCAACCTGCTTGCCTTCTGGATATCTTCGGGAATATTAGCGGCATGTACTACGGGTGTGGTTATATATAATAAGGTGAACGAGCCTCCTCGTGGATACGATGTGGTGGCAGAGTTTAAGATAGGAAACCTGGCTTATAAGTCGTGGGGTGGTGGAGTCGTATCGGTCAGGGCTGCCAATTCCAAGGATTCCTGCATCGAGGTACCTAAAACGGTGAACTTCCAGGGAATGACCTATAAGATAGATGAAATAGAAAAGAAAGCGTTTGCCGATCAGCCCAATCTGAGGAAACTGGTGTTTCCGGATACCAAGTTCCATGTGATGAAGCAGATGGTGGAGAACAGTCCGAATCTGCACAGTATCTGTTTCCGAAGCGCCTTGCCGCCAGTCATCGGTAATGCCATCTGGAAGACCAGGATTCAGGATGTCTTCAGTGAATCTGATTTCAGGCGTGTCATCCTGTATGTTCCAAAAGGCAGCTTCGATGCTTATCGCAAATCTGCATGGAATCAGTTTGAGAATATCATTGAATATGAATAGAATATGATAGAGTTACGCTTCAATTATGCAGATAGCCGCATCTCGCGTGAGATGCGGCTATTTGCGTTTATTGCTTATATCAGGTGTCTATACCTTATTATATATGTATCAATACCATACTTCTATCTGTGGTGATTCCTTGGCATAGCTAGGCATGCACTTACCGATTTTGGCTCCGATGTAGGTTGGGTCGCAGATGTAGAACTTCTTGCCCTTGTACTCGTATGAGGTTCCGTTCTCTACCGGCTCATGGAAGGCTACGGCAGGCATCAGCGGCAGTTCGATACCCGAACCGGTGTATTCGATGTCTGGAATATCAGGCTTCACCTCTGGCAGTTTCGGCTTCTTCACCGGTTCTATTTTTGGACGGACGGTAGGAGCCTTTGGATCTGGCTTCTTCGGAGTCTCCGGTTCTGCAGGACTTACCGGCATCTTAGGCTTCACGGTAACCGGTATCTCCGGCTGTTTCGGAGCTGTATATGTTGGAGGCGTCTTAGGCTTAGGCACCTACGAACGCACATCTCCCTTAAACTTCTTGTATTCTTTCCATACGCCTTGCATATACTTATCGTAGTCGGTAAGTATGGTGTTGCGGAACTTGTTGTAATCATCCAGCATCGCCTGTCTTGACTGCTGGAACTGTTTCACAAAGTCATCGTTCTGCGAAAAGCTTGGTGTTGCATGCAAACCGAGCAGCAATATGAACTGAGAGTAGGATAAATACTATTCATAATCTGTAATTTTAAGATTTCTACTTTCCGTGTTGATAGATATGGGGCAAAGATACGATTTTTCCTTAATCGCCCAACTTTTTAAGGAAAAAGGCTCTCCTACCTTAAAATATTGGGAGGAGAGCCTATCTATGTACCGTTCTTAGCGAAGATTCTGTCCCGGAATAGGAGTTGTTTCCTATTTGGTTATGTTTGATAGATGGATTGTCATATCCTAGTTTCTATTTGTGCTGCAAAATTACGAAAAACTTTTGAGATAGCATTGGTTCAAATTGGTTCATTTTCAAAGACTGATGAAGAAAATGAAAAAAGAATGATTGAGAGTGGGAAAAAATGTGTATCTTTGCTGCAAAAAAGAAAAGGAATAGAAAATGATAGATAATTATAATCCAGAAGATTTCGAGCGCTTGAAGCAGGAAGTGGAAACCTTGGTGGGAAGATCCGTCAAGACACCTAAAGACTTTGAATTTCTCTCCCGCCAGATAGAGGGCTATACCAACGAGACCATCTCGGTGAGTACCCTGAAGCGTATGTGGGGATATGTGGCTTCGCCATGCAAACCGAGCAAGTATAATCTTAATTTGCTTTCCCGTATGATAGGTTATTCCGACTGGGAAGCTTTTTCGGGTGGAAACGAAGTTATGTCTTCCAGCCGCTTCTTTGTGAAGAGTAAGCTCATAGCGGATGCCCTGCAGAAAGGGGAACAGGTGAGATTGACCTGGTGCCCGGGCAGAGTGCTTACCATCATGTACAAGGGCAATGATACCTTCGAGGTTGTGGATAGCATCAACAGCAAGCTGGCAAAGGGGGATACCTTCACCTGTCCGCAGTTTGTTGAGGATCAGCCGCTTTATCTTTCCAACCTCAGCCATCCCGGCATCCCGCTCTGCAACTATGTAGCAGGTCAGAATGGAGGAATCAAGTGGAATCTGGGGGGGGTGATTCTGGACCTTCCTGAAACATAAAGACAAAAAGAAAAAGCTTGGAATCACGAATGCGATTCCAAGCTTTTTGCTTTAAATTCATTGGGGGTTAGCCTCATGCAGCTAATTTCATAGAGGGTTAAGCCTCATGCTGTCTTACGCCCATACGAGCCTCTACTACGTTTACCACGTAGTCGCCGAGCTTCTCGCATTCCTGGATGATATCCATGTACATGGTACCGATGGCATAGGTGTAGAGATGGTTGTTTACATCGTTGATATTCTGGCTCTTCAACTGGTTGCGATAGTTGTTGATCTCGTTCTCGATGTTGAAAGAGAGGTTGGCATCATTATCCACCTTATGACCCACCAGGGTGATGTTCATCTGGGTGAGGGCATTATCTGTAAGCTCCATCATCTGGTGCATGTGCTCATACTGAGAAGGAATGAAGTCTTCCTTGCCACGGATGCGGCGGTTGAGGGTGCGGGCAATGTTGAAACAGCTGTCACCGATACTCTCAATCTCTGAAATCTCACGCAGCATGGCGCGGATCTTCGCCTTGGTCTCATCAGAAAGATGAGAATCGCTCACCTGGTCGAGATACTTCGCAATCTCAATCTCCATGTTGTCGGAGATTCCCTCGTATTTCTCGATGCGGGTATAGAGCTTGATGAACTTGTCGTCGTTGGTCTCGCCCAGGAGTTCCTTCACCATACCGAACATACGCTGGATGCGCTCGGCGAAACTGTGGATCTCCTTCTGACCTCGAGCACGGAGATTTCCGGAGTCTTCATGATACCACTCTGGATGAAACGCAGACGGAAATCATCTTCGTCGGCATTCTTCTTAGGACGGATAATCTTGCATACCAGCTTCTCTATCTGTGGGATAAACCATACCAGGATAAAGGTGTTGGAGAGGTTGAACGTGGTATGGAAGGCGGCGAGTACGAACGACAGCTTCGCTGCGTTGGCAACGAAGTGAGGATCGGTCTTCTCCATCATGTCGTCATAACCTACCCAGTCGCAGACAGATGGATGAACGGACGGAATACGCAGAGTATCCACAGCACACCGAAGATGTTGAACACCATGTGCGCCATCGCCGCTCTTCGCGCCTGCGTGTTGGCGGTGAGTGCTGCCACGTTGGAAGTTACGGTGGTACCGATGTTCTCACCCATCACGAGCGCAATACCTTGATAGATAGGCAGTACGCCGGTGGAACAGAGAATCATCGTAATCGCCATGACGGCAGCTGAACTCTGCACACACATGGTCAGGATACTACCTATGAGCAGGAAGGTGATGGTGGTCTGGAAGCTGTGAGGGTCGAAGCTGGAGAAGAACTCCAGAACTGGCTGGTTATGAGCCAGATCCATGTCGATACCGGTTTGGCGAAGTGTACCCAAGCCGAGGAACATAAAGGAGATTCCGAAGATGAAGTCACCTATGATCTTGCGCTTCTTGCTATAGATGAGGATGATGGCGATGAAGAACGCCAGCCACACAAAGTCGGTGATGTTGAATGAGAATCCTGCACTCATGATCCAGGCGGTGAGCGTGGTACCGATATTGGCACCCATGATAACCGAAATAGCCTGGGCAAGGGTGAGGAGACCGGCATTTACGAATGATACCGTCATCACCGTCGTAGCAGTAGAAGACTGTACGGCAGCCGTGATGAGCGTACCCGAGAGTATGCCCGTCAAACGATTGGTGGTCATAGTTCCTAACACATGGCGGAGCTGTGGTCCTGCCATCTTCTGCAAACTGTCGCTCATGGTCTTCATACCAAACATAAGTAAGGCGAGTGCTCCGATAAGCCTAAAAAATATCCAAATCGACATATTATAACTTAATTAATGTTGTCAAAATCATCAAGTTTACGTTTTTTTTTCGTAACTTTACGCTCTGTAAGCAATGCTCCGCTTGGGGGCTTGCTCAGGCCTGGTGAACATCCTCAAGAGAGGTCTTCGTTAGGCTGTAGATTATTAACTTTGTAACATAGTCTTAACAGAAATGAAACAGAAGATACAAATCCGTTGCAAAAATAATAAAAAATCTCAGAAAGTCGAAATCGGAAGCACACTTTTTGATGTTTTTTCTTCATTTGACCTTAAAATGACCCATGGACCGGTGTCTGCGAGGGTAAATAACAAGGTGGAAGGCATGAATTACCGCGTGTATAACTCCAAGGATGTGGAATTCCTGGATATGAACTCTGCGTCTGGTTCGCGTGCCTATACCCGGACGCTTTTCTTTGTACTGTGCAAGGCGGTGCAGGATATTTATCCGAATACGGATGTGGTCATCGATATTCCGGTATCCAACGGATTCTATGTGGATATCCGTCTGGGACGCCCGGTAGTAGATGAGGATGTGAACATCCTCCGCCGCCGCATGCAGGAGATCATCGACTCCAAGATGCCGATACGCCGCTTCACGGTGCCTACCGAGGTGGCTATCGCCCTCTTCCAGGAAAAGGGCGATGTGGAGAAGGTGAAGCTTCTCAGGACTTCGGGTTCCATCTATACCACCTATTATAAAATAGGTGAATATGTGGATTATTATTATGGCACCCTGCTCACCAATACCTCCCAGCTCTATCTCTTCGGGTTGGAAAAGTACTATGATGGCATGTTGCTGCGCATTCCTTCGGTCTGCAACCCGGATGTGCTGGGTGAAATGACCCGACAGGACAAGATGTTTGATATCTTCAAGGAGCATCATGCTGGCAGGATATTCTGGGTATCAGAACCGTGGCGACTCAACCAGGCTATCGACGCGGGACATGCTACGGATATCA
>ENA-OQCS01000341-OQCS01000341.1-human-gut-metagenome-genome-assembly--contig:-NODE-341-length-25714-cov-2.305741_pt1 | contig 25714 bp, 36 predicted proteins | sample MGYA00242757_ERZ504575 | MGnify/ENA primary metagenome ERZ504575 (study PRJEB26092, sample SAMD00036297) | human gut metagenome | host: Homo sapiens | study: EMG produced TPA metagenomics assembly of... | reverse complement strand
AAAATTATTTTACTATAAGAAGCTATTGTTTCTAATTACAATAATTCCTCAAACGTTATCGTTGAGAAATTAATTAGTAGGAAATAAATATCATTGGTAAGATATCAATATCCTATTTTTTAGTTAGAATTTATAACAAAAAAAGATGTTAACGATTTTAAATTATTTCATAACAGCCCCTTTTTTACATAAAAATTATTTTTTATACTATTTCTTTTCTATTGATTTTATTGATTTACCACCTTTAACACAATTTAATTTTCCATTATAAATAGTAACCATATAATTATCTCTCGCAAAATTTATAGCTTCTATCTTACCTTGTTGGTTATAGAATATATTAATAGCAAATCCATTGAATTTACTAGGCTTATAATCGTTAAGGGATTGACCGTTGAGGCAGTCAGTTTGTACTTTGTATTTATAAATAGCTGAATTTTTATTTTCACTTTGTAAAAAAATGTAATACATTTTTTTACAAATTTCTTTATCGATATATGATGCGCCAGAATAGCTATCACTAAGATACTTGTCAGGCTCTTTTTGTCCATAACTCATTAAAGAATCAGACACTCTTCCAACTGGATTTGTTGTTGTCTTTTTATAAGGAAAATCTGCAGGTAATGTGTAGTTATATTTAAAAATTGATTTGTTTTTAAATTCATCTTCATCTGTTGCATAGCATTTTGTAGCAGCAATTTGCGCTGCTTCATAAATACCATGCGCTTCTTGTATAATACCTGCTTTTTTTGCTTCATCTACATATCCTAAAACGGATGGAATAGCCACAGCAGCTAAAATTGCAAGAATGACAAGAACAACTATTATTTCAACAAGTGTAAAACCATGTTTATTTCTAATTTTTTTAGTATCTATCATTTCTTTTCTCCTAATTATTTGATTAAGTAAGATAATATTTTTATTACTATTTTAATATGTTAATCTTTATTTAGCAATGATTAAAAGTAGATTGCCATGATACTTTTTGTATTTGATCATGTTTTCTATTTTTTATATTTTATCCAATAAAACCTTGAAATAGGTTTCTACTAAAAAAATAGAAAAGAAAAATATAAATTTATGATATACTTGTACTTCAAGGAGGAACTATGATGAAAAAACTCTATTTATTATTACTTTCATTATTGATGACATTTACTTTAACAGGATGTAATCAACAAGTAGAAAAAGCATCTTCTAAGCAAAGTGTAACACTTTCTTTAGAACAAACAAGTAGTCAGGATGTAGATGTTTATGTTGATCAAGATCAAATTGATACTTTAAAAAGTCAAGGTGCAGGAACTTATGAGTTAAAGTTAACTAAAGGAAATCATGAGTTAAAAGTTGTACAAGATGGTGAAGAAACTCAAAAATCGTTTTATGTAGACTCTAAAGAAACCTTACATTATCAAATTACAAATATAGAAAACCAATTACAAATAGAAACAGATCAGGTTTCTTTTGATGAAAATAATGTTCAAGATATTTTAAATCAAATAGAAGAATATAGTGGACAACCATATATTGAAATCAATAACAATATTCCTACTTTTAAAGAAAATGAATATACTACAAAAACATATATTCAATTAAATGATTTAGATGAATATGGACGTACTCAAAAAGATCAAGCTTGTTTAGGTCCTGAAACACTTCCAACAAATAAAAGGGAATCTATTGGAATGGTTAAACCGTCAGGATGGAAAACACAAAGATATGATGATTTGATTTCTACAAAATATTTATATAATCGTTGTCATCAAATTGGTTTTGCTTTAAGTGGTTTAAATGCTGAAGAAAGAAATTTAATGACGGGAACACGTTATTTTAATGTTACAGGTATGTTGCCTTTTGAAGAAGAAGTGAGAGATTATATTAAAAATACGAATCATCATGTTTTATATGAAGCTATTCCTGCATATAAAGATGATGAATTAGTAGCAAGAGGCTTGATTTTACAAGCAGCTTCTGTCGAAGATGAAACGATTCGTTTTTGTGTTTACATTTATAATGTACAACCGGGTGTTACTATTGATTATCAAAATGGAACTTCAAGAAAAGCCAAAGAAGGAGAACCAACTTATGGCATCAAAGAAACAAAGGATCCAATTTGATTATCATAATAAGTCAAGTAATAAAAGTAAAAGTATGTTAATTAATATAAAAATAAAAATATCATGATCCAAATTGTTCAAGTGTTTCAAAAATGAGCGAACAAAATAAAGAAGTAGTTACTTCAACTTCAAAAAAATTACAACAACAAGGATACAGTCCTTGTGGCATCTGTCAAAAATAAAAAAATGTTGCGGTTATCGCAATATTTTTATAAATTGTAAAATTATGTGATAAATTAAATATTCAAAGTAAGTGGTTACAAATAATGTGTAATATATCCAAAGAGGAGACATTATGAAAAAAATATTTAAATTTGTTTTGACTGCAATTGTTTCTTTATGTTTATCATTTTCTTTTTCAATACCTGTTTTTGCTAGTAAAAGTGGCGAAACTGATATTATTAATGAAATGATTAGCTATTACAGTACTTATCAAAGTACAGCAAAAACAGATATTCAAAGATTAGTTGAAAATTAAAAGCTCTTAATTCAACTAAAGGGGAAGAATGGGAAAAAATCATGGAGTATTGGGATTATGTCAATATTGATATCAAAGTCATATCCTTTATTTGTTTTCGGATCATAAGTAATCATATTTCGGCTAGAACTTCCTATAAACTTATAATCAAATGTAAATTGTTCTCTAAGTTCATCTTGAACTTGATTTATTATTTTGATTAATTCTTTTTTTACTGGCATGTATTTTGATTTAGAAATATATTCAAAATGGTTCATATTTTATTCCTCCTATTTTTTATGCCATTTAAAACAAAAAAGTTTTAAATCATTATATTATAAATCTAAGTATAAACATATGAATTAAAAAAGTGAGATGTTTCCATCTCACAAATTAAATATGATCAATGATTTCATCTAAATCAATACCTAATTGAATACCTAAAGAGAAATAGTCATCAATTGTATTTTGGTAATCTTGACTAGAATAAGTTGATGAAACATTCATCATTAATTGATAAATTTTTAAAAATAAGTCTTCTAAAGATAAACGATTAGGAATTTCAGTATGATTTTTAATAGTATCAATTCTTAATTCATAACCAATAGACATTAACATTTTTAAACCATCTAAATAATGTTCTAATAGTTCATCGTGATGAATAGCTTCTTCTTTTTCCCAAAAGATAAAACATCTTGAATCCTGACAAACTTCTCCTAAATCATGTAAGAAAGATAATGTTTTTTGCTTAAGTCGAGCGACATTTAAAATTTCATTTTTGTTTACTTGTAATTCTTTATTTACGTAAACTTGATACATTTTAGATAAATCATTCATAAAAATCACCTCAATACTATTATATCACGAAATATGAACTAGGTTTGAATTTGACATCAAATAATCCTCTAGATATAATATTCAAGATTTAAAGGAGGATGAAATTATGCGAAAAATTTGGATATGCGGTGCTAAAGGACAAATTGGACAAGCAATCAATGAAATTATTGATAAACTTGAATTCAAAGTTCTTGATACTGACATAGACGATTTGGATATTACAGACACAGATGAGGTCTTACGTTTTGGGGAAATGAATAGACCAGATATTATTATTAACTGTGCAGGACTTACAAATATAGAGGAATGTGAAAATGATATTTCTAAAGCTTATAAAGTTAATGCTTTAGGTGCTAGAAATTTATCTATTATTGCTAGAAAATTAGAAGCTAAATTGGTTCATATTTCTACAGATGATGTTTTTGATGGGAAAGTGATCAACCTTATAATGAGTTTGATCAAACAAGACCACAAACAGCTTATGGTAAATCTAAATTAGCTGGAGAACAATATGTTAAAGAATTTACTTATAAGCATTTTATTATTAGAAGTACATGGGTCTATGGTTTGGGAAATAATTTTATTAATGATTTATTAGAAAAAGTAAATAAAGGTGAATCTCTAGCAATTGCCTCTGATCAATTTGGATCACCTACAAGTGCTAAAGAACTTGCACGTTTTATTTTACATTTAATTGATACAAATGAATATGGAACATATCATGCGACAAATAAAGGGGTATGTAGTCGATATGAATTCGCTCATGAGATTTTAAAACTTACAGGAAAAGAAGCTCAAATGAAGGCAGTACCTACTCATTTATCTGATTTTTCTAAAGTTAGACCAGCTTATTGTGTCTTAGATAATTTTATTATGTCAATGACTCCAGTTTATACTTTTCCTTCATGGAAAGAATCTTTAAAAGAGTATTTTAAAGAAAGGGGTCTATATAATGAAAAATAAAAAGAAGTTAGGTTTAACAACTTTGATTTTTATAGCACTTATTGCAGGTGCAATTACCGGAATTATTATTAATTATTGTATTCCTAGTAATAAAATCGTTGATGATTTTATTGTTAGTGGTTTATTTTATGTTGTAGGACAAGGATTTATACGTTTAATGCGTATGTTAGTTGTACCACTTGTCTTTTGTTCAATTGTTTGTGGAAGTATGGCAGTAGGAGATACTAAAAAATTAGGAGCTGTAGGACTTAAAACAATGCTTTTTTATCTATGTACGACAGCACTTGCCGTTGTTGTTGCTTTATGTATCGCTAATGTTATTAATCCAGGTATTGGTTTAGATATGTCAGCAATTAAAATCACTTCAAAAGTAACAGAGTCAACACAAGCAACAAGTGTGACAGAAACATTGTTAAATATTATTCCAACAAATATTTTTGAATCACTTGCAAATGGAACAATGTTACAAATTATCTTGTTTGCGCTTATTTTAGGGGTTATTCTTGCAAATATGTCAGATCGTGTAGATATTGTTAAAAACTTCTTTAGTCAATTTAATGATATTATGATGGAAATGACAATGGTTGTTATGAAGTTAGCACCAATAGGTGTTTTCTGTTTGATTTCTAAAACATTTGCAGAAATAGGTTTTGATGTTTTCATCCCATTATTAAAATATATGTTCTGTGTATTACTTGCATTAGGAGTTCAATGTTTTGGGGTTTATATGTCAATGTTAAAGATTTTTCAGGATTAAATCCAATTATCTTTATTAAAAACTTTTTCCCAGTAATGGCTTTTGCCTTTTCAACATCAACATCCAATGCAACAATTCCAATGAATATTGATACTTTAGCTGAAAAAATGGGTGTCTCTAAAAAGATCTCATCCTTTACAATTCCATTAGGAGCAACAATCAATATGGATGGAACATCCATCATGCAAGGGGTTGCGGTTGTCTTTACAGCTCAAGCCTTTGGAATTCATTTATCTATGATGGATTATGCTACAGTTATTGGAACAGCAACGCTTGCTTCAATAGGAACAGCAGGGGTACCAAGTGTTGGATTAATTACACTTACCATGGTCTTTAATTCCGTTGGTTTACCAGTAGAAGGAATTGCTTTAATTATGGGAATTGACCGTATCTTAGATATGACAAGAACAGCCGTTAATATTACTGGAGATGCAGTATGTACAACAGTTGTTGCTTCAATGAATAAAGCAGTTGATCGAGATATTTATTATGGTAGAAAATAAGGAATGATCGAAAGGTCATTCTTTTTTTATACCTTTTGTACTATAATATCTTTCGACAAAAGTTGATGAAAGTTAGGTGATAGAGTGTCAAAAGTAAATGATTTAAAACAAGAAAACGAAATAAAAATAAGAGAATGCCTTTATGATGGACAAATTTGGACAAAAAATGACTTAGCGTATAAAACAAGTCTTTCATTGGCGACAACTACTAATATTTTACAAGAAATGTTGAAAAGTCATGAAATTGAATATGTAAGTGATTCTAAGTCAACGGGTGGTAGAAAGTCTAAAGAATATCAGTTATATAAGGATTATAGGCATCTGTTAAAAATAGTTTTAAAGAAGAATAAGAAGAGTTATGAATTTATTTTTGAAATCATAGATTTATATGATCAAATTGTTTATCAAAAAAAATTATTCTTCTTTAAAGGAACTGTTGAAGAGTTTTTAAAGATGTTAAAAAAGGCATTAAAGAAAGATCAAGAAATTGCTGTCATTTGTTTATCACTGCCAGGGGTTTGTGATCAGGGAATGATTGATTTGTGTGATTTTGAAGATTTTCAAAATAAAAATATATTAGAAATTTTAAAAAAAGAAATCAAACAAAAAATAATCATTGAAAATGATGTCAATTGTGCCAGCATTGGTTTTTATCACCAATATTCACACTATCAAAATAGTGCTTTGATTTATCAGCCTGCGGTTGATATGTAGGCTGTGGTATGATCATTCAAGGGAAACTTTATAATGGCTTTAGTCATTTTGCGGGAGAACTTCGATGCTTACCTTTTTATGATCATTTACAACAAGAGCGTTTATTAAAAGATGATCCTCAAGAATTATTAGAAAAACAGATTGCTACTTTATGTTGTGTCTTAAATCCTGAAGCTATTGGTATTTGTAGTGGTGTTTTAAAAGACATACAAATATCTTTACCAACGATTCCTTTAAAACATCAACCTCAAATAATTAAAATTAATCAACTATATAAATTAATTAAAGAAGGACTTTTTCAAATAGGAAAGAATCAAATGATAGGAGAGATGAATAATGAATAAAAGTTATATTGATTTACTTGTGGAAGTGATTTTCATGGTAAAACGAAATCAGCAATTCATCTAGTGAAAATGGATGTGTTTCACCAGATGAAATTAAAGAACTTTTAATTAAATACCAATTAATAAGAGGCTAATTTAGCCTCTTAAGTATTTTTTTAAGTTTTCTAATTGATTATTACAATCACTTACACCTAAGTCATACATTTGTTGAATGACTTTTTGTCTTTTTCAAGTCGTCCAATAGGGATGAGTTGACTAGGTCTTAAAACAAAAATCTTCTTTTCTTTTTCTAATTTTGTAATCAAATCTAAAGACGCATTATAATTTAAATAACGATTATTTAAGGTTTCTACAAAATGAGGATATTGATGATAAAAGAGTTTATTAAGATGTTTATTGGATGGCTTTTTACGATAATCTAAGGGTCTTGTTAAAACGACAATGATTTTATCAACATCCATCTCTAACATTTTTTAATAGGAATACTGTCACTACAGCCACCATCTAAATATTCATGACCATTGACTTGAATGATATGAGATACAAAGGGCATTGAACCTGATGCTCTTAAATATTCAACTTGATCATAATTATCTAAAGTATCCAACAACTTATATTCTGCTTTTCCTGTTTGCAAATTTGTCACAACAGCATAAAAATCAACAGGAGATTCTTGATAACTTTGATAATCAATTGGATCTAAATCATCAATCAAGTTCAAAACAAAATTCTTCATTCATGACAATTTCCTGTTTTAAAAAAAGAATAAACACCCATATAATCTTTATTTCCAACGTAAGCTTTATTATATCTCAAAACACGTCCTATTTGTTTTGATTTATAATTCATTCCAAATAAAGCTCCTGCTGAAACACCAATAATTGTATCAACATCAATCTTTTCTTTTAAAAATGTATCGATGACACCCGCTGTGTATAAACCACGCATAGCGCCACCTTCTAATACTAAACCAACTTTCATTTATATCACCGAGGGTATTATATCATAAAATTTGAACATCAAAGCAAAAAAGAAGATGTTTGAATAAAATATATATTTTGCGTATAATACGATTAGGTGATTAAAAATGGAAAAAGGCAAAAATACGTAATGCTCGCCAATTTAATAGAGCTAAATAAAATAGAAGTAAGACTTTCAAAAAAATATTATGGGGGAATTTCTCCAAAATTTTATTTGAGAGATTTAAATAAAGAAACACTTGTAGAAATTCCTGTTGCTGAAACATGTGAAGATGATATTTGTGTTAAATATTATTTTAAAAATGTTCATATTGATTTAACGCATCATTATGAGATGGTAGATAATTATGGTTTAAGTGCTATTTTACAATATGTAAGACTTTCTGAATTGGATGATTTTGATGAATTATTTTATTATGATGGAAAATTAGGACCTCTTTATCAAAAAGAAAAGACAACTTTCAAAGTATGGGCGCCTACGGCTTTAGAAGTCATGGTTAAAGTAGGAAATGAAGCTATCAATGGAAAGAAAGAAAAGGGTTTTGAAGTAACGATCCAAGGAGATTTGGATAATCAAGAATATAATTATTTGATTCGTCATCATAAAAGTTTTCATGAAACATTAGATCTTTATGCTTATGCTTCTAATGCTAATAGTAATAGTAATATTGTCATTGATGTTGATAAAATCAATGAACCACTTTATTTAGAAAACTTACAACATATGAAAAGAAAAACAGAAGCGATCATTTATGAATTAAGTGTTCGTGATTTTACTATGTCTAAGACAATTAACGCAACACATCCAGGGACTTTTATGTCTTTAGTAGAAAGTGGTTTAGTTACACCACAAGGTAATAAAGCAGGGTTTGATTATCTTGTAGATTTAGGTGTCACTCATGTTCAAATCATGCCAATGTATGATTTTGCGACAGTAGATGAACTTCATCCTACAGTGATGTATAACTGGGGTTATGATCCAATTCAATACAATGTTCCTGAAGGAAGTTATTCTTTAGATCCTCAAGATGGTTATTCGCGAGTTAAAGAATGTCGTCATATGGTTTCAACACTTCATCAAAAAGGTTTAAGAGTGGTGATGGATGTTGTTTATAATCATATGTATGATTATTATACAAGTGCGTTTGAAAGAACAGTACCGGGGTATTATTTTAGAAAGAATCAATATGGAGAAATGTCTAATGGTTCTTGGTGTGGAAATGATTTGGAATCAAGACATCAAATGGTAAGACGATATATTAAAGATATGTGTTTGCGTTGGCAAAACTTTATGGAGTAGATGGTTTTAGATTTGATTTAATGGGTATTATTGATATTGAAACCTTAAATCAAGTTTATGATCAAGCTTCAAAAATAGATGATAGTTTTATTATGTATGGCGAAGGATGGAATATGCCTACAGCTATGGATGATCATGAAAAAGGAATGCAAGATAATCATCGTAAGATGTTAAATATTGGCTTCTTTAATGATTATTATCGTGAAACTTTAAAGGGTGGAAGTGGAGATTATGCTTTAAAGGATAAAGGTTATTTTGCGGGGAATATGTATAATTGTGAAATTGGTGGTGAATGTATGAAAAATACAAATCGCTACAGCTATGTTGATCAAAGTATTAATTATGTTGAATGTCATGATAATGCGACAACATTCGATAAATTTGCAATCAGTAATGGAGATGAACCACTTGAAACCCGTAAGAAAAGACAATTGATGTTGAATGTTGCGCTTATTTTATCACAAGGAATTCCTTTTATTCATTGTGGTCAAGAGTTCTATCGTAGTAAAGATGGACTTGGAAATACGTATAATACATTAGATCATATTAATGCAGTCAATTGGTCTTTAGTTGATGAAAATCAAGAGGATATTGAAACTCTTAAACAAATGATTCAACTTAGAAAAGAAAATGGTGGATTTAAGTATGAGACAATTCAAGAAGTAAATGAATATGTAAGTACAAATCATTTTGATTATCGTATTTTAAGATATTGTGTGAAACAAAATAAAGGAAAATATCAAGAGATTGTTGCATATTTTAATCTTCGTATTATGATTTTGAAATAAATGATATGGATGAATATGAAGTGATTTATAATGATCATGAATCACGCACATATTTAGCTCCTATTTCGATGAAAATATTTGGATTAAAGAGGTAAAAAATGAAATTAATTATTGGTTTAGGTAATCCTGGAAAAGAATATGAAAAGACAAGACATAATACAGGATTTATGGTATTAGATCGTTTAAGTGAAAAATTAAATATTGAAATGACACAAAACAAATTTAAAGGACTTTATGGAAAAAGTAAATATAAAGGTGAAGATGTGATTTTATTAAAACCACAAACTTATATGAATTTATCTGGAGAATCTGTTAGACAAGTCATGGATTTCTTTAAAATCAATCAAGAAGATATCTTAGTTATTTATGATGATTTAGATATGCCAGTAGGGAAGCTTCGTTTAAGACAAGTGGTAGTGCTGGTGGTCATAATGGTATTAAAAATATTATCTTGCATACTGGAAGTCAAAATTTTAATCGTATTCGTGTAGGTATTGATCGTAGTAAATATATAAAAGTTGTTGATTATGTTTTATCACGTTTTACAAAAGATGAACAAGATGCTATCAATCAAGGGATTGAAAATGCCAGTGATGCAGTCATTGATTATTTGGATCATGGATTTAACCATGCAATGAATCGTTTTAATTAGAGGCACATATGAAAAAGATACTACATTTATTAAAAGATAATAAAGCATTTAATGCTTTATTGAATAAACAAAATATCGTTGTCAATTCTTCCAACAGCGAAGCGCTACTGATTGCTAGCGCATTTTTGACTTTAAAAAAAGATATGCTGATTGTTAAATCAAACCAATATGAAGCTAATCTTCTTTATAAACAAGTTTCTCAAATGATTGATGAAGCCCTTTATTTTCCTGTAGATGAATCTTATCGTATTGAAAGTTTGGCCGCTTCAGGAGAATTATTAGGACAAAGATTAGGAACGATGTATCAACTTACACGACCTGGTCCACATCTTTTGATCAGTCATGGTCATAGTGTGATGCGATATGTTCCAACTGTTGATGTTTTTAAGAAAAACTGTATGACTTTAAAAGTAGGAGATCATATTGATGTTTATGATTTACAAAGATTTTTAGTGCAAGCAGGTTATATGCATACAACACGTGTTGATCAACCTTTCTATTTTTCTAAACGTGGGGGAGTCGTTGATATTTTTTCAATGCAATATGACCATCCTATCGTATCGATTTCTTTGATGATGAAATTGATTATATTAAATTTTTTGATGAAAAACACAAAGAACGATTGAAAAAGTGGATGAAATTGAAATTATTCCAGCTACCGATCTTCTTTATTTAGATCAAGAAGTAGGTTCAGTTGTTACACAAATCAAAGATTCTTTTGAAGAACAATATCAAAAGATGGATGATTTATTTAAAGATGATTTTGAAGAAAAATCATGATCGATATTGAAAACTTAAAAGCACATGCTACAGATAGTAGTCAATATGCGTATTATCATCTCTTTAAAAATGTGACGAGTATTAAAGATTATTAGATGATCCAATTACTATTTTATGTCAAGAAGAAGATATTCATTTTCAAATCAAAAACTATATTTCAGAAAACTTCTATTATTATCAAGAATTAAGCCAAAGTGGACGCTTTTTAAAAGATAATCAACTTTATCAAGACTTTGATAGCATTATTAAAGATAACTATCAAGCTATTAATACCTTTACAACAAATAAAGATGATGTTGTCTTTTTAAGTCACGATGTGATGTTTAATCGAGATGATGAAAAACGTGTCATCCAACAAATCAATGATTATTTAAAGAATAGTCAAATTTTAATTTCTCTAGAAAATAAACATCAACTTCAATTGATGGTGGAACTTTTTGATCGTCATGAAATGAAATATACACTTGTAGGAATTGATGAAGTAATTTATCCAGGTATTAATCTTTATGTAGGAAACTTGCATTAGGATTAGAACTTATTGAAGAAAAAGTAGTTATTTTAACAGCCAATGAATTATTTGGAAAAGTCAATGTTTCTAAAACAAAATATTTTAGATTTAAAGATGCTAAAACATTACGTAACTTCCAGGAATTAAATGTTGGTGATTATGTTGTTCATGATAGCTATGGAATAGGGCAATATTTAGGAATTAAAACACTTGATGTTAAAGGATATCATAAAGATTATTTATATGTGGCTTATGCTGGAGATGATACGCTTTATATTCCAGTTGAACAATTTAAATGATTCGTAAGTATGCAAGTGCTGATGGTAAAGTACCAATGATCCATGCTCTTGGAAGTAGCAAATGGACAAAAGCTAAACAAAAGGCTAAAAATAAAATTGATGATATTGCTGATCGATTAATAGAATTATATGCTAAAAGAATGTCTTCACCAGGGTTTGCTTTTTCTAAGGATAATGAATTACAAATCGATTTTGAAAATCAATTTGGTTATGCTTTAACTGCTGATCAACAAAGAAGTGTTGATGAGATTAAATTGGATATGGAAAAACCCCAACCAATGGATCGTCTTTTATGTGGAGATGTTGGTTTGGTAAAACTGAAGTGGCCTTACGTGGTGCTTTTAAAGCAATTTTAGATCATAAACAAGTAGCTTTTCTTTGTCCAACAACTATTTTATCAATGCAACATTTTAAAACAGCCACCGAACGTTTTAAAAATTTCCCTGTAGAAATTGCTTTACTCAATCGTTTTACTTCATCTAAAGAAAAGAAACGTATTTTAAAAGAAGTTAAAGAAGGTAAAATTGATTTATTAATAGGAACACATCGTATTTTATCAAAAGATGTCGCGTTTAATGATTTAGGGTTACTTGTTATCGATGAAGAACAACGTTTTGGTGTTAAACAAAAAGAAAAAATCAAAGAATACCGTGAAACCATTGATGTTCTTTCTCTTTCAGCTACACCAATTCCTCGTACATTACAAATGTCTTTAATGGGAATTAGAGGATTATCGAAAATCGATACACCACCTAAAAATAGATTACCTGTACAAACTTATGTTGTTGAAAAAATAATACGTTAATTAAACAAGTTATTGAAAGAGAACTCGCTAGGGATGGACAAGTTTTCTATCTTTATAATCGAACAGATCAAATCGCTAATGTAGCTTATAAAATTTCTTCTACTGTTCCTAATGCAAAAGTAGCTATAGGACATGGTCAAATGGATAAAAATGAACTAGAAGATGTTATGCTTCGTTTTATGAATAAAGAATTTAATGTTCTTATTTGTACAACAATTATTGAAACAGGAATTGATATTCCTAATGCCAATACGATGATTGTTGAAGATGCTGATAAATTTGGGTTAGCCCAACTTTATCAAATTAGAGGACGTGTAGGTCGTAGTGAAAGAGGCGCTTATACTTATCTTCTTTATAAAAAAGATAAGTCTATTCAAGATGATGCATTAAAACGTTTAAAAGCGATTAAAGAATTTACTGAACTTGGTAGTGGTTATAAAATTGCCATGCGTGATTTATCAATTCGTGGTTCAGGAGATATTCTTGGGGGTAAACAAGCTGGGTTTATTGATGATATTGGTTTGAAATGTATATGAAGATCTTACAAGATGCCATCAATGTAAGAATGCATAAAGATGAAAAGCCTGAAGAAGAAGTTAAAAACTTAAATGTGAGTGTAGATGGTTATATTCCTGATGACTATGTAGAAAGTGATTATGAAAAACTTGAATTGTATCAAAGATTAGATAAAGCAAAAACAATGACTGAACTTAATAGTTTAAAAGCAGAATTTGATGATTATTATGGAAATTTACCGGAAGCTATTTTAACATTGATTGAAAAGAGAAAACTTGAAATTCTTTCACATTATTCTATTATTGAAGATATTAAAGATTCTGGTAAACAACTAGAAATTATCTTTTCACCAAATGCTTTTGAAACAATTTCAGGTGATAAATTATTCTTGCTTGCTAATCAACTTTTTACAAAGCCAGCCTTTAAATCTTTAGATAATAAAATAACAATTAAAATCAATAAACATGATCAATGGCTTAATCGTTTAAATGAGTTTATTGAAACGTTATCAAAAAATAAACGAAAGAAAAGTACGACAAAACCGTACTTTTCTTTTTTATAAAAAAAGCAAGCCAAATAAAATGCCTTGCTTTTTCTTGTTTATATATTAACTTATTAATTAATGATTTTTAAAACGTCGTCTTCGTTTGTGATAGCAAAATTGAAAGTGTTAATGTATTAAGTTTTTCAATTGAACTATTTGGTATTGCTTGTTCGAGTTGATTTGATACATTTCTTAATTTTACTTTCAATAATGATAATACAGTTTTCTTTTCTCGTTTTTCGCCTTCTTTCCATTCCTTCACACATATCGATTTCATCTCCTTCTGGTAAGTCTCTAATTAAATCTAAACTTCCTGTAATGATGGCTGCATAAATAAAGTTATCTCTATTCATCTTTATTCTTCGATGTAATCCTTCATAGTTTCCTTTATACATCTCTTGGATAGCTTCTAGAAAATATCTTGTTTGTTCATCTTTGATTTTACTTGTATCTATTTCTTTGACATCGACAGCTTTGATTTTCCAATCATTAACATATTCTTTTAATTCTTCTGGTATATCCAAATAGTCACTTAATGTTAAAGGTCCTTTCCATTTCTTTGACCCTGTATAAAAGACAATCATAACTTGAGGAACTAATCTTTTAAGTTTTTTGTTTTTTAATTATTTTAAATACTCCGTCATTTCATAGTTGCCATATCGAATCACCATATTCTTATCGATCGTACTTTGGTGTTCGATACTGAAGATACAACAGACACCATAGACACCATCAACATCTGTTTTTACGACAATGTCCCTTTTTCTTTCAATGGACGGATAGTCCAATGAATAATTGTTTCTTATATAATAAAGGCCTGTCAACAAAATTGTTTTGTCAACAGGCTAAATACATATTTATTTTACAGGAACATATTCTTTTTTTATAAATTCTTTACTGTAACGATTACTTGTTAAATCTTGAATTGTATCAAAGAAAGACAAATCATCAATATAAAGACGATAAGTGACTTGTTCATCGTATTCTTTATTTATACAATCAATGTCATTTACTTTTAATAGATGCTCAAATTTTTTAGTAAAACTATAATCAAGAGAAACATCATAGACATCGATTAAATGTTTTTCAACAATATTAGCTTCTTTTAAAGCATCAGCCACAGCTTGACTATAGGCGCGTGTTAAACCTCCAGCCCTAATTTAATGCCTCCAAAATATCTTGTAACAATTGCAATGATATTACTGAGTTCTTGTTTTTTTAAAACATTGAGCATTGGAAGACCTGCAGTACCTGATGGTTCTCCATCATCATTGGCTCTTTCTTTTGTACCTACAAGATAGGCAACACAATTATGTGTAGCATCTTTATATTTTTCTTTATAATAATCAATAGTTTCATTGATTTTTTCTTCATCATTTAAAGGAATGAGCGTACAAATAAACTCTGATTTTTTAATGACTAATGTGTGTTCAGTTATTCCTCAATAGATTTCATTTTTTCACCTTCCGACTTTTATGATAACATAAAACTTTAAAAATAATCCATAATTTGTTATATTATATGAGGAAGAGGTGGAGAGTATGGAAAAATTGCTATATTAGCGGATAGTGGATGTCAAATTCCTGTAGGTTCAAGAGAAAATGAAGGAATATTTATTGCACCACTAACAATCACTATGGAAGGTAAAAGTTATTTAGATGATATTGAAATTCATAGTATAGATGTTTTTGAACGTATGGAAAAAGACGATATTATGGTGATGACTTCTCAACCATCAACAGGTTCACTGCAAGAAGCAGTTCAAAAAATCAAAGATCAAGGATATAGTCATGTTATTGGTTTACCTATCGCTACAGGACTTTCTTCAACCATGAATGGAATGAAGCTTGCGTGTGATATGTTAGAAATGCCAGTAACATTAGTGGATACAAAAGGAACAGCGAGTAATCAAAAATATCTTGTAGAAGTTGCAGCAAAACTTGCTCATGAGGGAAAATCACCAGAAGAAATAAAAGATATTCTAGAAAAACTTGTAGAAGATTCAGCAACGATTATTATGGTTCCTAATTTAGAGCATTTAAAAAAGGGAGGACGTATTACTCCTGCTGTTGCAGCGTTAGCCGGACTTTTAAAAATTGTACCAATTATGAAATTAAACTATAGTTAGGTGGTAAAATTGATAGTTTTGGTAAAGTAAGAACGACTAAAAAAGCAAATTTAAAAATTATTGATCACATGGTCAATGAATGTAAGGTTAACAATAAGAATTATGTTTTTGCAATCGAACATGTTTTAAGTGAAGAACTAGCATTAGAAATGAAACAAAAATTGATTGAACAAATTGGAGAATGTGAAATACTTGTAAGAGAATTACCAGCTGTAGTTGGAGCTCATATGGGTATTGGTGGTATTGGTTATCAATATATTAGAAAATACGAAGAGTAATAAGGAGAAAAAGATGACACAAAGAGTAGATACGATAGAAACAGTTGTTGATGTTTTTAATATTGCGATGGATATACAGGAATTATATTTAAAACAAGGACCTTTTAAACAACTTTCGATGTCTGAAATGCATGTTTTAGAAGCTGTTGATAAAGAATCAAGTCCCTCAATGTCAGCTGTTGCGAATCATTTGAATGTAACACTTGGAACTCTTACGACAGCTGTTAAAAAAATTGTAGAAAAAGGTTTTCTTATTAAAGAAAATCTACTCAAGATCAACGTATTTATTACTTAAGATTAACAGATCAAGGAAAAGAAGCTTTGAAAGTTCATGAACAATTTCATCATGAATTAGACTCTATTTATAGAAATCATATTCCTGATGAAAGAGTAGAATGGGTTTTTTCAACATTAAGTGATATTTATAAAGATCTCGTTGTTTATCGAAATGAATTATTAAGAAGAAAAGATCAAAATAAGTAAAGTCAACATTACAAGTTGACTTTTTTTGATGTTATAAAAAGATCGAACCATAAAATTCTATACATAATGAAAAGGAAATATCATAGCTTATAATAGGTGATAGAATGCTTTGTATACAAAAAAATAGAATTTTAATTAAACATTATCAGTTGATTATTACATTAGAATCAACGATTTTTGAATGTAAAATGAATCAACAAATTATTTCAATAAAAGGAAAAAATATTGAAATACGTTACTATAGTCAAGATGAAATTATGTTAATGGGTGAGTTTACATCAATTATATTTTCATGAATTTAGGCTATGATTATATTGTTATTGAAACAAATGATATTGTTTCATTTTTAAAAGAAACCAAAAAACATCAGCTCACACTTTTTCATTTACATCAACTTGATGCATTACGTTATTCATTTTACGTTCCTATTTATCAAAGATATATCACATCTTCTATGCATTTACCTATTCAAAAAAGTATAGGCCTACTTCATTATTTATTTCTTATCTTTAAATTTCCACAAATCATTTTTACACTCGCTTTTATAAGCACACTTTTATTTTACCACATTATATTTATGACTATAAAATAACAGGCTCTCTTTCTATCGTGAACAATCAACTTCAAAAAGACCTCAATAAACAAATACAAATGATGCATCCTAAATTGACTTATCCTCAAATCAATAAACTTTATGATCATTTAAAAAGAAAATATCAAAGCAAAATTGATTATTTAAATGTTTATCAAAAGGGAAGTGTTTACATGTTGAATATACACCCGCTAGTCATAATCAAAAGACGGTCTTAAAATATCAAGATTATATCGCTAAAAAAGATGGGGTTATTCGTCAATTGGATGTCAAACAAGGAAATGTTTTAGTTAAAGTGAATCAGTATGTAAAAAAGGAGATGTTTTGATTTCACATCAAATTGAAGATACGAAACAACAAATAAAAATGATTCCCACTTTAGGAAGTGTAGAAGCTTATACTTATCAATATATAGAGGCTTCGTCATCAAATGTTAAAGATAAAGATATATTTGCGTATTTGCTTTTTAAAATAAGAAGTCAATTACCAAAGGATGTAAAAATTGACAGGGAAAAAGTACTATCATATGATATAATAGAGAAGAAATATGTATTAAAGATGCAATATGTTTTTATAGAGGATATTGCAATTAGGGAGGATTCATGAAAGAAATTGTTAAGTTAGAAGCTTATAACATTGAACAACTTGTTAATTTATCTGGAGTAAAGGATGAAAATTTAGAAGTTTTAGAAGATCATTTTCAAGTTGAAATTTCTTTAAGAGGAGATGAAATGTCAATTGTTGGAAGTCAACAACAAAATTGAAAAAACTAAAAAAGTCATTTATTCTTTGTTAAAACTGATTGTTTCAGGGGTTTCTATTTCAAGAAGAGATGTTATTTATGCTCAAAAACTTGTAGAAAAAGATAAGTTGGATCAATTATCTGAACTTTATCATATAAAAATAGCTAGAACATATAATGGAAAACTTATTTATCCTAAAACATTAGGACAAAAGAGTTATTATTATGCTTTAAAAAATAATGATGTGGTTTTTGGAATAGGACCTGCGGGAACAGGAAAAACTTATTTAGCTGTTGTTTTTGCAGTAGCAGCTTTAAAAAATAATGAAGTTAAAAAAATAATTTTAACAAGACCAGCTGTTGAGGCAGGAGAAAATTTGGGATTTTTACCAGGAGATTTAAAAGAAAAAGTAGATCCTTATTTACGCCCTTTATATGATGCTTTATACGATATGTTAGGTGTTGAACAAACTGAAAAGCTTATGGAAAAAGGTGTTATTGAAATTGCACCTCTTGCTTATATGAGAGGTCGTACTTTAGAAGATGCTTATGTTATTTTAGATGAAGCGCAAAATACAACAGATAATCAAATGAAAATGTTTTTAACACGTTTAGGATTCAGATCAAAAATGATTGTAACAGGAGATATTTCACAAATCGATTTACCAAGAAATACAACTTCTGGACTTATTCGTGCATTAGATATTTTAGAAGGGGTCAAAGGGATCTCATTTATTCATTTATCAGCGATGGATGTCGTAAGACACCCTGTTGTTCAAAGAATAATAGAAAGATACGATGGGAATAATGAATAATATATTATTAATTGAAGATGATATGTCCATCAATAAGATACTTGCCTATGAACTTAGAAAAAAAGGTTATTTAGTAGATAGTTTATATGATGGAAAAGAGGCTGTTTCGAAGATTTTAGAAAATGATTATGATCTTGTTTTGATTGATTGGATGCTTCCATATAAAGATGGTGTCTCTATTATTAAAGAAGTAAGACAAAATGATTATGTTAAACCACTTATTTTATTAACGGCACGCAGTGAACAAGAAGATATTATTAAAGGATTAGAAGCAGGTGCAGATGATTATTTAACAAAACCATTTCAATCAGCAGTTTTAATAGCGCGAATTGAAGCTCATTTAAGAAGACATCATAAACATTTTTAGATGAAATTAAATTTGAAGATGTTATGATGAATACTAAAAATCGAGAAGTGACAATTGATGATCATATTATTGTTCTAACAAAAGTAGAATATGATTTATTAAAAATGTTTATGGAACATCCTAAAGAAGCTGTTTCCCGAGAAACTTTATTACAGTCTATATGGGGATTTCAATATGATGGAGATACACGTATTGTTGATGTTCATGTTTTTAAATTAAAAGGAAAGTTAAAAGAAGTCGAGTTTCTTTTAAATCTGTAAGGGGAGTTGGATATAAGTTGGTGAAAAAAGATGACTAAAAGTTATTTGAAAGTTGTATTGATGGGAGTTGTTGCTTTATTACTTTGTTATTTTAATAAGGCTTACAGTCTTTATATCATGCTTCTTTTTATCTTTGTATGTGCAATCAATGCTTATCAATTAGAAAGTCATTATCAACGAATGGGACGTTTTTTCAAAGAGAAAAGGATAATGAAATAAAGGAAGTAGAAATTGAAAATAAATATCATGAAAAGATATTAAGTCAATTGATTCGATCAATGAATTTACCGATGTTATTTATTGATAAAGAAGGGAAAATAGCTTTTACCAATCAAAGTTTTAGAAAAGGCTTTGAAATACCACATTTAAAAGGAAGATATTATAAAGATATATTTGTAGGTGAGATGCTTGATTTAGTAGATCAATGCTATGTTTTTGAAAGGCCATTATCGTCGGTTGTAAAAATACAGTCGAGATATTATCAAGTAGAATCTTCACCTGTTTTTTCTGATAAAGAACATCTTATTTTTGATGGAACGATTGTTTTATTTACAGACGTTTCTAAAATGAAAGAAATTGAGGATATGCAAAAACAATTTTTGTCAGATGTTTCTCATGAACTTAAAACACCGATGTCAGCTATTATTGGAAGTGTAGAAATATTAAAAAGGGATGGTTTAGATTCACCAGAAATATTTCAAGAGTTTATGGATATCTTGTTGAAAGAAAGTTATCGTATGCAAATATCATTAATGATATTTTAGAATTATCACGATTAGATCAGACAAGAGTTAAATTGGATTTTAAAGAATTAGATGTCAAAGCTGTTGTCAAAGAAGTATTGATTTATTTGAGCCAATGGCTAAAGAAAACATATTTCTCTTATTTATCATAATAAAATAGAAAAACCTGTTATTTTAGATTATTCAACGGTTAAAACAATTTTAAGTAATTTTATTTCTAATGCAATTAAATACTCTAATGATGGTGTTATTACAATTAAAACTAAAAAAGAAAATAATATGTTTGTTTTAAGTGTACAAGATGAGGGAATGGGTATACCTAAAAATAAGCTGAATTATATTTATGATCGTTTTTATCAAGTAGATAAATCAAGAAGTTCAAAGATATCAACGGGACTTGGTTTAAGTATTGTTAAAAAAATCGTCGAATTGAATCAAGGAACGATCGATGTTGAAAGTACTTAGGGATAGGTTCGACTTTTACTGTCAAGTTGCCTATAAATCCCAAAGTTTCCCACAATGAGGATATAATTTAGACATATTTATTTTTTATGATAATAGCATCAAAAGGAGGAAATATTATGAACGAAGATAATAACAATAATTTTATATTAGTTGATGAAGATAAACCTAAAGAAAAGAAATGGAAAAAAATAGTAAAAATTTTATTAGTAGTTGCTATTGTCTGTTCCTTTGCAATGAATGGCTATGTTTTTTATAATATGATGTCATCATCGAGTGATAGTACAACGACCGTTACAAATAAAGGAACTGTAAAACAAGTCAATTATGATGTTAAAACAGATACAACAAGTGTTGTAGAAAAAGCGAGTGATAGTGTTGTAGGAGTTGTTGTTTATAAAAATACAACAAATAATGCTTTTGGATTTGGTGATAATTCAAGTTCTTCGAGTGAAACACAATCTGGAAGTGGTAGTGGGGTCGTTTATGATCAAACTGGTAAATATACCTATATTATTACGAACCACCATGTTATTGATGGTGCAAACAAAGTACAAGTTGTATTTTCAAATAATGAATATGTAGATGCAGAAGTTGTAGGTAGTGATGAATATAGTGATGTCGCTATTTTAAGATGTCAACCAAGCTTTGATGTAAGTGTTATTGATTTAGGAGATTCTAATTTACTAGATAAAGGAGAAACAGTTTTAGCGATTGGTTCACCATTAGGAATTCAATATTCAGGAACTGTTACTCAAGGTATTGTTTCAGCAACAGATCGTACAGTTTCTGTTGATTTAAATGATGATAATGTTGATGATTGGGATATGAATGTTATCCAAACAGATGCAGCTATCAACCCAGGTAATAGTGGTGGAGCGCTTGTTAATATGAAAGGTGAACTTGTAGGTATTACGAACATGAAGTTCTCTGATGAAAGCGTTGAAGGTATGGGATTTGCGATTCCTATTAATGATGTTATTACAGTTGCAGAACAAATTCGTACAATGGTAAGTATCTCATCCAGTTATCGGTATTTCAGGTGTTTCTTTAAATGATTATTCTTCATATGAACTTCAAAGATATGGTGTTAAAGTATCTGTTGATGAAGGTATCTATGTTGTTAAAGTAACAAGTGATGGTGCTGCAAGTAAAGCTGGAATCCAACAAGGTGATGTTATTGTTAAATTAGATGGTAAAGATATTACTACTTATAAATCGTTCTTAACAGCACTTTACTCACATAAAGCAGGAGATAAAGTAAAGTTGTTGTTAATCGTAATGGCACAGAAAAAACAATTGAAGTTACGCTTCAAGAAAAATAGATATTGCTTAACGCAATATCTTTTTTATAATTAATGTAGAATGATTGAAAGAGGAATTATATGAAAATAGGTATTTTTGATTCAGGAATAGGTGGCTTATCAGTATTATATGAAGCAATGCAACTTTTACCTCATGAACAATTTATATATTATGCTGATGAAAAACATGTTCCTTATGGGGAAAAAACAAGAGAAGAGATCATTGGCTATGTAGATGAAATTATTCAATTTATGATTGATCATGATTGTAAGGCTATTGTCATTGCTTGTAATACAGCAACCAGTGCAGCAGTTGCTTTAATGAGAAAAAAATATGATATTCCTATCATTGGAATGGAACCTGCAGTAAAAAAAGCAGTTGATTTATATGGAAATCAAAAGGTATTGGTGTGTGCGACACCAATTACAGTTAAAGGTAAAAAGATGTTGGACTTGGTAGAAAGAGTTGATAAAGATCATTTAGTTGATTTGGTTGCTTTACCAAAACTTGTCCGCTTTGCTGAAAAACAAGAGTTTAATAGTGATGAAGTACTTGCTTATTTAAAAGAGGCACTTTCGAAATTTGATTTTAAAGAGTATGGTTCTCTTGTTTTAGGCTGTACACATTTTAATTATTTTAAAGATAGTTTTCATCAATTATTACCGCATGTCCATTTATTAGATGGTAATAGAGGAACAATTAATTATTTAATGAAAAATATTGAATTAGAAAATTTGGAAGTTCTGTTGAATATTATTATTCTGCTAAAAGAGTAAGCGGTGAAGAATTAAAACGTATTGAACGCTATTTAGAACGTTTAAAAAATATGAAAGATATAGGTATATAATATGGTAAAAGCAATTTTTTTTTGATATCGATGGAACACTTGTTAGTTTTAAAAATCATCAGATTCCTAAATCTACATTTGATGCTTTATATAAGTTAAAAGAAAAGGGAATCAAGCTTTTTATAGCAACAGGAAGAGGAAAAGATGGATTAGATGTTTTAAATGATTTTCCTTTTGATGGTTATATTACGTTAAATGGACAATATTGTTATACAAATAATCAAATTATTTATTCAAATACAATCAAAAAAGAAGATTTACAAGCTTTATTAGATTATTTAAAAGATCATCAAGTTCCTTGTGGCTTTACAGAAGAAAATACAAAATACTTCAACTATCGTGATGAGCGTGTTGATGCAATTCATGCTATTACTCATAATGATGATCATCCTGCCGGAGATTGTAGTCATGTCATTGATAAATCGATTTATCAATTATGTGTTTTGTTGATGAAAATGAAGAAAAAGAAATCTTAAGTCATATGCCTCATTGTATTTCAGCAAGATGGCATCCAACTTTTTGTGATATTTCACCAATAGGTGGAACAAAACAATTAGGAATTGATAAATTTTTAGAATATTATGGTCTTGATTTAAAAGATACGATGGCTTTTGGTGATGGGGGAAATGACATGCAAATGTTGCAACATGTCTCTCTTGCCGTAGCTATGGGAAATGCGGGAGATGAGTTAAAAAGCATTGCTGATTTTGTGACAAAAGATGTGGATGATGAAGGTATTGCCTATGCATTAAAACATTATGGTTTAATAGACCTTTAAAAATAAGAAAAATTATTATATAATAAAGAAGCAATAAAATAATACTTCAGGGCAGAGCGAAATTCTCTACTGGCGGTAAACTCCGCGAGCCAAAGATGGCCGAACTGGTGAAATTCCAGTAGCAACAGTTATAGTCTGGATGAAAGAAGTGTTTTTTGTAATACTTTTTATATACAAAAACGTACCTAGAAGATTATTTTAGGTGCGTTTCTTTGTTAAAGGAGGTATATAAAATGAGTACAAAGAAAATAACAACAGTAGGGATGCTTTGTGCTATGGCAATGATCGTTAATGTATTTATTTCATTTCCAATCGTTCCAGCGGTATCTTTTTTAAGGTATGATCCAAGGATATTTTAATTGTTATTGGGGGATTTATTTATGGACCAATGACATCATTATTAATGAGTTTTATTTGTTCGATTTTTGAAATCATGTTAAAGGGAGGCAATATTTTAGATGTCTTGATGAATATGGTTTCAACGTGTTCTTTTGCTTGTATGGCTGCTTTTGTATATAAAAAAGTACATAATCAAAAAGGAGCTGTTTTAGGACTTGTTCTAGGTGTTATGTGTACAACAATATCTATGCTTATTTGGAATTATATCATTACACCTATTTATTATGGAATGCCAAGAAGTGCTATTGTACCAATGTTGCTTCCAGGAATATTACCTTTTAATTTAATTAAAGCAACGATGAATGCTGCCATTGTCTTTTTCTTATATAAACCAGTGGTTCAAATATTAAGAAGAAGTCATTTAGTGGAAAAATCTGATCAACAAGGAAGTGTTTATAAAGGTTATGTCTTTGTCGTAGGTGTTGTTTTAGTGACAATGATTTTGTTTGTTTTAGGATATCAAGGAATTATATAGGGAGGAAATAAGATGGAATTTTTAGAAGCTAAAGAAATCATGAAACAAAAAATGGGAGATTGGAAAATTATGGCACTTGCCAGTTGCGAGGATAATTATCCGATGGTGAGAAATGTCAGTTGTCTTTTTTATAATGATAAATCTATTTTAAGACAGATAAGAACTTTAGAAAGACACAGCAGTTGTTTAAAAATAATCGTGTTGCAATGTGTTTTAATGGAACACAAGTTGAAGGGATTGCTGTTAATAAAGGATTGGTCGTTGATGAACCAGGAAGAGTTTTTGAAAAGAAATATAAAGAGTATTTATGGCAAAGTTATAATGCTTATTCTCACGTTGATAGTGAAATTTTAATAGAAGTGACTCCTGAGTTTGTGGAAATTTGGGATGAAGATGAAGATCGAAAGGCTTTTCAATTGTTTATTGATTTTAAAAAGAAAACAGTTGAATATAACCTTACGATTAAAGAAATCATATGATTTGATTTCTTTTTTTGAAGTGCTAATATATATACGAAAAGAAAGTCTTCAGGGCAGGGTGAAATTCCCGACCGGTGGTGATAGTCCACGAGCAGATGCAGAAAAGGTGCAATTCCTTTACCGATAGTATAGTCTAGATGGAAGAAAGACATTTTTTTAGATAATGTTTTTAGTCATGGAGATTAGTATTTTCATGATATTTTTTATTTTAAAGGAGAATTATTATGGAAAGTACTAAGACACAAAAAATGGTTTTAGCAGCAATGCTGGCTGCACTTGGGATGATTTTAAATCTCATTGAGATTCCTTATCCCTTTGCTCCTTGGTTAAATCTTGATTTATCAGAAATTGTTGTTCTTGTAGCAATTTCTACTTTAGGATTTATACCAGCATTGTTTGTCTGTATTTGTAAATTTGTTGTTTCTATTTTGTTTAAAGGACCTGTAGGACCAATGGCTATTGGGCAAATTGCAGCATTGATTGCATCGTTATCAATTTGTGTAACATATTCATTGCTTGCTCGAAAAATTGATCCAGAAAAGAATTTAAAGAATTATTTTTTAGATATGGTTTTAACGATGCTTGTTTTTGCTTTTATTATGTTTGTCATCAATTATTTCTTTGTGACACCTACTTATTTAATGCAAAACCGACATGGTATACAAATCTACCTTTTGCAGTTGATATTTCAAGCATTTAC
>ENA-OQCS01000340-OQCS01000340.1-human-gut-metagenome-genome-assembly--contig:-NODE-340-length-25736-cov-3.145535_pt1 | contig 25736 bp, 38 predicted proteins | sample MGYA00242757_ERZ504575 | MGnify/ENA primary metagenome ERZ504575 (study PRJEB26092, sample SAMD00036297) | human gut metagenome | host: Homo sapiens | study: EMG produced TPA metagenomics assembly of... | reverse complement strand
CCTCGTTGTACGGCTTTGCGAGTGGAGTCATGTATTGCAGCTTTTCCTCGAACTTGTCATACCTTGGCTATTATTTCGTTGTAGGCGGGCAGATAATCCGACTGACACATACTTATTTATTTCATGGTCGAGATTCAATGTTATATTTATATTTGTCTTTGAAATTTATTTTGGAATAACCTTCATCTTTGGTATAGTTTAATCCAAGATGTAATTGGTCGTTTTATTTCCGGCACTGAGACCAATATAATGACTTTGTGTCTGACCGTTTCGATACAACAAATCGATCCAGTCTGTAAATCGCGGCTTTTTATGACTGCTAATTCGGCCGGTTCGAATACATCTTCGTCTGTAAATGGCTGATCCCAACCGTTTCTGTATCTATAACCGTCACGGCGGAACTGAATATATTCGTCTCCACTTTGCATTTTTACTAAATTAGGTACGCTGATACCTATGTAACCGCTATACGAAATACGGGTTTGCTGCTCTTTTGCTTTCTTTGTCGTGATCAGAATTACCCCGTTTGCGCCTCTCGAACCGTATATGGCTGTACTGGCTGCATCTTTTAATACTTCTATGCCGCACACACCACCAACGTGGTGCCCTTTGTGGCTGTTGGCTGCGGCGATGTGAAGCTGCGCGAGGGCGGCTGTCTTGCCGATATCGCTCCCACCATGCTGCCGTATATCGGTCTGCCCGTGCCTGCTGAAATGACCGGCAAGAGCATCATCGTGGAGTAATTTTCTCAGAAATTCCGAGCAGCGCACTTTCTGTAAAAAGAGGGTGCGCTGCTTTCTATATTATTGAAATATGGAGTTTGAAAAAAGTACTAACTATAAGATAGGAAAGAAAAATGAATCAAAATGAACAAGCCGCATTGCTTTGCGGACTAGTAATAGTTGCATGGCTGACAATAATTGTAGCTATATTGCTAGCGTTTCAAATACGGAAAAAACGAAATGAAAAAGCAAAAGAGTATGTTTTAAGTACGAGCGTACGGTATCAGGATATCCTAAAATTGAATCAGAAATTTCCTTTTTACGAACTTCAAGAAGAATATCACCTTTACAAAATAGTTAACAGCAAAGCGCAGTTGGACAGATTTAACTTTGATGCATTTCTTGAGGACAAAATAAGTGATGATCCGAGTATGTTTAATGAAATCATCAGAAGAGCAAAGGCGAATCGGAACTTGCTTGTGGACTATCAAAGTAAGATGGACAATGAAATAGCTGGATTACTGGAAAAAATCAAATAGATAATAAAAGAATTCATATAAAAAGTATCGAGAAATTGAAGAAAAGCTGATAGATGACATTGTGCAGAAACCAGTGATAGAACCATATATAGCGTGCTACGCAGAGTACTCAAGCCCAAAGGGAAGAAATTCTTATCAAGACCGAAAATTATACAATCTTGAGGAACTTTCAGTACATATTTTAAACGCGAAGAAAAAGAGAGAACAAAAGGAAACAAAATCTTATCAGCGCAGAATTATGACTGATTCTCTCCGGTATGACATTATGAAAAGAGATGGATTTCATTGTGTGCTGTGTGGACGTGGGGCAGAAGATGGTGTGAAACTTCATGTCGACCATATCATTCCGGTCTCAAAGGGAGGAAAAACTACTCCGGATAATTTACGCACTCTCTGTGAAAGATGCAATCTCGGAAAAAGAGATAAGTACGATGATAGCGGTATAAATTGAGAAAAGTTTGTGGCAGGAGAATAAATGCTTTAATTGTATCTGTGCTTTGAGAACCTTCCTTTTTCAGAGCAACCGTGCTACAATAAAAAAGAAACTTTTTTGTAGGAGAAGCGGATGGAAACAACGCATAAACAAATCGTTCTGGGCATCCTTGCCCATGTGGACTCCGGCAAGACCACCCTTTCGGAAGCCCTGCTCTACCGCTCCGGCGCGATCCGCAAGCTGGGCCGCGTGGATCACAAGGATGCCTTTCTGGATACCGACACGCTTGAAAAAGCGCGCGGCATCACCATCTTTTCCAAGCAGGCCCTGTTGACGGCGGGCAATACGGATATCACATTGCTGGATACCCCCGGCCATGTGGATTTTTCTACCGAGACAGAGCGCACCCTGCAGGTGCTGGACTATGCTGTGCTGGTGGTAAGCGGCACCGACGGCGTGCAGAGCCACACCGAGACGCTCTGGCGGCTGCTGCGGCGCTACCATGTGCCCACCTTTGTGTTCGTGAACAAGATGGACCTGCCGGCAAGAGCAGGGAAGAGCTGCTCGCCCAGCTGAACCACCGTCTGGGCGAGGGCTTTGTGGCCTTTGATGTGCCGCAGGCCGACCGGGACGAAGCACTGGCCCTGTGTGACGAAAACCTGATGGATCGGATGCTGGATGCCGGGCAGTTGACCGATGCGGACATCATCCCGGCCGTTGCACGCCGGCATGTGTTCCCGTGCTGGTTCGGTTCGGCGCTGCGGCGTACCGAAAACGATGCACTGGAAAGCGTGGATGCTCTGCTGGACGGGATTGACCGCTATACCCGTCCGGCTCCCGCGCTGGATGCCTTTGGTGCCAAGGTGTTTAAGGTGTCGCAGGATGAGCAGGGCACGCGCCTGACATGGCTGCGCGTGACTGGCGGCGAACTGAAGGTAAAGGCCCAGCTCTCCGGCGAAGCAGATGGTGAGCCGTGGGAGGAAAAGGCAAACCAGCTGCGGCTGTACTCCGGCGTAAAGTATACGCTGGCGGAAGCCATAGGCCCGGGGCAGGTGTGCGCCGTCACCGGCCTGACCAAGGCGCGCCCGGGCGAGGGCCTTGGCGCGGAACGCGACAGCGATGTGCCGGTTCTGGAACCGGTGCTGAGCTATCAGGTGCTGCTGCCGGAGGGGGCTGATGTGCACGCGGCACTGGGCAAGCTGCACCGGCTGGAAGAAGAGGAGCCGCAGCTCCATGTGGTATGGAACGAGACTTTGGGCGAGATCCATGTGCAGCTCATGGGCGAGGTGCAGCTGGAAGTGCTGCGCAGTTTGCTGGCAGAGCGCTTTGGTCTGAACGTGGAGTTCGGCCCCGGCGGCATTCTGTACAAGGAGACCATCACGGAGCCTATGGAGGGCGTGGGCCACTACGAGCCGCTGCGCCATTATGCGGAGGTGCATGTCAAGCTGGAGCCCCTGCCCCGCGCAGCGGGATGCAGTTTGCCGCCGACTGCCGGGAAGAAGTGCTGGACAAGAACTGGCAGCGCCTTGTGCTGACCCATCTGGAAGAAAAGCAGCACCTTGGCGTGCTGACCGGTGCGCCGCTGACGGACGTGAAGATCACCCTCATTGCGGGCCGCGCCCATCTTAAACACACGGAGGGCGGCGACTTCCGGCAGGCCACCTATCGCGCGGTGCGGCAGGGCCTGATGCTGGCCAAAAGCCAGCTGCTGGAGCATGGTATGCCTTTCGGCTGGAAGTGCCGGTGGAGAACCTTGGCCGTGCCATGACCGATATCCAGCGCATGGAGGGCAGCTTTGACCCGCCAGAAAGCGGGAAGAGGCTGCTGTGCTCACCGGTTTTGCACCGGTGGCCACCATGCGCAGCTACCCCATGGAGTGGTGGGCTATACCCGGGGCCGGGGACACCTGACCCTGACGCTGGACGGCTACCGGCCCTGCCACAATGCGGCGGAGATCATTGAAGCTGTGGGCTACGAGCCGGAGCACGACCTTGACAACCCGGCAGATTCGGTGTTCTGTGCCCATGGCGCGGGCTTTGTGGTGCCTTGGGATCAGGTGCGCAGCCACATGCATGTGGACAGCGGCTGGGGAAAAAGCAAAAGCCGGAGCAGGAGACGCAGGCCGTGCCCCAGCGCCGGACAGCGGCTTACCGCGCAACACTGGAAGAGGATGCCGAGCTGCTCAAAATCTTCGAGCGCACCTATGGCCCCATCAAACGGGACCCGCTGGCGGCATTCCGCCCGGTGCAAAAGCGGGAACGCCCGGATTTTGATGCCCAGCAGTGGGAAATCCTGCCCGAATATCTGCTGGTGGACGGCTACAATATCATCTTTGCGTGGGATGAGCTGAACGCCCTTGCAAAGGACAGTCTGGAAGCGGCCCGCCACAAGCTGATGGATATTCTGTGCAACTATCAGGGCTACCAGAAGTGCAATCTTATTCTTGTATTCGATGCCTATCGTGTGCCGGGCAGCCCCGGCAGCATTGAGCAGTATCATAATATCCATGTGGTCTACACCAAGGAAGCCGAAACCGCCGATATGTTCATCGAGCACGTTACTCATGAGATCGGCAAGGGGCGGCGGGTGCGTGTGGCTACTTCCGACGGCATGGAGCAGATCATCATTCTGGGCCACGGCGCGCTGCGTGTCTCCGCCCGCATGTTCCATGAGGAAGTGCAGAATGTGGAAGAGCAGATCCGCAACTGGTGCAGGGGGAAGCATAAAATGTCAACCGAGATCACATCCGAATTTGTCTGGCACAACATCCCGCCGCGCCCGCGCGACAGCCACAAGGGCAGCTTTGGCACCGTATTGGCTGTGGCAGGCAGCGCATATTACCGAGGTGCGGCCCTGCTGGCTGCCGAGGGTGCGCTGCGCACCGGTGCGGGCATTGTAACGCTGGCCAGCGTGGAGCCGGTATTGGCAGCTGCGGTGGCCCGCCTGCCGGAATGCTGTCTGTGTCCCTGCGTGGCGGGGGCCGAAGGTGGCATCTCACCGGAGAGCATTCCACAGCTCCAGCGCCAGAAGGCGACGGTGCTGCTGCTGGGCCCGGGCCTTGGCGGTACGGCCAGAGTGCAGCCCGCGCGGCAGAGACACGCACGCTGGTGCAGAAGCTGCTGCCCGGCTTTGCAGGCAGCGCGGTGCTGGATGCGGACGGCCTGAACGCCGCCGCGCTGCTGCTGCCATATCTTGGAACACTCCCCCACCCGGCGGGAGAGCTGATCGTGACCCCGCACCCGGCGAGATGGCCCGACTTACCGGGCTTTCGGCGGCTGAGATCAACGCCGACCGGGAAGAAATCGCCCGGCAGTATGCGAAAAAATGGAACGTCGTGGTGGTGCTCAAAGGTTCCCACACTGTTGTAGCTGCGCCGGATGGCCGTGCATGCGTGAATCCTACCGGCAACCCCGGCCTTGCCCGGGGCGGCAGCGGAGATGTACTGGCCGGTATGACGGCGGCCCTGCTGGCCTGCGGCCTGCCTGCATACGAAGCTGCAGCCTGCGCGGTGTATCTGCACGGTGCCGCTGCCGACCGTGCCGCTGCTGCGCTTGGCGAGTACGGAATGCTGCCGCATGATATCCTGTCCCAGCTGGGCCGGATATTTGCGGAAAACCACAGATAAAAGAAAAGGGGTGTCTCTCTGTCTGCCGAAGAGACACCCCTTTTAACATTGCATCACATCGCCAGCACTTCGGCCCACTTTTCCTCGGCTACCGGGATGCCAAGCTCCATGTTCTCCTTGCGGCTGCGATGCTCGCCCATGCCGGGGCAGCGCACCTCACGGCCCGGCTCTGCAGGCTCACTGGATGCCACATCGGCGGCAATGCGCAATCGGCATCAGGGCAGTGCAGGGCGGTGAAAGGAGTACACGAGCACACACCGACAGCTATGTGAAAAAACAAATGAATGTGCGAACTTCATAATTTTTTAAGATTTATTTTGTGAAAAAGTCATATTGAAAAACGAAAAGATGATTGATATACTAATACCACAATATCCAGTTGGACATGTTACTGGTAATGCAGGCAGGATCTGATGGAATGACGAATACCTTTTCTTTTGGGTGAATTGTAGCCAGATACTATGATTCCGGGAGAAATTGTACACGGGGTCATTCTGTTGGGTCTTTTTTCTTTTGTCCGCTTCGGCCGGGCGGCAGGGAAATGCCACCACACACAAGATAAAGGAGAACAAAATGAAGAACTACAAGCAGACTGCCTCCGACGTGCTGCGTCTGGTTGGCGGCGAGAAGAACGTTGTGCAGGTCGAGCACTGCTCCACCCGCCTGCGCTTCACTCTGGCAGACACCTCCAAGGCGGATGCTGCAGCCCTGAAAAAGACTGCCGGTGTTATGGGTGTTATTTCCAGCGGCCCGCAGTGTCAGGTGGTCATCGGCAACGATGTCATCGAAGTGTACGATGAGCTGCTCAAGCTGGGCACCTTCAACGCAGGTCAGGCTGCAGCTCCCGCTGCCCCCAAGGGCAAAAAAGAGATCGGCGGCATTATTCTGGACTACATGGTCGGCATCTTCCAGCCGCTGGTCCCCGCCATTGCAGGTGCAGGCGTTCTGAAGGCTCTGATGGTGCTGCTGAGCACTCTGGGCCTGATGAGCAGCGGAGATATCGCCTATAAGGTGTTCGTCGGCGTGGCAGATGCAGCTCTGTACTACCTGCCGTCATGGTCGCCTTCACCACTGCAACCAAGTTCAACTGCAACAAGCTGGTGTCTGTGGCTCTGGCTGCTGCCATGATCCACCCCAGCGTTTCCGCTCTGCTGGCTACCGAGGGCGGTGCTTACTTCCTCGGCATCAAGCTGCAGAACATCGCTTACGGCGGCCAGGTGTTCCCGGCCATCCTGACCGTCATTTTCATGTCCTTTATTGAAAAGTGGGCCAACAAGTGGTGCCCCAAGGCCATCCGCGTGTTCTTTGTGCCCATGCTGTGCTTCGGCATTGGCTTCCCTGTGCACTGGTCGTCCTCGGACCTCTGGGCTACAACATCGGTGCTCTGCTGACACCGTGATCCTGGCTCTGTACAACACGCTGGGCTGGCTGGCCGTTGCTCTGCTGGCTGCCGTGCTGCCCTTCATGATCTCCATGGGCATGCATAAGGCTCTGGTCCCCTACGCAGTTGCTTCTATTTCTGACCCCGGCTTTGAAATGCTGTACATGCCTGCTTCTCTGGCACACAACATCTCTGAGGCGGTGCCTGCCTCGGCGTTGCACTGAAGACCAAGGACGAGAACCTGCGCGCTACCGCAATTTCCGCTGGCATCTCCGGCCTGTTCGGCATCACCGAGCCTGCTCTGTACGGTGTTACCCTGCAGCACAAGAAGGTCATGATGTCCGTTGTGGCCTCCAGCTTCATCGGCGGTCTGTTCGTTGGCCTGATGAAGGTCAAGGCATTCGTTGCCATGGGCCCGGTCTGGCTGGCATGGCCATGTTCGTTGACCCGGATAACGGCAAGAACATCCTGTGGGCTGCAGTTGGTCTGGTGATCTCTGTTGTGGCTTCCTTCGCACTGTCCTTCTTCCTGTATAAGGACGAGACCCCCGCAGAGGATGAGACCGCTGCACCCGCTCCCGAGACTGCTGCAGACGCAGCAGCTGCGGATTCCACCATCAGCAGCCCCCTGCAGGGCAAGGCCATTGCTCTGGAAGAGGTCAAGGATGAAGTTTTCTCCCAGAAGATCCTGGGCGACGGCATTGCCGTGGTGCCCGAGAAGGGTGAGCTGTACGCTCCCGCTGACGGCGTGATCGAGTCCGTGTTCGGCACCAAGCACGCCATCTCCATGAAGACCAATGCCGGTGCTGAACTGCTCATGCACATCGGCATGGATACCGTCAAGCGCGACGGCAAGGGCTTTGATCCGCAGGTCAAGGACGGCGAGACTGTCAAGAAGGGCCAGCTGCTGATGAAGTTTGACCTTGACGGAATCAAAGCAGACGGTTATGATGTAACTACCCCCATCGTCGTGACCAACGCCGATGAGTTCACCATCAAGACTGTGGCCGAGGGCGCTGTGGTGCCCGGTGCCGCACTGCTGAAACTGGAGGCAAATAAATGAGTTTCCCCAAAGGCTTTTTCTGGGGCGGCGCTGTTGCCGCGAACCAGGTAGAGGGCGCATGGAACGTGGATGGCAAAGGCCCCAGCGTGGCCGATGTTGCCACCTACAAGCCCAACACCGACGTGAAGGATTACAAGTCCCATGTTGCCATGGACGACGCACACATTGCTGCCGCCATGGCCGACCCGGATGATACCTATTATCCCAAGCGCCGCGGCATCGACTTCTACCATCATTACAAAGAAGACCTGAAGCTGTTTGCCGAGATGGGCTTTACCATGCTGCGCGTTTCCATTGCATGGACCCGCATCTTCCCCACCGGCGAGGAAGCAGAGCCGAACGAAAAGGGCCTGCAGTTCTACAGCGACCTGTTCGCTGAGATGCACAAGAACGGCATCGAGCCGCTGGTCACGCTGAGCCACTACGAAATGCCGCTGGCACTGGCCACCAAGTACAATGGCTGGGTGGATCGCCGCGTGATCGACTGCTTTGCAAAGTTCTGCATGCGTGCTTTGAGCGCTACAAGGATCAGGTCAAGTACTGGCTCACCTTCAACGAGGTGGACAGCGTGATCCGTCACCCGTTCACCACCGCCGGCATCATCCCCAGCCGCGTGCCCGAGGATAAGATGCTGGAGACCTGCTATCAGCCCTGCACCACCAACTGGTGGCCAGCGCTATGGTAGTAAAGGACTGCCACGAGATCATCCCCGGCAGCAAGGTGGGCTGCATGCTGACCAAGCTCACCACCTATGCCCGCACCTGCGCACCGATGATGAGCTGGCTACTCAGGCAAAGAATCTGGAAAACCTGTTCTATGCCGATGTGCATGTCTGGGGCGAGTACCCCCGCCTGATCCTCAAGATGTTCGAGCGCAAGGGCATCCATGTGGAAATGCTGCCCGAGGATGCCGCCACCCTGAAGGCAGGCTGTGTGGACTTTGTTTCCTGCAGCTACTATATGACCATGACCGAGTCTGTGGACCCGAACGCAGAGCGTACCCCCGGCAATACCGTGCTGGGTGTCAAGAACCCGTATCTGCCCTCCACCGACTGGGGCTGGCAGATCGACCCAAGGGCCTGCGCTACAGCCTGATCGAGCTGTACGACCGTTACCGCAAGCCGCTGATGGTGGTGGAGAACGGCATGGGTGCCAAGGATGTGGTGGAGGCCGACGGCTCCATCCAGACCCCTACCGTGTAGAGTACTTCCGCCAGCACATCAGCGAAATGGGCAAGGCCATCGATGAGGGTGTTGAGATGTGGGGCTACACCACATGGGCACCCATCGACCTGATCTCTGCATCCACCAACCAGATGTCCAAACGCTATGGCTTTATCTATGTGGATCAGGATGATCTGGCAACGGTACTTTGGCCCGCAGCCGTAAGGACAGCTTCTACTGGTACAAGAAGGTCATTGCTTCCAACGGCGAAGATCTGGACTAAGCGGCAGTCTTAAGGTTTCAACGGAAGGAGGAGGGACCGATGCACATTCAGAAGGTGCTGAACAGCAGTGTTGTGCTGGTGCAGGATGACAGCGGCGAGGAATCCATCCTGCTGGGCAAGGGCATCGGCTATGGCCGTAAGGCGGGCGAGCCCATTGAACGGCAGCCCTCAGACCGCGTGTTCCTTCCATTGTCCAACCCGGACGCACAGCCTATGCTGGAGCTGTTTTCCAGCATTCCGGCATCCTATCTGGAATTGACGCAGGACATTGTGGACGACGCAGAGCAGTCGCTGGGAGTCAAGCTTTCGGCGCACATCTATCTGCTGCTGACCGACCACCTGCATTTTGCAGTGGAGCGCCAGCAAAAGGGTCTTGTGGTGACCAACCGCATCTTCTGGGAAATCAAGCATTTTTATCCCAAGGAGTACGCGGTGGGCCAGCGCGGCCTGCAGAAGGTAAAGGCAAAGCTTGGCATCGAGCTGCCGGACGAAGAGGCAGGCAACATCGCCTTCCATATCGTCACGCCCGGCAGGACCCGCAGGCCGGCTACGATGCCATGCGGGCAGCGCAGCTGATCGGTGAGCTGTCCAACATTGTCACCTACAGTATGCACTGCCCGGTGAGCACCGAGAGCATCCACTATGCACGGTTCGTGAGCCACCTGCAGTATTTTGCCGAGCGGTTCTTCTCCGGCAACTGATGGACAGCGAGGACGACTTTTTGTTCCAGCAGATGCAGCAGAATTATCCGGCAGCGGTGACCTGCGCGGAAAAAATACGCACCTTTGTGCTGCGCAAGTACGGCGTGTTTTTGCCCAACGAGGAAACCGCCTATCTGGCGTTGCATGTGGCGCGGCTGACGAGCGGCAAATAAAATCAGAAAAAGGGGAGAGCTGCCTTGCGGAAGGCGGCTCTCCCTTTGGGTTTTGAAAAAGGGAAGGGAAAAGGAAAAACAATGGAGATAAGTCTGTTATTGATGCAGCAGATCGCACAGCTGTTCCTCATTCTGATCATGGGCTATGCTGTGGTCAAGGTAGGGCTGCTGAAGGCCAGCGACAGCCGGGTGCTCTCAGTGGTCATGGTGTATCTGGTCACGCCCTGCGTGATCATCAATGCATTCCAGATCGACGATACGCCGGAGATCCGCAAGGGCCTTTTGTACTCCATGGCGATTGCGGCGGCTATCCATGTAGTGCTGCTGGTGCTCAGCGCCCTGCTGAGCGCCCGCTCAAGCTGGATGCCGTGGAACAGGTGAATGTGATCTACAGCAACGCCGCTGCACTGGTGATCCCGTTGGTCAAGGCTCTGATGGGCGATGCGTATGTCATTTACTCCTGCGCATTCATCATTGTGCAGCTGGTGCTGCTGTGGACCCACGCCAGTTCCCTTTTGCAGGGCAGCAGTGCGCTGGACTGGAAAAAGGTTCTCACCAATATCAACATGATCGCCATTGCAGCCGGTGCACTGCTGTACTGGTTCCGTGTGGTGCTGCCTGCACCGCTGCAGAATACCATGAGCACAGTGGGCAACATGATGGGACCGATGGGCATGCTGCTGGCCGGTATGGCCATTGCAGAAAAGCCGCTGCGGGAGGTGTTCTGCACCCGCCGCAACTATCTGCCCACAGTGCTGCGTCTGGTGGTATGCCCGCTGGTGGTTCTGGTGCTGCTGTGGGTCTGCCATGCATCCAGCTGGGTGGCCGACGGCAAGAACATCCTGATGACGGTCTACCTTGCCGCCATCACCCCTGCCTGTGCTACTGTTACCTCCATGGCTCAGCTCTATGACCGCGATGCGGCGCATTCCAGCGCGCTGTATGTGCTGACCACTCTGCTTTCCATTGTGTCTATGCCGGTAATGATCGGCCTGTTCGATCTGCTGCTGTGATGAGCTGCGCTTATTCCCTCTGCCAAAATACAATAGAAAGGAACCAACCTCAATGAATCAACCCAGAGACAAGGGCCTGAACGGCAACGAAAAGATCGAGCAGGCGGTAGCCGCCCTGCAGCAGGAGCCCACACAGGAACAGCTGGCCCACACCCTTACCGTGATCCGGCGGCGCATAAAGGAGCACGGCCAGCTTGTCGTGGCGGTGGAGCCCAATTTGGGCAGTGAACAGATGCAGCTGCGGGCCATCCGGACGGCCGATGACGCAAGCTGGTGGTATGCATTCACCAGCTTTGACGAGGAAATGAAGGGAGCCGAGCCGGTGCAGTCCACCTTTCTTGTGGATATGGAAAAGCTGTTTGATGCAGCGCTTGCCGTGCCGGAGATCAGCGGCATCATCCTGAACCCGTGGAACCGCACCATCAGCTGGATAAGACCCTCATCCGCATTATCAAGGGTGCATGAGTGCGCACCGCAAACCTGCGATACATGGAGGAAACAAAAATGTTCAGACCCATGAGAAGAGCCAGCCGCGCCATCCCGGAAGAAGCTGCAAAGCACCTGCTGCAGCAGTCCCGGCGGGGCGTGCTGGCAGTGAACGGCGACAACGGCTATCCCTTTGCAATCCCGGTAAATTATTACTACGATCAGGAGCACGACAAAATCTACTTCCACGGTGCAAAGTCCGGCCAGAAGGTGGACGCGCTGAAACAGAATGATAAGGTATGCTTTACCGTTTACGGCAACGAACACTTTGAGCCGGGCGACTGGGCACCTTATGTGCAGAGCACCGTGGTGTTTGGCCGTTGCCATCTGATCGACGATGCCGCTGCTACCGAGGCCCGCGTGCGGGAGCTTGGCATGAAGTATTACCCCGGCAAGGAAGAGGTGGAAAAGGAAATTGCGCTGGACATCAAGGCCGTGCAGCTTTACGAAATCACCATTGAACACCTCACCGGCAAACAGATCCAGGAAAAGTAAAAATAAAACAGGGGACTGTTGCAAAATAAAAATGCGATAGCAACTTGCACAAAGAAATAGCACAAAATCAAAAACCGGAGCCTTTTTTAAGCCGTTTTGGCTGTGAAAGTTCCGGGTTTTGTGCATTGTTTTTTCAGAGAGCTATTTTGCAACAGTCCCGTATAGATCAGTTTGCAGGGAAAGGCCCGGCGGTTATCTGTGTTCCGGGCGCGTGGGGGCCGCCTTGGTCAGCATCTGCTGGAACTTGCGGGCTGCCGTGTTCAGCGGGCGGTGATGGTCGTACACAAGGCAGATGGAGCGCTGAGGGATGATCTCCTGCAGATGCAGCTGTACGATCTCACCGCGGGCCAGTGCATCCTGTGCCATGGACTGGGGCAGGAACGCAATGCCCAGCTCACTTTTGACAAGGGTCAGCATCTGGTCGGTGGTGGCAGCCTCGGTATCCGGCTTCAGCACCGCACCGTGATCCAGAAAGAACTGCCGGTAAAAGGCGCGGGTCATGCTTTCGTCGCTCAGGGAGATCAGCGGATAATTGTTCAGCTCCTTCAGCGAAAGGTTCTGGCTGGAAAGGGCAGTAAAGGTCCTGCCGCCCACAAGCACCTCATAAAAGGGCTTCAGCTCCACCATTTTCAGGCCGCTTTCCACCTCGGCAGGGGTGGTGATGATGGCAAAATCCACCTCGCCGTTTTTCACGGCCTGCAAACCTGCGGCGTGGAGTGGTTGGAGATGCGCAGGCGGATGCCGGGGTAGTCCGTGTGGAAGGCGCGCAGCTTTTCTGCAAGGTAGATGTTCAGCGCAGTTTCGGTAGCGCTGATGCTGATCGCACCGTGTTCCAGCGTGGCGCTGGCGCTCAGCTCTTCTTCTGCATCCTGGATCTGCACCGCCGCAGATGCAATGCGGGAGTAAAGCAGTTCACCCTCCGGGGTAAGGGTAACGCCGCGGTTGGAGCGGATGAACAGTACGCAATTCAGCTGGCTTTCCAGCCGGTTCATCGAGTGGGTGATGTTGGGCTGGTTGTTGCCCAGCACCCGCGCGGCTTTGGTGAAATTCTGATATTTCGCGACATAATAAAAGATTTTGTAATATTCCCAGTCCACATACATAGCGGCGTGCCCTCTTTCATGTCAATTTTGTATCGTGATCATGTGCAGGATACTTTTTACACATTCTCTACTTGCTAGTATAATAACACCGCAATCAAAAATTGCAAGAGGGAATTCAAAAGTATAAAGTGGTTTGAACGGAGGCGGTTCTTATGTCTGAGATCAAAAGGTCGTGCTGGCCTATTCCGGCGGTCTGGATACTTCCATTATCATCCCATGGCTGAAAGAGCATTACAACAACTGCGAGGTCATTGCAGTGTGCGGCAATGTGGGCCAGAAGGGCGAGCTGGAAGGTCTGGAAGAGCGCGCCAAGGCAAGCGGTGCTTCCAAGCTGTACGTAGAAGATCTGACCGATGAATTTGTGGAGGATTACGTCATCCCCACCATGCAGGCCGGGGCCGATTACGAGGGCTATCTGCTGGGCACCAGCTTTGCACGACCCATTCTGGCAAAGCGTGTGGTGGAGATCGCCCGTGCCGAGGGTGCAGATGCCGTGTGCCACGGCAGCACTGGCAAGGGCAACGATCAGGTGCGCTTTGAACTGGCCATCATGCACTTTGCACCGGACCTGAAGATCATCACTCCGTGGCGTGAGTGGGATATCCAGAGCCGTGACGAAGAGATCGACTATGCGAGGCACATCACATCCCGCTGAAGATCAACCGCGAGACCAACTACTCCAAGGATAAGAACCTGTGGCACCTGAGCATGAGGGCCTTGACCTTGAGGACCCGGGCAACGAGCCGCAGTACGATAAGCCGGGCTTTTTGGAGCTGGGTGTCAGCCCCAAGACCGCACCGGACAAGTCCGAGTTCGTGGAGCTGGCATTTGAAAAGGGCGTGCCGGTGAGCCTGAACGGCGAAAAGATGAAGCCTGCCGTCCTCATTGCCAAGCTGAATGAGATCGGCGGCCGCAATGGCATCGGCCTGTACGATGTGGTGGAGAACCGTCTGGTGGGCATGAAGAGCCGCGGTGTGTACGAGACGCCCGGCGGTACCATCCTCTATAAGGCTCATGAGGTGCTGGAAACTCTGACGCTGGATAAGCTCACTGCCCACAAAAAGCGCGAGCTGGCCATCACATTTGGTGAACTGGTCTATGACGGCCAGTGGTTCAGCCCCCTGCGCAAAGCTCTGAGCGCCTTCGTCACCTCCACGCAGGAAAACGTTACCGGTAAGGTGCGTCTGGAGTTGTACAAGGGTAACATGATCAATGCCGGTGTCTGGTCTCCGTATTCCCTCTACCGTGAGGACATTGCAACTTTTGCCGCCGGCGGCGACTACAAGCAGAGTGATGCTACCGGTTTTATCAGCATCTATGGTCTGCCCACCAAGGTACAGGCTATTGTAAATAACGAAAAAGAAGGTAAATAAGAAGTTATGCTTACCGCAGTTACTGGTATCAATTGGGGCGATGAGGGCAAGGGCCGCGTCATCGATCTGTTAGCCGAACATGCCGATGTTGTTGCCCGCTATCAGGGCGGCAACAATGCCGGCCACACCGTTGTAACGGAGCAGGGCAAGTTCATCCTGAACCTGCTGCCCTCCGGCATCCTGCACCCGGACGTTGTCTGTGTGCTGGGTGCGGGCATGGTGATCGACCTCGACCATCTGGCCGGAGAAATGGATGCCATTGAGGAGCGCGGCGTAAAGGTAGGCTCAGAAAACCTGAAACTTTCAGATAAGGCCACCATCTCCATGCCGTGGCACAAGGTGCAGGACGGCTTGGAAGAGGACCGCCTTGCCCAGAAGGGTGCGGCCTTTGGTTCTACCCGCCGCGGCATTGCCTACGCCTACAGCGACAAATACCGCAAAAAGACCCTGCGTCTGGGCGATCTGCTGCATCTGGACGAAAAGCGCGTGCAGGACCGCCTGCACATGATCCTGGAATCCAAGAATCTGGAGCTGGGTGGCTGCTATCATCAGGAACCCATGAGCTACGATGCTCTGCTGGAATGGTGCCGGATGCAGGCCGGACAGTTTGCACCGTATATCTGTGATGTGGGTGCATTTTGCAGCAGGCTCACGACAGCGGCAAGCGCATCGTGCTGGAAGCCCAGCTGGGTGCCATGCGCGATATCGATTACGGTATCTTCCCGTTCACTTCCAGCTCCAACACGCTGCTGCCTATGCGCCGCTGGCGCAGGCATTCCGAACTGCGTCTTGACCATGTGGTGGGCGTGCTGAAAGCCTACTCCACCTGCGTGGGTGCAGGCCCCTTTGCCGCCGAGAACGCCATGAGCGAGGACTGGAATGAACAGCTGCGCAAGGCAGGCGGCGAGTATGGTGCGGCCACCGGCCGTCCGCGCCGTGTCGGCCCCTTCGACTGTGTGGCCAGCCGCTACGGCCTTACCTGTCAGGGCGCAGACAAGATCGCCCTGACGAAGCTGGATGTGCTCAGCAGCATGAAAGAGATCCCGGTGATCACCGGTTACACATTGGATGGCGTGCAAGTCCCCAGCTTCGACCCGCTGTCCGACCTTGACCGTGTAAAGCCGGTGGTCACTACGCTGCCAGGCTGGAACAAGGATATCTCCGGCTGCAAGAGCTGGGATGAGCTGCCCAAAGAGGCCAAGGCTTACGTGGAATTTCTGGAAAAGCAGCTGGGCCATGAGATCCAGTTCGTCTCTACCGGAGCCGAGCGCGAGAAGTTCGTGCTGAAAGGAGAATGGCTGTGAGACACTTTATTGAGCCCAACAGCTTTTCTCTGGAAGAGCAGCTGGCCCTTCTGGATCTTGCCGACCGAATGGAGACCGACCCGGCACCCTATGCCCACCTGTGCGATGGGCGCATTCTGGCAACGCTGTTCTACGAGCCTTCCACCCGCACCCGTCTTTCGTTTGAATCGGCCATGCTGCGGCTGGGCGGCAAGACACTGGGCTTTGCAGGGGCACAGCTTTCTTCCGCCAGCAAGGGCGAGACGGTGGAGGACACCGCCCGCGTGGTGAGCAACTACGCCGATGTGATCGCCATGCGCCACCCCAAAGAGGGCGCACCGCTGCGGGCATCCCTTTCTGCACGTGTGCCGGTGATCAATGCAGGCGACGGTGGGCACGCGCATCCCAGCCAGACCATGATCGACCTCATGACGATCCGCCAGCGCAAGGGGCGGCTGGATCATTTGACTATCGGCTTCTGCGGCGACCTCAAGTTTGGCCGCACGGTCCACTCCCTGACCGCTGCGCTGAGCCAGTTTGAGGGCAACCGGTTCGTGTTCATCTCGCCGGAAGATCTGCGCCTGCCGCAGTATGTGAAGAATGAATCGCTGGAGCCGACCCATCAGATCTATAAGGAAACGGCTGACCTTGAAGCCGAGCTGCCGCATCTGGATGTGCTGTACATGACTCGTATCCAGCAGGAGCGCTTTTTCAACGAGGAAGAATACCTGCGCTTGAAAGGCTGCTACCAGCTGGACGAAGCGCTGCTGCAGAAGGCACCGCAGGATATGCCGGTGCTGCATCCGCTGCCCCGCATCGACGAGATCAAAAAGGATGTGGATGACGACCCGCGTGCCGCCTACTTTGATCAAGTGCACAATGGCGTGTATATCCGCATGGCCATCATTCTGGCATTGCTTGATATCCCTGATCCAGTTACCGGCAAAAAGGTGCTGGAAGCATGATATAAACCTCTTCCCCGAATCCTAAAAAGAAAGCCGGGCAGACCGCAGTCTGCCCGGCTTTCTGATATTACTTTAATCCACCACCGGAATGTTCAGCCCGAATTCCAGCGGGCGGAAGCGGGGGCAGACGTTCTCGGTGATGCAGATGACCGATGCGGCCAGTCGGCTGCCGATCTCGCAGGACTCGGCCAGCGTTTTGCCGTAGGTCAGGCCGATGGTGGTGCCGGCAAAGAAGGCATCGCCTGCGCCGGTGGTGTCGATCACATCCACCTTCTTGGCAGGCACCACGCCGCACTCGCCGTTGGCGCGGGCATATACGGCACCCTGACCGCCCATGGTGATCACCATACTGGGAATGTTGGCGCTGTGCACATTGGCGGCCAGAACCCTGCACATCTCGTCCGGGGCCAGATGGCCGTAATCATCGGAGAACAGCAGCCCGGCTTCCTGTTGGTTGCACACAAAGCAATCGATCTGCTGCAGGAAATCCCGGCGCTCCATGGCAATACTCATGTTGGAAATGGCCGCAAAAACCTTTTTGTTGTACTTTTTGGCGTAGTGCAGCACCTGTTTTACAGTATCTTTTCCAGATCCAGCTCCAGCGCAATGGCATCGCAGTCGGCAAAGATCTCGTCGCCTTTTCCTTTAAAAGCCGGTGAGGGGAGTGGTGTCCGGCCGCTTGGAAATGGCTGCATGCACATCGCCGTCGTTGTCAAAGATGGCCAGCCAGGTGCCCATGCCGTCCGGCACGCGCTGGATGTACTTGGTGTTCACCTTGTGGTTCTCCAGCTTGTTGATCACATCCTGTCCCATGCCGGTGTCGTCCACCAGACTGACAAAGGTAGGGCGCAGCTCTACATTGGCGATATCCTCCACCACGTTGCGGCTCACTCCGCCGTGTACCTGCTCAATGCGGCCGGCATTGCGCCCGCCCGGAATATAGGCGGAAAGGGGATAGCCTTTGATATCCACAAAAACAGCACCGAGCACAACGATTCCCATAGCAAAAAACCTTTCTGAACAAGAAATATTTACGTCTATTATACCGTATTCTGACACAATGCGCCATCCCTTTTGCGCAAAAACTCCGCAAAGGTCAGGCAAGGGCTGTCTGCGCTGTGCGCACCAGATATTCCATGGCCTGCATCGGGTACTGTCCGGCAGCAGTCTCACCGGTCAGCATCACGCTGGCCGCGCCGTCCAGCACGGCGTTGTAAATGTCACTCACCTCGGCACGGGTGGGCACCGCGCGGGTGCACATGCTGTCCAGCATCTGGGTCACTACCATAAAGGGCACGCCTGCAGCCCGGCAGGCGGCGGAAAGCTGCTTCTGGCAGCGGGGCAGCTCCACAGCGGCATGGCATTGCCAAGGTCTCCGCGGGCAATCACCACCTCATCCACAAGGTGGATGAATTCCGGCAGGGCACGCACACCGGTCATGTTTTCAATTTTGGCAAAGATACGGATATCCGCAGCCCCGGCTTCTTCCAGCGCATGGCGCAGGGCCAGAATATCTGCTTTGCCGCGCACAAAAGGCAGCATCACACCGGTAACACCGCACTGCTTTGCAATTTTCAGGTTCTGCAGGTCTTCCTCCGTCAGGGTAGGCGATGGCACCGCAAGGCCCGGTGCAGCAATGCTTTTGCGGCTCTGCAGGGTGCCGCCGCGCACCACGGTGCACACAAGGGCTTCCGGCAATGCCTGTGTGACCTGCACCAGAAGCTTGCCGTCGTCCAGCAGAAGCTGCTGCCCGGGCGCAGCCGCCTGTACCAGAGCTGCCGGGCAAGGTACGCCGTCTGCGCCAAGGCGTACAGAGCTGCCCTCAACCAGAGCAACAGGCTCTGCCAGCGTGCCGATGCGCAGTTCCGGCCCCTGCAGGTCGATCAGCAGCTGGCGGATGCCGGCTGCGCGGATCATGGCCAGCCAGTCGGTGTGCGCCGCCAGCGGCCCGTGGGAAAGATTCATGCGGATGCCGGTCATGCCGGCTTCCACCATGTGCTGCAAGATCGCCGGCTGTGCGCAGGCCGGGCCGATGGTACCATAAAAATCCAAGGTTCATTCCCTCGATTCATTTTTATTTCTAATGTATATTGTAACATGAACTGTCCGGGTTGAAAAGAGCCGGACGCGGGCAGAATAAGGGGATTGAAAAATGCGGTAGCAGCCTGCGCAGGGAAATTGCGAAAAATCAAAGACCCGGAACCTTTTGGAGCCGTTTTGGCCCTGAAAAAGTTCCGGGTATCGTACAGTATTTTTTGGATGCTTTTATCGGCAAAGGCCGAGACGCTTTTTGAATCCCTCCCACAGGTGCACCACCCGCTCCCGCGGCAGGAAATACCCGCAAGGACGGCGATTGCTGGGTGCACTGTGTGGCGCGGGTACCGGTACACCTGCCCGAATAACAAAAGAGGCTGTTGCACATCGTTTTAGCCGAAAGTGCAGCAGCCTCTTTTTGTTGTGGACAATCAGCCTCCGATGCAAAAAATTCTTTGGTCAGCCTGACCACCGTGCCGGAAAGCAGCAGCAGCGCGAGCAGGTTCGGAATGCTCATCAGGCCGTTGAAGGTATCGGCGATGCTCCACAGCAGGCCCAGATCCATCGTTGCGCCCAGAATGGACACAAAGGAGTAGACCAGAAAGAAGGGCTTTGCCACCTTATCGCTGCGGCACAGGAACACCAGGAACCGGGAACCATACAGGCCCCAGCCGATGATGGTGGAAAAAGCAAAGCAGCACAGGGCCACGGCGGTAAAGATGGAAGCCCAGCCGCCGTAGGTAGTGGTAAAGCCGCTGATGGTCAGCTCTGCACCGGCGGCGGTGCCGTAGTTCACGGTGGTACCGCTGCACAGAATGACCATGGCAGTCAGGGTGCAGATGACGATGGTATCGGCAAACACTTCAAAGATGCCGAACATGCCCTGCTTGACCGGCTTTTTGGTGTCGGCGCAGGCGTGGGCAATGGAACCGGTGCCAAGGCCGGCCTCGTTGGAGAAAATGCCGCGGGACACACCCTTCTGCATACTGACGAACAGGCTGCCGATGGTGCCGCCGGTGAACGCTGCCGGGTTGAACGCACCCGCAATGATGGACTCGAACACATAGGGCAGGCGCTCAAAGTTCAGCACCATAACGCCCACGGACAGCACGATGTAGAACAGAGCCATAAAGGGCACCAGCTTTTCGCTCACGCTGCCAATGCGCTTGATGCCGCCCAGCAGCACCATGGCCACCAGCATGGCCACTGCGATGCCAACCACGAGGTTCAGGGTAGAAAGCGCACCGCCGCCCACCACGCCGTACTCCAGCAGAGCGGTATCGATAGCGGCAACGATGGTATTTACCTGTGTGGCATTGCCGGTGCCAAACACGGTCAGCACGCCGAACAGGGAATACAGCACAGCAAGAAACTGCCAATGCTTGCTCAGGCCGTTTTTAATGTAGTACATGGGGCCGCCTACCCATTCGCCCGCCTCGCTGCGCTCACGGTAGTGCACCGCCAGCGTGACCTCGGCAAACTTGGTGCACATGCCCAGCAGGGCAGAACACCACATCCAGAACACGGCACCCGGTCCGCCAATGGCGATCGCGCCTGCCACACCGGCAATGTTGCCGGTGCCCACGGTGCCGGCCAGCGCGGTGCACACCGCCTGAAAGGGGGTCATGGCGCCATCGGAAGCGTCTTTTTTGTGGAACATGCGTCCAATGGTGGTCTTGATGGCGTAGGGAAATTGCGGATCTGCAAAAAGCCCGTGCGAACGCTCAGGAGCAGGCCTACGCCGATGATGCACACCATGGCGGGCACGCCCCAGATGAATTGGTTGACCGCCTGATTGACGGCCGTGATCGTCTCGATCATATTTTTCCCACATCCTCTGTTAAATTGCGCTTTTCCAGCCGAAATGCCGGAAAACAAACATCTTATTTTACCGCAGTTTTGCGCACTGTCAAATAAAATGCACAAAAAAAGAGGGAGGGTTTTTGGCAAACTCTCCCTCAATTGCTTGAAACTATTTTATTTTACTTGGCCTTCGCGTCCAGCGCTTTCAAGAAGGCTCAGCACTTTCCAACTGCCTTGCGGTACACCGGGTAAGCCACGATGGCGGACAGCACTTCGGTGATCCAGAATGCATGCCACACGCCGTTGGCACCAAGGAAATGGCACAGCACAGCGGCCAGCGGCATGATGAATACGATGTAGCGGCACAGCGAGATGACCAGCGATTCTGCGCCCTTGCCAAGGCCTTCCAGTGCACCGGAAGAGGTGGTGGATACAGCAGAAACCACAAAGCCCAGACAGATGATGCGCAGGGCAGTCTGGCCGATGGCGACGGTTTCGGGGTTGGAGGTGAACAGCTGCATCAGCGGGCGGGAAGCAAACAGGCAGATGACCGTGCCCGCAGCCATGATAGCAGCACTCATGATGAGGGTGAGTTCGTAGAGCTTTTTCACGCGGGCGTGCTGTTTGGCACCGTAATTGTAGCCAATGAGCGGGCGCATACCCTGCACGATGCCGTTGGCGGGCAGATACAGGAAGGTCTGCAGTTTGTAGTAAATGCCCAGCACCACCACGTAACTCTGGGAAAAGCCCGCCAGCAGGCCGTTCAGGAAGGTGACCAGCAGAGATGGCAGGGCCAGATTGAGGATGGCCGGCACGCCGATGGCATACAGTTTGCCGTCCAGTGCGGCATCCGGGCGCAGGCAGCTGCGGCGCAGTCGGATAGCAGCTCAGTACGGACGTAAACGAAGAGGTAAACGCACAGGCTCAGCAGCTGGCCGATGCCGGTGGCAAGGGCCGCACCCGCAATGCCCATGGCAGGCACCGGGCCAGGCCGAAGATCAGGATGGGGTCCAGAAGGATGTTGCACACACAGCCGAAGATCAGCGCCGCCATAGTCACCTTCATGCGGCCCACGGCCTGAAACATCTTTTCAAAGGCCAGTGCCGCCATGTTGATGGTGGCAAACAGGAATACGATGGTGGAGTAGGTGATGCCGGATGCGATCAGCCTGCGTCGCTGGTGAACCGGCGCAAAAAGCCTGGCATGATGACAATGCTGACAATGGTGATGAGAATGCCGTGCATCAGGCTCAGCGCCATACCGTGGGTGGCGGCAGTCTCGGCCTTTTTGTGGTCGCCCGCGCCAAGGTACAGTGCGATCATGGCATTGATGCCAATACCGAAGCCGATGGCGATGGCGTTGGCAAAATTCTGGATCGGGAACACCAGCGACAACGCAGTCATGGCGTCTTCGCTGATGCGGGCCACGAACAGGCTGTCTACAATGTTGTACAGGCTGTTCACCAGCATGGAGATAACGTTCGGCAGTGCCATGGATACCAACAGTGGCAGCACCGGTTTTTCTTTCATAAAGGTCTCGTTCATAGTGTTTGCATTGCTCCTGTAGAGAAAAGAAATGAATTGCTGCAGCCGCGGAATCGTCAGGGCGAGACTGCTCGAAAACAAACGCAGACGCAAAAAAGCCACACAATGGCTTTTTTGAAGTCATTGTGTGGCGAAAAGTAGCATACTGCTGTAAAAATCCACACGAATTTTATTAACTGTAGGATAACACGGCTTCCGGCAGATGTCAAGAGGTCAAACGGATAAAGTATGACTTTTATAGACTTGACCATTTTTCACTGGGAGGCTAAAATAAAAATAGATACTTTATAAAATAAGGAGAATCCTGCCATGAAATGGATGATCGCATCCGACCTGCACGGGTCGGCGTTTTTATTGCAAAAAAATGATCAAAGCGTTTGAGCGGGAGAGAGCAGACCGGCTGCTTTTGCTGGGGGATCTTTTGTATCACGGCCCCCGCAACGACCTGCCGGAGGGCTATGCCCCGAAGGAGGTCATCCCGCTCCTGAACGGCTGAAGCCGGCGCTTTTGTGCGTGCGGGGCAACTGTGACGCTGAGGTGGATCAGATGGTGCTGGATTTTCCCATTCTGGCCGACTATGCGGTGCTGCCGGTGGGCAGGCGGCTCGTTTACGCTACCCACGGTCATGTGCACAACCTGAAAAATCTGCCGCCGCTGGCTCCGGGAGATATCCTGCTGCATGGCCACACCCACATTCCGGCGTGGACAGAGTTCGGCGAAGGCAATCTCTACCTGAATCCCGGTTCTGTGAGCATCCCGAAGGAGGGGAGTGCACATAGCTATATGACACTGGAAGGGGAGACTTTCCTTTGGAAAACGCTGGAAGGCGAAGTGTACCGGGAGCTGGAGCTGTGATGGGGGAAATGGAGCTGGAAGAGAAAACGGTTCAGATCCGGGATGATTTCGACCCGGACAAAATTCTGGAAAGCGGCCAGTGCTTTCGCCCCCGGAAGCAGGCGGAGGCTGGTATCGGTTTGTTTCCGGGAGACGGCTGCTTTACCTCAGACCACTGCGCAGCGGAACCTACACGGTGCGGTGTGAGCCGGGCGCATGGGAAACCTTCTGGCACGGTTACTTCGACCTTGGCCGCAGCTATGCCGCCCTGCGCGGAAAGCTGGACAGCAGGGACGACTTTCTGCAGCGTGCCATGGAATATGGCCGGGGCATCCGGGTGCTGCGTCAGGATGAGTGGGAGATGCTGGTCAGCTTCATCATCTCGCAGCGAAAGAGCATCCCGGCTATCCGCAGGGCGGTAGAGCTGCTTTCGGAGCGGTTTGGCGAGCGGCTGGGCAGCGATAGCGAAGGGCCGGTGTATGCGTTCCCGACAGCAGAAGCGCTCTGCTGTGCCGGGGAGCAGGCGCTGCAGGAGTGCGGTCTTGGCTACCGCACCCGCTACGTGCTGCATGCGGCGCAGCAGGCGGCAGAGGGCACACTGGACCTGAAGAAGCTGGCTTCCCTGCCCGATGAAGCACTTGCCCGTTTGATGGAACTGGACGGTGTGGGCAAAAGGTGGCAAACTGCGTGTGTCTGTTCGGCTATGGCCGTGTGGGCCGTGTGCCGGTGGATGTCTGGATCGAACGGCTCATCCGGGACGAGTTTGCCGGGCAGGACCCGTTCCCGCAGTTCGGGCTGGAAGCAGGCATCGTGCAGCAGTACCTGTTCTTTTATAAAAGAAGCGTGGGATAAGAACCGCGGAGCCGCAGGCAGGAGCGTAGGATCATCCGCTAAGCAAAAAAGGCAACGGCCTCCTCTGTTTGAGGAAAACCGCTGCCTTTTTATCATTTTACCGCCTGCTTTAACCGTTCCAGATCTTCTGCATCCGGGTGAGAAAGGGCGTTGTCAAAATTCTCGATCAGCGCATCCAGATTGGCAGATGGATCGGCTGCTTTTTCATGCCCTCATACCGCTGGCGTACCGAAAGCGGCATCTTGCCCTGACACATATAACGGCCGAAGACCGTGTTGCTCCTGTCCAGTGAACGCTCCACCTTTTTCAGGATCTTGTTGAAATACTCCTCACTGCCGCCAAAGCCGGCGGTGCCAAAAAGGAAGATGTTTTTGCCGTGCAGCTGCTTCAAAAAGTCCAAAGTGCTTTCGTCAGCGTTTCCCTTGTCTGTCCAGAAGCCCACATAGAGGTCGTCCGCTTCCATGGCAGCAGGGTCCGGGGTGCCAAAATAGCAGCAGTTTTCCTGTGGCAGACAGGCGTGCAGCGTGTCTGCCAATAATTTTGTGTTGCCTGTTTTACTGCTGAATACGATCGCGTAGCTCATAGTTTCTCCTTTGGTCGGTAACAACAAAAAACACCACACGTTTCCGTGCGGTGCTTTTCCTTCTGGTGGAGAATACCGGGATCGAACCGGTGACCTCTTGCATGCCATGCAAGCGCTCTCCCGAACCACCTTGAAACGCACCCCCAGAAAAGCGTGTGTGAATGGGTATGATTTGGCGTTAATACGGCAAATTCGGTTGAAAAGTGTTTTTCTGTCCAACAATCAGCATAGCTGCATGAGAACAATTTAGGCACAGAATTCATTTGGCTGTATTTTACAGTCGGATTTACCTGCTGTCAAGATGTTTCATATCATTCATGCCGCTAAAGTGAGTCAATACTCTTCTATTTCAAATTACATAGCGCAATTTCGACCTGCAAAATCGAAGTTGCGCTTTTTTCATTCCTCAATAAATTTTTTCACCGGAGGTTATACAATGTTTTTATCTCATTGTTGCTTTCAGCCCTTGACACAACCGTATGACCCTTGACTACTTTTACGGACAGGCTGGAGAGCTCTTTTCGTTCTTCCGCATTCCAAAGGCTCTTTTTCAGGAGCAGCGGTTTCAAGATCTGTCAACCGATGCCAAAACCCTGTACGGCATCCTGCTGGACCGCATGAGCCTGTCTGTGAAAAACGGCTGGCTGGACGAGCAGAACCGGGTGTTCATCATCTTCACGATAGAGGATGTCAAGAGGGCATTGTGTTGCGCAGACAACAAAGCGACCAAGCTGCTCCGGGAACTTGAAAAGTTTGGTCTGATTGAACGAAAACGCAGAGGTCTGGGAAAGCCAAGTTTGGTGTATGTGAAGAACTTTTCGGCAGAATCTTCAAAGGAGAGTGTCAAGAATCGTGATAATGACGATTCTTGTGGCTCTAAAATCGCTTGTCAAGACCCGGTAAAATCACGAGGTATTAAGAAAAAAGAGAATAAAACAGAGATGAATAATACGAATCCTATCCTTTCCGACGAATCGGAGAAGATGAAGGATCGCGAACTGCTCGAAGAATATTTTTCATGCTCTTTGGAGATAGACCTTCTTCTCCGGCTTTACCCGGATGATGAAGATACCCTCTACCAAATCGTGGATTTGCTGGTGGATACCTGTGCCACCAACCGCAAGATGCTGCACATCGCCGGGGACGACAAACCCGCCGATGTGGTGCGCAGCCGCTTTATGAGCTGAACGCCGACCATATCCGTTTTGTGCTGAAGTGCCTTGCAGAGAACAGCAGCCCAATCCGTAACATGAAACAATATCTGCTCGCTTCTCTGTACAACGCACC
>ENA-OQCS01000339-OQCS01000339.1-human-gut-metagenome-genome-assembly--contig:-NODE-339-length-25755-cov-6.877166_pt1 | contig 25755 bp, 34 predicted proteins | sample MGYA00242757_ERZ504575 | MGnify/ENA primary metagenome ERZ504575 (study PRJEB26092, sample SAMD00036297) | human gut metagenome | host: Homo sapiens | study: EMG produced TPA metagenomics assembly of... | reverse complement strand
ATTCCTTGCGGTAGTTACGGACAATGCCTTTCACAACCTTTTTGAGCTTACAGTCAAACTGACACTGTATTGTCTTTTGGAAGTCTGATGGTTTCAAAATCACACCCCCTTTCGCTATGAAGTGAAAAGTATGTATCCCTCTTTCCGCACCATATCTGTACGGCAAGGTGTGATTTGTTGCAGGATTGAAAAAAATTTTTGTAAATATGAAAACAGCCTATTTGCACCAATAACAAATAGACCGTTTTTAAAACATCTGATATATGAGTTTTTAATTCATGTTCAAGGACTGATGATGTACTAAGAAAAAGACGGAATAAATTCGGTTGTCGGTATAGACTGCCTGTTTTACTTAGAATCACAAATTGCTCCTTGACCAGAGCAATCCTGTGAAAATAGAAAAGGACAGCTCTGGTTATACCAAAACCGTCCCTATATTTTCGAACATTATAAAAGAGATTACCCACAGAACGGTTTTTTTTATTTACCGAACGAGGTAATATTTTTATTGAATTTGTAGTGCATATAATATGAGTTTTTAACACATTCTAATCACATAACATGAAGTATAAACTCATGCTAGGTGATTAAAAATGAGAAAAAAGAAAGATACGCACAGCTTTGATTTTCGTCCTTTAGGACTGGCAATCAGAGAAGCCAGAGAGAAAGCAGGGCTTTCCAGAAACGATTTAGGCGATAAGGTCTTTTACGGAGAACGGCATATCGCAGATATTGAAAATATCGGAAAACACCCCAGCTTTCAACTATTCCATGATTTAGTTACCATGTTCAATATATCTGTTGACGAGTATTTCTATCCATCGAAAAAAGCTGAGAAAAGTACAGTTCGCCGTCAGATAGACTCATCACTTGATTTATTGACTGATAACGAATTAAAAATCATTCAAGGTACGATTGATGGCATCTTAAACAGCAGAGAGAATAAGAAGTAACTTGCTTCTTATTTTCTCTGTTTTTCTATACTTATCTGTTGATCTGCTCAGCAGGTAACAAATAAGAGCCGATAACCCAAGATATATGTTCTCGGCATTATCGGCTCTGCGTCTTAGCGTCTGGCTCTTTGATAATAGCTATTTTTCCACACTTAACATTGATTAAAGTTTCATGTCTGCACTTCGGACAGAACAATGGAAAATTTATCAATTCCGTATCTAATCTTATTTTTATTCGTGTCTTGTTATTACAATTAGGACAGTAAATCCATTCCATACGTTCAACCTCCATACTAGTCTAGTGTATCTATATATTCTTCCAAACAAATTCCTCGAGAGTATATTTCCGACGCAACTTCTTTCCCGACATATCTGTAATGCCAAGGTTCATTTATAACACCTGTTATATCCGTCTTATTTGAGGGATAACGCTTTATAAACCCATGTGTATGAGCATTTTCCTCAAGCCATTTATAAACATCATCACTTGAACTTTTTGTAGTATCTGCGTTTATATCGACCGCAATACCAAGCTGATGTTCACTTGTTCCGGGAATCGCCACCCATTGCTCTGCAAGTTTTTTTGCTTCTGACTTTGATTTCCCTCATTTTCATATGCTTCTATTTTTTCGTCCATTAGTTGTTGCTGTTCTTCCTGTGTCCTATATCCCTCTCTGACAAATAAACTATATCCTTGTGCTCTTGCGTCATCGAACATTTCCTGCAACTCTGGGTAAATTCTGGAATCAACCTTTTTACCGTTTGATAATTCTGTAAGCTGTACTTTATAATCAGCAGGAATATAATTATCACGATTTACAAGAATCAAATTCCAGCCATTATCTTCACTGGCTATATGATGTGTTATGCTACCAAGAAAAGGCATTGTAAAAAATGAATTAAGAAACTTTCCTGCCATCGCACATAACATTACTATAAATAACAGGATAAAAAGTTTTTTTAACTTTAAATCTTCTTCGTCTTTTATATCGTTTCAATTATTTTATCTCCACCTTTTTGTAAACCCTGTACAGTATAGGTTGAAAAACCAGACATGTCACTGCATATACAGGAACAATAACGGTTGCTATTGTGGTTACTTTATTTCCCAATGTTATAAGTCCAGCTTCTTTAATATCTAAATAAACTTCTAATAGCTGGTCTGGAAAGAACGAGCATAATCCCGGCAATGTAATAATTCTGCTTAAAAACGGAAATGCACATAACACAATGAATGGTACAATAATCGCAGTTGGAGTAGAGCGTGTGAGTGCTGATACAATCATTGCAAGCGTAGAAGCAAATACAGTTCCAATATATCCCCCAACAACAATAAAAAGATATGCCTGTAAAAAAGTAATATTATAAACACTTCTCCACAAATCTAACTGGATTGGACAGTTTGCACCGTCTGCACCTAATACAAAAAGTACAATAAACGTATATAAAAATACAAACATCAGATAAAATCCTGTAGTAATACAAAATCCTGCTCCTACCTTTGCAGAAATCCCCTTGCTTCTTCCAAATCGTGCAGAGAAAAAAATGGAGTCTGCTTTTGACTGAAATTCATCCGAAAATATCCCGGATACCAGAAAACCGATGACTAAAGCCAGCATCAGAATAAAGGTTGATATATTTTGCAATAATGCAGACCAACCGTCTATATATTCATAGTAAAATGGCGTTTTCAGTTCTTCATATTTCTGAATCATAAAATCTTTTTCTGCCTGCGAAAATGTTTCTCCTCCAGACTCAAGCCAATTTTTTAAAGTAGAAATTCTTCTTTCATAGATAGTTCCAACTTCATCATCAGAAATATGATCCGGCACATAATAATTGTAATCTCTATAATCACTGAATGCATAAATGATGACATCCATAATACCAGCTATGCCCTGCTTTTTTGCATATGCCTTATTTTGCTCTGTAATGTCATCCGACAATGCCTCTTTCGAACTGTTAATTGTCTTGTTTTCTTCCAGTGCCTTACTCAATGTATCAGTGGTTAAATAACCTGCCCATTGGTTTTTAGCTTCTCTTAAATCTCTTGAAGCCGAAATTCCAACAGAAGAATTTCCGTTTTCATCAACAAATTCCACCTTGTTAATCGTTAAAATACTTGTTATCACCAGTATTACGAATAATACGATAACAGCAATTCTATTTTTTGATTTAGAAAACACTTTTTTGATTTCATAGCGTAGCATTCTCATCACCTGCTTTCTCTCCAAAATAATATAAAAATACATCTTCCAGTGACGCTTCTACACGCACTGCATTCCCAACCGGTTTTTCGTGAGAAATAATTCGTAGCATAACTTGATTTATTTCTGATTTCATATTGGAAATTTTATATTTTTCCATGAAATCAGACACCTTATTTTTCGGTACAAGGCATTCCCATACCGCTTCTGTCATAGAATTTATCAATTCATCAATGCTTCCTTTATGCAGAATTTCTCCGTCTTTCATCAACCAGATTTCATTCGCAATATACTCAATATCCGAAACGATATGTGTCGATAATAACACCAGCCTGTCTTCTGAAAGCTCACTAATCAAATTGCGAAACCTAATTCTTTCATTTGGGTCAAGTCCTGCTGTTGGTTCATCAAGTATTAAAATCTTAGGATTATTCAACATAGCCTGTGCAATTCCGGCTCTGCGCTTCATACCACCAGACAATTTTTTCATTTTTTTATGAGCTACTTTTGAAAGACCAACCTTAGTAATCAATTCTTTTACTCGCTTTTTTGCAACAATAGGGCGTATTCCTTTTAGCGCTCCAATATAAAGTAAATAATCCTCCACTGTAAATTCAGGATAAAATCCAAAATCCTGCGGTAAATACCCCAACAGCTTACGATATTCGCTGTCCATACTAAAAATATCTTTTCCATTACAGCATATCGTTCCGCTTGTTGGCTTTAAAAGAGTACACAACATTCTCATTAAAGTTGTTTTTCCTGCTCCGTTTACACCTAAAAGACCATACACACCATTTGTCATAGTGAGGTTTATATGATTGACAGCCGTAAAATCTCCAAATTCTTTTGTTAAACCATCAAGCTCTAATTCCATCAAATGACACCTCCAAATATTGATTACAATTCTTTAAAACACGATATATAGCAAAAGCAATAAAAAGTATTGTTGCACCCAGCAGTGCTGACCAGATGGGAACAGTAACCATGACATATACGTTTTCATTTAAAACAATAAAAAGCCATACCGCACTCCATATCACACACAGAACAATCGCAACCGTTTCACTGAAAGAGTGTTACTGCATAAAATTCCGAAACAGATACAGGCAGTTACACAAAGCGGAAAAAGAAATTGAACTACTAATTCTGACAATTCATAATGTAAACCTGCTGAAACGACTCCTAAAAATACAGTTATCAAAAAAATATCTGTAACACCAAATAACAGCATACGTGTGGCATATACTTGTTTTAATGAATAATAGGAAGTAGCTTCTATTTCCATACATTCACATGACCTGTTTTTCCATAGTTCGGGAATAATAAGGATTACAAATAGTGTGGCTACTACACCCATACTTCTTTTTAGATATATTTCATCATGGATAGAACTTAAAGCAATCCATAATGCAACTAAAATCATAAATTGAAGAACCCACCATCTTTTGTATCACACGAAGCTGTGTCCACAAAAAGTCATGGTAAGAAAGCATTCGTTCTTGCTCTGCCATAAAAAGGCATTTTTAGATTTATAAATTGTTTCCTGTATTTTTTCTTCGTTGGCTTCCACTTGTACGCTTTCCCTATATTTTTTTATCTTTTCTTTCTTATTCATCTAATTCCTCCTTTCCGAGAAGTTCCCTTAACTGTTTCCTTGCTTTTTGCAAACGATACTTTACCAGTGGAAGTCCAATTTGCAATGTATCAGAAATTTCTGTCAGTTTTAGTTCTTGAAAATAATAAAGTGTAAGCACTTCTCTTGAATCATCTGGAAGTTGTTCTAAAATCTGTTCTATCAAAACTCTATTCAAAATTTGTTCCGTTTGATTTTCTTCCTCAAATTCATTTTCTTCCAGAAGTGTTTCTTTTGTCCTCTTTAAATAATCTTTACAAAGATTACCTGCTATCGTATATAAATAATTCAGTGTTTTCCCTTTATAATGATAGTCGGACAATTTTGTGAAAAAACGTATAAAAGTTTCCTGCGTTAAATCTTCCGCATATGTTTGATCGAAACAATGATGATAACAGTAGCTTAAAATTTCTTGATAATACTTGTGGACAAACAAATCAAAAGCATTATCATCACCTTGCTTCATTTTTCTAATTAGTAGAAAATCATTATACACAAAATCCCCCTTTCTCATTATTATTATTAGAAGTTCAAAATATTTATCCCGTTCTATAATGTATAACGATTGAGAGCAATAAAAAGATAGTATAAATTTAATTTTTTCATAAAATACAATAACGAATTGTTTTACGCACTACTTTTCTCTCATAAGGCAATTATAATGTACTAATAAGATTACTGCAAAATATCAACCAAGTTGAACCGTGCTTACACTTTTAAGCATAGATTTTATTCTTATCCTATGATCTTCCAGTTATCGTCCTTATGTAACACAAGTTCATACTGTGAGATTTGCGTCATTTTCGACTTGTTATCCAGATATTTCACAGACACACTGACCTTGAGGTTATTGCCATCTTTGGTAAAGACAGGATTTTCCAGTTCTGAAAATACATAATCGCCGGATACAGGAGCAAGCACACCGTCTTTGACATAGTAGGCAAGTTCTTTCTCCGTAGCGGTAGGGTACAGTTTGAAGAATGTTTCCAAGAAAGCGGTAGCGTCCTTGACAGTATCGGAGCTGACACTGACATCTGTTTCCTGTGCTTTCGGTTCATACTTTGATTTCTGCACTGCCGGAGCAGGTAGGATTCTGGGTAATGACCATTGCACCGTCCTTATCCACATGAACGGTCACTGTGTAGTTTTCTGTGACTGCCTGTGTCTGTTCTCCCTCTTTTACCTGCTGATCTACTTCGTAGGCAACGGTAAAATCTTCCGTTCCAGACTGTTCTACATTCCAGACCAGCACATTTGTAACCGTAACACTGGTTGGTATGTCCGTTCTGATGGTATCAGCGTTCAAGTCCTGTAATTCTTTGGTAAGATATTTACTGATTTCCGTTGTCCTTGCTTCAATGGCTTCCTTGCTGGTATCCCATGAGTAGTAGGCTTTCGCAAAGTTCTTGACGAAATTTTCAATACCGTTGGTATCGTTCAATCTTAGCTGAATGATTTCTTTTTCATGTACCGTGTGGGTGTCAATGGCGGTAAAGTTCTTATACACACCAAAGCTGGTGCTTGTCAGAAGCACCGCCCACAAAAGCAGGACAGATTTCTTATGTGTCCCGACTTTCATGGTACGCATTTTCTTTTCTCTTGGTTCTTTCTTTGTTTTTTCTTTCTTCTTAAACATATTTCAAGTCCTTTCTATTGTTTGATTCTTCCGGCACAAATGATGTGCTGTTGCCAGTAGGCAGAGGTCAAATCGGTATAGCCGATTGGATTTCCGGCATGATACATCTGATTGTTTCCCACATAGATTCCTACATGGGTAACATAGTCACTGGTGTTGTAGGTGGAATGGAAAAAGACCAAATCGCCAGCCTGTGCCTGTGACAATGGGATATGCTGGGTTGCATCATACTGTGCCTGTGCGGTTCGTGGCAGGCTGATTCCTGCTTTTCCGTAGCACCACTGGGTAAGACCAGAACAATCAAAAGAAGTGTTCGGGTTACTGCCACCGTAGACATACTTCCAGCCTTGATACTTCAACGCTTCATTCATAACAGCCTGTACCGTTTCGTTGCTGAACTGCTTCACGGTCAGATATTGGTTGACTAGCTCCACATAGAACATATTTCCGTAGTTATACCGCCAGCCACCATTTTTACTGACCGCTATCGGGTTCGTATAGGTCACTTTTGTACCGCCGGATTTATTCTTTGCGAAATTCTCCGCAAGGTTGAAGCTGTGCTTTTTCCCGTTCTTCGCCACATAGTCTGTATAGCCACCACCATAGTTATAAGACTGTATGACCACGTTAATGTCATTCATGCCTTTTGCTTTACAGGAAGAAAGCAGGGACGCAAAATATTTACACCCCTGCTTAATGGATTCTTCTGTACTTAGTGAGTTTGGCGGTAGTCCAGACTTTCGCTGGACTGCATGACATCGGTAGCCGTACCGCCACTTTCTACCTGTATGATGGCAAGCAGGACGTTCACATACTCCGTGATACCGTTTTCTCTGGCGTATTTTTCTACCATCGGCTGATGTTTGAGGACATCGGCTGACAGGTTCATGCCAGAGTAGACAGTTGAATAACTGTTGGAACTGTCGTCATCTTCGCCGGAAATCAGTATCCCGAAAAAGAGGACGATGGAGAAAAGGACAGGAAATATCGTACCTATGATAAGGATACGCTTTAATCTCATTTCTTCCGTCCTTTCTCTGGTTGCTTCGTAACAGTCTTACGATTTTGTTTTTGGTTGACCTGTGTTTTCTGTACCGTAGATTTCTTATGATTGCTGATGGATTCTGCTACGTTTGGCTGGTTCGCTCTGGCAACAGATTTAACCTGCTGTTCCTGTCTGATATTGGTTCGGACGGTTTCTTTTCCAGCCTTGATTTCTGCATTTTTTATCACAGGAGAAGTAGCAGGACGTTTCATATCCGGCTTCGTAACTATACCGGTCTGTGCTGGTTTTGGAACAGGTGTGGCAACAGGGCGTCATGGCTTCTGGTAGCTCCGGCTGTCGCTGATCCATTCGCATGAACGGTCTGTCTTGCTTCCTGTGCTTTCTGTAATTCCTGCTTTTTCTGTGAGATATTTTCCCTGTGCAGGTTGCGTTTCTGTGTACGTTGTTCCTGTCGGTTTTCCCGTTCTTCCACAACGCCACGCTTAAAGTCCGATACATTATCCTTTGCTTTCTGTTTGGCAGAATGGACGGCATAACCAGCCTGTGTCGGCAGGTCTTTCACATTTTCTTTCAGAGAAGAAGCACTGTCACGGACTTTATTTTTTGTATCCATCACAGCACCCACAGCAGAACCAACACGGCTTCCCATGCTGGCAGAGGTATTTTCCCGTTTCTTTGGCGGTTGGTTCGTTGCTGGCTTTCCGGCTCTGGCAATACTTGCACCTGCACCGCACCTGCAACACTTCCAGCACCGACAGCTCTTGCAATTCGGCGTTCCATACGTCTTGCCCTGTGCCGCATGAACACCATCGGTCTACGGAAAATCCGGCGACTATCTGCTGGCTGTCATTGGCATTCAGGCTGAACATACTCATTAGCTCTCCGAGCTTCATGTAGATTCCGGCAAAACAGATTATCTGCAAAAACGCCACCATGAAGAACGGATAATCTGTGGAAATGTTGTAGAACATACTGGAAATCGAAAATGCCACGGTCACAATCAGCGTGATTCCGGCTCTTGTCATAATGGCGTTGAACACACGGACAACTGCCTGTTTCGCCATGTTCTCATAGGTCGGTATCATGGACAGTAAAAAGCTGACAGGCAAAAACATAGCATATATGATAAATAGTATCTGGGAAAATAACATCATGCCGGTAAGCAGGAAGATAAATATTGTGATACCGAGATTGAAAATAAGCAGGAAGAACACCATGCCAAGACGGTTGACGACCTGTGGAATGGTAAGGTTGTCATTGTCGTTATCCTCAATCTCTGTTTTCACAACATTTTCCCTTGTTTCCCCATCTTCATCTGATGCTGGCAGATACCAGAGCTTCCACACGATCAGCCCGATTTCTTCGGTATCGCTGTTCCCGAACTGCAATAACAGCCACGGTTTTTCTACCTGTATCGCAAACAGGCTGTCACGGATAAGGTCTACGCTGTCTTTGCCTTTGCTTTGTGAATCGGGAAGCATGATTTTTGTCCCCAAATCCAGAGAAGCCGTGCTGATGTCCGAACTGAAATCATTGATTTTCTGGATATAATTGGGAGCATAAGCAATAAAGGACGCAGACACAATGAACACCACCACAAAGTTGATAACAGCGTGAAGTGCTTTGCTTGTTTCCCGTTTGAGAAGCCCTGTATAGGCGGTGTAAACACCTACAATCAGAATGATAATGAGCAGGAATCCCACATAGAATCCACTGCTGGAAAATCCATGTTCGGTCACTCCGGCAAGTGTCTGGATACTTTTCCCGATACTGTCTGCCATATCATTGATGAAGTCCAGCTTATACGTCTGTTGCACCACATACCAGTGGCATTGCTAAGATACAGGCTGATTGTCCAGATAAAATTTGTGATACAGTAAAGTCCGTACTGCACTGATTTCCCAATGCCGTCCAGCCAGTTCCACGGAAGCCATGACCAGCTATTGTCCACATAGAAATCAAGCTGATAGTTGGAAAGCGGATACTTTGAATACAGGTTGTCTGCATTGACCGTATCATCGACCAGTCCAGACGCATGAGCTACCGTCCAAGCAGGGACAGCAGTACCAGTGTGACGGTCACGGAAAGCAGAACCAGTTTCAGTACATGGAATACCTTTTCTTTTGTGACAGATTTCATCATTCCAAATCCACCTCACTTTTTATCGGCGGTCTGGTATCAAAGGCATGGAGCAGTTCTACAAAGACAGGGTGTATCTGTACCACACCGACACGCCCGTATAAATCCTGCATTAAGCATTGTCCGTTCTCCAAATCCCTCAACCGTTTCTGGTTGTTTTCGTCCTCACTGTCCAGCCCGAAAAACTCTAAGGTCTGCTTGATTTCATTGGTATCTGTGGAGCGGAAAGCAAACTTTAAACCGATGTTATTTTTCAGACTTTCTTTCGATACGTCCCCAGAGGATTGTGTCACGAAATAAACTCCGGCGTTCATGGCTCTACCAGCACGCACCAGCTTGTTTGAGAGTGTTTCTCCTTGTGCCACATTTAAGAACGCCCATGCTTCGTCCAAGTCTACAATTTTAAAAATACTTCGGTCGCTGTGGATAAAATCTAAGGCAAATGTACTGATAACAATTAAGATGGATACCGACAACAGTTCAATGGTCGTGTATTCCTCAAAGGTGGTATCCTTATCCGGCAGAACCAAATCTGCAACCTGTATGATGTTGAGCTGGTTATCCAGACTGATTGCATTTTCCACCGAACCGTCCGAGAACAAAAGCTGTGCAAAATCATAGTCCGTAAAACTTTCGATATGGTCTGCAATGTTACGGGATACGGCGGTATCCTCTTTTCGCAGTTCCTCAATGACCTCCAACAGCCCGTGGTTCTGATTCTGGGATACCGTGCGGACAGCTTTTCTAAGGACAGGGAACTTTTCGCCGTCCCTTGAAGAAATTCCTGTAAGGAATGTCAGAATGTCGATGGCAAGACTTTCAGCGTCCTTGATATCTTTCATAATCACATACGGGTCTAACAGCCCTTGATTGCTGGAATCACTGGTAATGTTTACAATGTTGATTTCCTCTGCAATCTCCGGCAGAGTTTCTTTCCAGCTTCCACGCTCACTTTTCGGGTCTAGGATAACTGCCTGTCCACCGAACAGGACGGAATAATATACTAGCAGGTTATTACAGAATGATTTTCCACCGCCAAGCGAACCTACAAAAGCAGAAGCCAACGCATTTGTGACCGTACCTTTTACCCCTTGACTGGCAAGGGACGGTTGCAGGTAGACATTTCTTCCTGTATCCACGGAATACCCGATATAGATTCCTATGTTTTCTCCCAACATCTGAGTAGCACCGAAACCAAGTCCGGCTAAAAAGTCGGATTTCACATACTGGATATAATCATTGATATAACGTTTGCTGGCTGGAAGAAACTCTCCATGCAGTCCCATCATATCTCCGGCAGGGCGAACCAGCTTCACATTCAAATCATCGTAAAAGTCCTTGACTTCATCACAACAGCGTTTCAGTTCGTCAAGATCGGGTGCAGACACCCGTATGACGTAACTTAACTTATACATACTTTCCTTGCTCTGGTCTAAATCTGTTTCCAGTTCATCGACACTGTCCAAGGCTTCCACCACATTTGAACTTGTTTCGTTTCCGGCTTGATAGGCGTGATTATCCAAGTCCTTTAATTCCTTTTTCTTGTTACGGACAGTGGTTAAGGCTTTCTTATTCCCGACAATCTCAACATTCATAGACGTATCCACAGGGAATGTGAACTGCTGTTGCTGGAAATAAAAGATTTCCGATGATGGGAAGTCCAGCTCCCCGACAATGGCATTGACCGTAAAGTAGGATACATAGCTTTCGCTGTCCTCATGTTCCAGACGCAAATATCGCTGGCTTTCTTCCACCACACAACGGGTAGGACGGATAAGGTCATAATACTTAATCAGTGTTTCTCTTTTTAATTTTCTTTTTGGCAGATGATACACATAATCTTCATAAGCTATCCCGTCCCTGCCGTAGAGGTGTTCCATCAGATAGGCAAAATCTTTGGCTTCCAGTCGGCGGATTTTGAATCTACGGGAGATTTTGTTTTCCAGCAGTTTTTCCATCTTCGCATAACGGTTGATTTCATCATTGCTCATGGAAACAAAGTCATTCATCAGCGTGTGCCTTCCTCATTCAAAAACTCACGGAATGTCAGAAATACCGATTTTTGATGTTCTTCAGATTGACTTCGTCCTCTGTGACCATGAGCTTGAATCCCAGAAAGAAACGGTAATCTACTTGATTGTCGCCTATCATGGATACAAGGGCTTCGGTCTGGTCGTCTATCTTTTGGATTGCTACCTCACGGAGCTTTCCAGTTACCAGCTTCTTTGACTGTTCCTGTATGCTTCGGATTGAACTTCGGTTGCAATCTGTAACGCATGAATCTTTCCCTCACGGGACTGTGCGATAAGCTGACGGAAGCTGTCATGCACAAGGTATTTCTGTTCTGGGGATAAGAACGAATAATTGTAAGGTATCAGCTCATAGTAGGCGAACACCTCATTGTCCTTGTTCCAGGCAAGGTTGTTGTCGATATATTTAATCGGGAACATAGGTCACACTCCTTACTGCCGTGATAGTTTCCTCAAATTTCTGCTTATGCAGGTTCACGGCTTTTCCGGCATAAGTCACTTTGGGACGCAGGGCATACAGAACCATCGTCTTGATGTAACTGTATGGCTTTTTCCCGTCAAAGGTTTTCTGTGACATAAACCATGTAAGGGCAACGGGAATCCCGAAATATTTCAAAAACGCACCCTCAATCATGGAAAGTGGCGGTACATCTGCAAACAGAATGATGATAAATTCCGTCAGCACGAACCATGTAATCTGGGTAAAGGTCACAGGGAATGGCAGGTTGACATCATTGATGGCATACAGTACCTTTTCCACGTTCCAGATACTTGTATAACTTCGGATTTTCTTCACTTGTAAATGCTCCTTTCTTCATTTTCATAACAACAGGGACAGCCGTATTTCCCAGACTGCCCCCAAGAGAAAAGCTGACAGTAGCACCAGTGGCGGTGCTGATCTGCCAGCCCTTAACGCAGTACCTCACAGATACCAGCGTTTGTTTCAATAAATGTCCCCTCTATATCGAGGTCACGCCCGTAGGCTTCGTAGTCGATATAGTTCTGTAAAGAGGACGGGATTTCTCCGAGTGCCTGTTCTTCATCAATCAGATAGTAGGCTAAATCGGTCATCGTTTCACAGCCGGAATACAGAATGATGTCGTCCTTATGCTCCACCAGTTCTTCCAGACTTCCATAATAGGATACGAAACTGTCCAAGTCGTCCAGCAGGTAATCTGGTAATTCTTCCAACTGCTCATAGATACGGTTCAGTTCTTCGATGGAAGTGTAGTCGCTAATCTCCATCGGAAAGTTGTCCGTATCATGGATTGCGTATTCTTCGTACTCTGCATTTAAGCCGATACGTTCTGCAATCACTTCTTCGTCCAACGGAAAAGAGAACCAGTCCCCGACCAGTTCTCCCTCATTGTACTTGCCAAGATTGGCTATATAGACTTGCATGTCATCAATCATAAGCGGTTCACTTCCTTTCGGTTGTATTCATAAAATCTGCCATAAGAACCACCGCCCATTACAGTTTGAACATACCGTTGTTGCAGACTGCATAACGTCCTTTTTCTTCCAGTTCATGGGCGTAGGCTTCCAGATTAAAATATTTCTTTCCTTTTTCAGAAAGGGCAGAAAATTCAATGTTATGCTCCAAGCGGTAACGGGCAACGTCCATGATGTTGTGGCACTCTGGATAAAACAGAAATTCTTCGGATTTCTGCAATAAATCCTCAACACCGCCACAATAGGGAATCAACTCTTTATATGCCTGCTGAACTTCTGGCGATAAATCCGTGTAAGCAAAGTACAGCTTGTTTAATCGTCTGACAGAAGTTGTCCTTACAATGTCGCCAGCAAAAGGAAGTTTCATATCAATGATTTGATAATCATTGCTGTCAGCTTCCACGCCGAGCAGGTCACGGAACAGCTCATAATCAATGGGTAAATCAAACCAGCGAGAGGTTTTATCCTCTGCTGATTTAGTCGTTTCAATCAATACGCTACATTCTTCCATAGGCTTTACGCTCCAATAATCTTATTGAATAACTGTAACAATACGTCTTTTACGCCGGACGCATTGAATACAAGACCGACAGCTACTAAGGCAACTACCAAGAATCCGATGAGTTTGGAAAACTCACGCTTGAATCCCAAGTAGATACCGATAACCACAATCGCCATCAGCACAAGGCTCTGTGCATTGCTTAAAAACCAGTTATAAAGGTTCTGTCCAAAATTCATGCTTTCTTTTCTCCTTTCAGTTCCATCATTTTTCTGTCAGACTGTCTGCCAGCCTGTAAAATACACATGGCAATCACGCCAACTGTTCCCCCTAAAGAGAAGAACAGGAAATCAAATAATAATCGTTGCATTTTTCAATTCTCCTTTTCCAAAATCACATCTCCGGTAGCTGTGGTCTGCTGTTCGATTATCTTGTAGTGCTTTTCCGTCAGTTTCGTGGATTTACGGATTTCTTTCAGATAATCAATCCCTGTTTTCGCTGTGATTGCTTCCAGCATTTTGAGTGTCGGGTCAACCTGCCGTTGAATCCAGCGTAGGGTTCTGTCCAGTGTATAGGGTTCGGGTTTGGTCGTGAGCTTTAACGGCTCTCTGTTTTCCCCGATGAACCACGCCCATCGGACAGATAATTTCCAGTCGCTCCGTTTCTTGTCTGCTTCCTTATCCACGAAGCGTACATAACGTTGATAATAGAAAATGCCGTTCGTTCAGCGTCATAGTAGGTCAGCAGGTCACGGACAGCATAATAAGCACGTTCATTTTTTAACCGTATTTCAAATCTGTTTTTTATCGGTGCTTCCTCAATGGGAATCCCAAGTTTGATGTACTGCTCATAGCTTTTTTCATAAACACAGAAGTACACCTCACTTTTCAATGAGCCGATATAAAGTGTATAGCCCATACCAGCCTTGTCCTGTTCCTCATGCTTAACCAGTTCGCCGGAAGCATAGGACTTAAAGGAACGGAACACCGATACACATTCCTCATTCCGGCATTTTTCGGTCAGTTCTGGAATATCTAACATTCCCGTATGGTCATTGATGGCAAGGTCAAGGCGTTTCATCACACCACCGTCCACCAGAGCGTCCATAAGAAAGTCATACCAGCTCCGTTCCTGTGCCAGCAGATAACTTTCAAACTGGCGACAGCCTTTTCCTTTCAGTTCCAGCAGGACACCTTTTTCTTCATCGGGAGAAGTATATACGAAAATATCTCCGATGTAGTAGTGTTCTGTATAACTGTAATGCCCGAAGTCCTCATGTATCATGTACTGAATATTGAGCTGTAAAATATCTTTGATGATATGTCCAATATCCAGTGTCGGAAACCGTATCCTCACATAATCAAACAGCATGGTAAGCGGTGCTTCTGGATTGAATTTTTCCAGAGCTTCCAAAAGTTTCACTTTCATTTCTTCTGTGACCGCCACCTTGCCGGATTCGATACGGCTTAAATGTTCACGCTGATTCCAGCCATGACCGCAAGTTTCGTCTGGGATACACCGTACTGCAAACGCCTGTCTGCAAAATCCTGTATCCACTCTGTATCATTCAGTGCGATACCCCCTTTACGAAAAACCTGTGACATTTTTTATCCGATGTCACAGCAGTAAAAAAGCTACCAAACGCTTGATTTCAGCCAAGAATCGGTAACTTTTGTGTATGTTTCCTTGTGATTTGTGCCCCTCTGTTAGATACCGAGGGGCTTGATATATACTGGCGTGGCTACCGCCACACCAGCAAGGCTAGTCCGTACCTGTGGCTTTCGCTCCGCACGCCACCTGTCCGTCCTGCCTTATGTGTGCAAGTTTCCCAATCGTACCTAAGAAATCATAGCCTTTGGGTACAAGGGGAGTGTAAAATTCAGATATGACGCTTGTTCCCACATCACAATATCCACGCCCTTTGATTCGCTTCTGGAAAAACTGTTTTTTACATCACTTCCAAAGAGCATACCGTAACCGAGTTCACTCATGCGACCAAGTCCCACACGGAAGTTGAAATTATCTCTGATACCGTCCCCAAAATACTTTGCGTCTGGACGCTGGCAAGCTACAATCAGAAAATATCCAGCCTGTCTGCCGAGCATGACAATTTTCTTTAGCTGGCTTAACAGGGCGGTGCTTTCTTTTGTTGTGAGCATTTCTAGGAAAGCCACGTATTCATCAAAGATAAGGAACTGTGGAGCAAGCCCCAGATAGGCATAGTTTTCCCCTGTACGGTAGTTCGGGTGCAGTTTCATTTCTTCCGAGCGTGTGACCATGCCCTCATAAAAGGCATTGACGCAGTCAATCATATCGTCTTTCGTGTGGTAGACATTTTCCATGACCATTCCCAAGTCTGCAAGGTCAGCGTTCTTCGGGTCAAGAATGTATAAATCCGCATTGGTTCTAAGCAAGGCTTCAATGATGGTCAGCAGAAAATAGGTCTTTCCACCACCTGTACCACCGCAGATAAGGGCATGTGGAAGTGAATCGTATTCCCACACCAGATTTTTCATTAACCGCAGACCGCCGTTTTCGGCAATCACTTCATCAATCGAAATACGGTTCGCTATCATATCATAGAGCAGGGTGTATTCGATGTATCCGTCATGCAGTGTCTTGTCGGTCAGCTCACAGTACAGCCCCGATTCCAGTTTATCCTCTAAGGACAGGAGCTGTTCTTGATATTTTCCCATTGTGATTTCACACAGAATATGCAACAAACCATTGTCCATCTGGTAGTAGATTTTTGGAAACCACACGATTTTTTCTTGATCTGCTTTGCAGGTCAGTGAAAAACCGCTGTCTTTGGTGTTTTCCGCTTCATACCATTTATTTTCCAGCACCATGCGAGCCAGTTTTTGCCTGTGAAACAACCGCTTGATACGGTCATATCCGTAACGGTAGTAGAGAAAAGTGACCAATACACAAATACCAGTCGCTATCAGAATCGTAATGGAATTGTAGGCAGTCCAAGTAATTCCGGCATGGAGCAGGTTAAAATCTTTCCAGTCTATAACAAGGAGCTGTCGCAGATTCAGTAGCAGGAACACCGCAACGAACAGGAGCAACAGCCAACTGATACAGAAGTGATAGACCAGCGATTTGTCACTGGCACGAATCCTGTTACCTTTCTTTTTCCACGTCATACGCTAACACCTCTTATTTCTTCGGCGGTTGCTGTGGAGCATTGTTCTGTGGATTTCCGGCATGAGTGCCTTTGTTCTTCAAAACAATATCGTCTGCCTTTACATACCAGTCCACATCTGCACCACGGTAATTTGCATTGGCTACCGTATCCGCAACAGTTGATAAGTTCCACTTCGGCATTGTAGTCATAGTCCTTTAATGGAACAGTCGCCGGAACGGATACCTGTATCATGCGTCCCTGTGTATTGCATTTTAAATCGTAAGTACGTTCCTTGATTTCTTCACTGACCGTCCCATCTTCATTCTGCACATGAACTTCACGGCGTAATGCGGAGAACTTCAACACTCCGAAGTCTTTTCTTTATCAATAACGATTCCATTTGCTAATCTCATAATCTGAATACCCCCTTATTTATTTTCTGCTGGTAACATATCGTCTGCAAGTAAGATGTAATTGACAAATCCACGTTCTCCGATTTTATAGCCATCAGTAGTGATTCGTGGGTTGATAAGTTTTACTTTCTGCTCTGGCGAGAAATGCTTTTCGCCAGCTTTGGCAGGAAGTGTCACAACTACATCATCGGCTCTCTGCACATCGGAATACAGGTTGTAGCTTCTGGTAATAACAGCCATACGCCCGTTGATTCTCTGTTGTTCCGTAGTATTTTCTCCGGCAAACTCCAAGTTTCCGAATGTCTTTTCCATGTTTGGTACGACAAATCTTAATTCCATAAATAATTGACCTCTTTTCTTTCTGTTTTAGTTTCTTTCCTGCTGTACTTTGTGAGCTACACTCCCCACGCCCCTAGTGGACTTCACGCCCCCCGTAAATCAGAGCTTCACGGGAGCGTGAAGTTGCAAAAAGGGTGGCGACCTTGAACGCTCTACCAACCGCTACATTACCGCCTTATGATTTCTTTCTACGGCGTTGAAGTAAAGCATACCGCCAAGCCCTACGCAGGAAAGACCGAGCATGGCAAGGTAAGCATAGATATTGGTATTGTCGCCTGTTTTTGGGCTGTCACTTGTCTTAACCGTAGACGGTGTATCCGGCGTGTCGGTATCCTTTGGTGTGTCTGGGACTTCCGGCACTTCCTTGATTGTCACGGTCTGTCCATCGTCCGTGATGTCTTTATGTTCCGTCACTTTCTTTGGTTCATATGGATTGGTCATATCGTATAATTCCTCAAATGTGACAAGGCTCTTGCCACCAAGAGAAGAACCATCAAAGGTAAATGCAATCTCAACCGTCATTTTTTCATTGTCGGCTGTGAACTCATAATCATTGGATACTTTCTTTCCATCAATCAGAAGTTCTGCATTTTCCTCTTTTAACATCTGCCAGCCGGAAAGTTTGTATTTTGTTCCAACTTCCAGCCCATCTAATGTGACTTTATCCACAATCGTTACATCTTTTCCGGCTTCGATTTCTTTCTTGCCGTTCTTGTCCGTAGCGGTCGTATGGATTTTGATGATACGTTCTGTGATAAGAACAGTCTGTCCATCATCGTTGATGTCTTTATGTTCGGCAACCTTGACAGGCTCTTTCGGATTGCTTATATCGTACAATTCCTCAAAAGTAACAAGGTTCTGACCGCCAAGAGCTGAACCGTCAAAACTGTAAGTAATCTCAACCGTCATTTTTTCGCTGTCAGCAGTGAATGTGTAATCACTGTCTACACGTTTCCCGTCAATCAGAAGTTCGGCGTTTTCTTCCTTTAACATCTGCCAGCCGGAAGTTTATATTTTCTGCCTGTTTCCAAGCCATCAAGTGTGACTTTGTCCACGATCTTGATGTCTTTTCCGGCAACAATCATTTTTTCGCCTGTTTTCTTGTCGGTAGCTGTGGTATGGATTGTGATTTCTTTTTCGTATTCATCGGTCAGTGTCCCTAAATCTACGGTCACTTTATTTCTGGATACGACCACCTCAAAGGCTGGAATCAGCTTAAATCCGGCGTTGGAATCACACTTTAATTCCTCAATCACATAGGTATCATAGAGTAATGCACCTTTGCTGTCGTCTGGTTCAGATGTCCCAAACCATACACCGTCCTCACTGGATTTTCCGGCATTGGTATTGACCTTGTGGGAAGCCCAGCTTGAAGCAGTAGAGAACTGACCGTTTTTGTCAGTAACTACAATATGAGATTCTCCCGTTGTCTTGCTTGTAATTCTGAATGGAACACCTGCAAGGCGTTTATGTGTACCTGCACCGATTTTTACATCCTCAATATCGCCACGCTTAATCTGGTTGTAGACAGAGTGAGATTTGTCGGTCAAGTCCACGATTTTTCCATCTTCCGTGATAAAAAAGTCGATTGTTTTTGCACCGTCTGTCAAGTAGCCCTCTGGTGCTTTGCTTTCTTCTAATCTGTAATTTCCGTAAGGGAGCAAGTCGGCAGAAGTAGAAGCAATTCCGTCAATGCCTGTCTGAATCTTCTTTACGGTTTCATTCTTGCTGTATAATTTTCCCTCAACCAGTACAGGACTGTCATTTAAGGAAATGATATTAAATTCTGTGTACTGTAAGGTAGCACTTCCCTGTGCTTTGGTATCCTTTGTTTCAAGGTCACGTTTCTGGATTTTTACACCGCCACGGATAACCTTGTCGGATACGGAATACTGATTGCTTCCAGAAAGTACGGCAAGTTCGCCATCTTCGGAAATCTGTGTAAGGTATGTTCCCTTAATCTGTTCGGAACTTCCGTCAGCCTGCATATATGCACCATCTAATAAGTAGCCGTTTGGTGCTTTTGTTTCTGTGACAGTGAGTGTACCAAGTGGCAGTACATTCTTACCGTCCTGTGTATAGAAGCTGTCGCCGGATACTTTGTAGCTGTCGGCAAGTCTGGATACATAATGGATAGTTCCGTCACGGTCTTTTTCGGCAACGGTTTTAGTTGTCCATGTACGGGTAGCCTTTGCAGGAAGATTGTCTGCATTGTAGTAACCGTCATAATAGCTCCATGTGAACTCTGCACCCTCTAAAGATGCATTTCCCTGTGGAGTGGATTTTCCTGTTTCCATGTCGATTTTGAATAAATCAATCAAAGTTTCTGTGACCTTTGGAGTGTCAGCAACAGTCAATGTCGCTGTTTTTCCAACTTCCACATTTAAGGCATGGACTGTAGAATCCAGCTTGTAACCCTTTGGAGCAGAAAGCTCTTTGATGTAAACTGTTCCGGCTTTTACCTCAACTTCTTTGGTATCGCCGTTTCCATCGGCAGTAAGTGTGGCAAGCTGGCTGTTACAGCTCTTATCAGAATAGACACCAAATGTCGCACCCTCAAAGGAATAGTTGCGTTGCCATCTGTGACCGTGGGATTGGAAGAAGTCTTTTTGACTTTTGCATTTCCCACATTTAACTTCGCCCAGAACTGTCCGATGTCCTGTCCTTCGCCAGTGTAGATGTAACCGCCACATTCATAGCGTTCCTTATTTGCTTTTACAAATGCTTTCGCACCAGCGTACACTTCATTCTGTACCGCCTGTGAGATTTCATTATAGGAAGCTCTGACGTTGTCGCACTGCCAGCCGAGCTGTTCACTCAATCTCTGCCAGACAACACATTGTTCCAGCAAGTATCCCTGTTTATAATTCAAGTTCGTATGAGAAGCGGTATATTGCTTGACGTACTCTAAGGAAAGAGCAACGTCAGCAATTTGATTGCTACTCATACGGGTGCTTGCGTCAGAACGTGTTTTATATCCATTCTTGAAATTGGTGTTGATGTCCACACAGTAGCAGTTTCGCCCTCAACTTTCATGTGTCCCTCATTGAATGTGGATTTGATAGAACCGTCATTCATAACGTGTTCAATGTAGCCGACACGTTCTGCTGATTCTGTCCAGTATTGATTGCCGGAAGCATGAACCGCCGTCACTGGTAATGCCGTGAGAATGGTTGCAAAAGCAAGTGTTCCTGTCAGCAATCGCTTTACTAGCTTATTCATATTTCTTCTTTCTCCTTTCGATTTTGGGTATGAAAAAAGCCGTCCATTTCTGAACGACTGGAAATAGAAAAGGAACGCCAAAAGTGTACGTTCCGTAGTCTATAAAATATTTAATTTTTCTCTCTGGTGTGCTATCTGACGCCAATTTTGACCCCAAATTTCTGAAAAATGACGATTTTCGATGAACAGCTACAAATTTTCAAAATCCGTGAAGTCCTTGTAAATAGGGCGTTACGGGACTATATGAAACTAGACAAAACCAACGTCACAATAACAACACTTAAGTGCTAATTTTTTTTACAAAAAATTAGAGTGTGATTTCTCACACTCTATTTACCCATTTCATTCATAGAAATCATTGAGAAACTCAAAGATTCCAATACTTTAATTAAGGCATGTGCCGTATCTAAACTTGTCATACAAGAAATGTTATTTTCTGCAGACACACGACGAATCAAGAATCCATCTTTACTTGTAGAATTATCTTTATTTGACATTGTGTTGATGACAAAGTTTACATGTCCATGACGAATAATATCCAATACCGATTCATTTCCATTATCCTCATTGACTTTGGCTGCTACATGTACAAATAAGCCATTATCTTCTAAGAATTTAGCTGTACCCTTCGTCGCATAAATTCCATATCCAATGTTATAGAAACGTTTTGCGATTTCTAAAGCATCCTGTTTATTATCATCATCAATTGTTAGTAATACACTTCCATGTAAAGGAATATTAATTCCAGAAGCTACTAAAGCTTTGTACAATGCTTTTTCTAAGTTGACATCACTACCTAAAGCCTCACCTGTAGACTTCATTTCAGGTCCTAACACTGTATCTACACTACGTAATTTCGCAAATGAGAATACTGGTGCTTTGACAAATACTCTTTCTTTATCTTCAGGATGATATCCAGGTGTTAAGCCTTGATCTTCAATACTTTCACCTAATACACACTTAGTCGCAATTTGAGACATAGCTACACCAGTAATCTTAGATAAGAATGGTACAGTACGAGAGGAACGTGGGTTTACCTCTAATACATATACATTGTTTTCTTTATCTACAATAAACTGAATGTTGTATAAACCAACAAATTCAAAGCCTTCACCAATTCTTGTTCCATAATCAATGATCGTTTCTTTCACCTTCTCATTGATAATCTGTGTAGGATATACACTAATTGAGTCACCAGAGTGAATACCAGCACGTTCAATATGTTCCATAACACCTGGAATATATACGTTCTTTCCATCCGCAATCGCATCGATTTCTAGTTCTTTACCAACGATATATTTATCAACTAAGATTGGAGCATCATGACTGATTTCCTTTACGGCTGTTGCCATATAGACTCTTAATTCATCATCATTATGTACAATTTCCATAGCACGACCACCCAATACATAACTTGGACGTACTAGTACTGGATAACCAATCTTATTGGCGATAACTAGTGATTCTTCAACAGTGACTGCAGTTTCACCTTGTGGTTGAGGAATATTCAATTTATGTAACATCGCTTCAAATTCATGGCGGTCCTCCGCTAAATCGATAGAGTGTAGTGAAGTACCTAGAATCTTAACTCCATGTTCTACTAATGAATCGGCTAAGTTGATAGCTGTTTGTCCACCAAATTGTACAATAACACCTAATGGTTTTTCTAAATCAATAACGTGCATTACATCTTCTGTAGTTAATGGTTCAAAATACAATTTGTCACTAATTGAGAAATCGGTTGATACAGTTTCAGGGTTGTTGTTGATAACGATAGCTTCATAGCCTTCTTCACGCAAAGTCTGTACACAATGTACTGTCGCATAATCAAATTCAACACCCTGTCCGATACGGATTGGTCCAGAACCTAATACAACGATTTTTTTACGATCTGTACGTTCAGATTCATTTTTATTATCATAACTTGAGTAGAAGTATGGAGTTGCACTCTTGAATTCACCAGCACAAGTATCTACCATTTTATAAACTGGAATGATTCCATTTTCTTTACGTAAATTATATAAATCGAATTCTTTCATATCCCAGTTACGCGCAATGTAGCTATCTGAGAATCCATATTTCTTTAATTTACGCAATACGGTAATGTTCTTAACGTTTTCCATCATCAACTTTTCTAAGCTAATAATTCTTAACAAGTGACACAAGAAGAAATTATCCATCTTCGTTACATTATGAATTGTCTCCATATCATATCCATCACGAAGCCATTGTGTAACAGCGAAGATTCTTTCATCATCACACTTTTTGATTTTTTCAAGTAATTCTTCTTTAGATAATCCAACCAATTCTTTTTTATAGATATGATCCACTTTCATTTCTAAAGAACGAACAGCCTTCAAGAAAGATTCCTCAAAGTTACGTCCAATCGACATAATTTCACCAGTTGCCTTCATTTGTGTTCCTAAATGACGATCTGCATTAGGGAACTTATCAAATGGGAAACGTGCAAACTTAGTTACAATATAGTCTAATGCAGGTTCAAAACATGCATAACTTGTTTTAGTGATTGGGTTGATAATCTCATCCAAACCTAAGCCAACCGCTAATTTAGCACTAATCTTCGCAATTGGATAACCTGTTGCCTTACTTGCCAAGGCTGATGAACGAGATACACGAGGATTAACTTCGATGACATAATATTTGAAACTATCTGGATTCAATGCCAACTGAACGTTACATCCACCACAGATCTTCAATGCACGAATGATTTTTAAAGATGCATTACGAAGCATTTGATTTTCACGATCTGTCAAAGTTTGAACTGGCGCAACAACCGTACTGTCTCCAGTATGCACACCTACTGGATCAATATTTTCCATGTTACATACAACAATCGCATTATCTTTGGCATCGCGCATTACTTCATATTCAATTTCTTTATATCCTGCAATACTTTGTTCAATCAAACATTGATGAACTGGACTTGCCTTTAAACCTGAATCACAGATTTCACGAAGTTCAGCCTCATCATCGGCAAAACCTCCACCAGTTCCACCAAGTGTATAAGCTGGACGCACAACTAATGGATACCCTTCGCGATTTGCGAATTCAACAGCTTCTTCTACAGTATGAACAATCATACTTCTGGTACTGGCTCATTGATTTCCTGCATTAAAGAACGGAACAATTCACGGTCTTCTGCACGGTTGATCGCATGTAAGTCTGTACCTAAAATTTCTACACCAAACTCATCCAAAATTCCATCTTCATGTAATTCTACAACTAAGTTTAATCCGGTTTGTCCACCTAATGATCCTAAAATGGCATCTGGTCTTTCTTTATAGATAACACGTTTTGCGAAGTCTACTGTTAAAGGTTCAATATAAACACGATCCGCAATCGCTGTATCTGTCATGATTGTAGCAGGGTTAGAGTTAATTAAGATAACTTCATATCCTTCTTCACGAAGAGATTGACATGCTTGGCTTCCAGCATAATCGAATTCAGCAGCCTGACCAATGATAATTGGGCCAGAACCGATAACTAAGATTTTTTTGATATCTGTACGTTTAGGCATTTTTATTCTCCTCCATTAATTCAATAAATTGATCAAACAAGTAACGAGAATCTTCTGGTCCTGCACTTGCTTCTGGGTGATATTGCACCGCAAAACAAGGATAGTCTTTATGACGAACACCTTCACAACTCTTATCATTTAATGCTTGGTGTGTCATTTCCAAACGAGTATCCTTCAAGCTATCAATATCTACCGCAAAACCATGGTTTTGAGAAGTAATTTCCACTTTACCAGTTGATAAATTAACAACTGGATGGTTAGCACCACGGTGTCCAAACTTTAATTTATATGTTTTTGCACCACAAGCTAAAGAAATCAACTGGTGACCTAAACAAATTCCAAATACGACAGTCTGAGGAATCAATTCCTTGATAGTCTCGATTGCGACTTGTACATCCGTTGGATCTCCAGGCCCATTTGACAACATAACGCCATCTGGGCAATATGACATAATTGTACTTGCTGGTGTATCATATGGAACTACTACTAAATCGCATCCACGCTTTGATAGCTCACGAACAATACCTAATTTTGCTCCAAAATCCATCAATACAACTTTCTTTCCACGATTTGGGATTGGGAATACCTTATTTGTCGAAACACGAGCCACTTGATCATGTAAGAAATCAGCTGCTTTTAAGCCCGCAACAATCGCATCCACATCGGCATCCACATCAGCCATAACAGCCTTCATTGTACCTACATTACGAATCTTCATTGTGATTTCACGTGTATCAATATCATAAATACCTGGAATATTTTCTCTTTTTAAGAAATCATCCAAAGTTTCCTGGCTTCTAAAATTACTTGGAAATTCACAATAATCTTTAATTACAAATCCAAATACACATGGAACCATGCTTTCATTATCATCACGATTGATTCCATAGTTTCCAATCAATGGATATGTCATCATTACAATCTGACCACAATATGAATTATCTGTTAAAATCTCTTGATAACCCGTCATTGAAGTATTAAATACCAATTCACCGATTTGGAAGTTGTCACTACCAAATGCAGTTCCGCGATATACACTTCCATCTTCTAAAATTAAAAGTCTTTCCATAATTTGTCCTTTCTTTTATTTACTCAAAAAAGATTAGCAAATAAACGCATTGCCAATCTTTAAATGGAACTATTAAAAAGTATAGCACTACGAAGAATACTATTCATCTCGATCACTGACGTTTTTTTCACAAACAAGACTGGATTCTTGATCATACGTATCCTCCTTTTAAAAAAAATACTATATTTTTCCTGCTTACTATGCTACCACAAATCATAAAAATTTCAATAAAAAAGTGTAAAAACAAGATGTGATTTCTCACGACTATATAAAAATAGTTAGGGTCTAGATACGCTATAAGATTACATAGGGTAATGTGCTAGGCAGCTTAAAATTCGCTCCAAAGTATTTTGGGGCGTTTTTTGTTATACTTGAATTGAAAGGATAATTCAGCTGACAAAAAGAAAAAGCGAAATACATTTCCGCCAAGATTTGTTTCCCTCGCTTTTCCCCCACCAAGCCACCTGAAAGGTATGCTTATGTTAT
>ENA-OQCS01000338-OQCS01000338.1-human-gut-metagenome-genome-assembly--contig:-NODE-338-length-25766-cov-2.748781_pt1 | contig 25766 bp, 37 predicted proteins | sample MGYA00242757_ERZ504575 | MGnify/ENA primary metagenome ERZ504575 (study PRJEB26092, sample SAMD00036297) | human gut metagenome | host: Homo sapiens | study: EMG produced TPA metagenomics assembly of... | reverse complement strand
CATTCTCGTAGTCGATCGCGTCGGCACCCTGTTCGACGGCCAGCTCGCACAGCGCCTGGGTCTCCGGCATATTCGGCGTGATGACGGTGGCCAGCGGGAACAGCTTGGAAGTCAGTGCCGCAATCGCGTCGCCTTCGATAAGCTTCGCACCGGACGTTGCCACCATCACCGGATCAAGCACAATATTCGTGGCATCATGCGCAATCAGACGGTCGGCGATCACGTTGATGAGCTCCACGCTCGACACCATGCCGATCTTCACCGCGACCGGCGGAATATCTTCAAATACTGCGTCGATTTGCGCGGCGAGCATTTCCGGAGGAGTGTTCGTGACCATGGTCACGCCTGTGGTGTTCTGCGCGGTCAGCGCCGCGATGGCGGTCATACCGAACACGCCATTGGCAAGCATGGTTTTCAAATCCGCCTGAATGCCGGCACCACCGGAGGAATCCGATCCCGCGATGCTCAATACCGGTGCCAAAGTGCTGGTCATGAATGACTCCTTACTTGCTTTTGCTTGCTTATGATGCGAAGTTCTGAAATATTCGTGATTCGTGATTGCTATTTGCGCAGTACGTGCCCATGCTTTGCATCACCGCGCACTGCCTTCCATCGCGAAACCATATTGCGGGTCGCCTCTTCCGGATCGCTTGCGCCGGCAATGGCCGACACCACAAACCAGCCGGCCGCCTTCGAATGTGCGAGCATCTCCATATCGTTGGCGGTCACTCCACCGCCGACCACAACCGGAAAATCACTCGCATCGCAGACGCATTGATCTGCGCCTCGTCGAGCGTATGCCCGGAACCATCGTTGCCACCAACGGAAGCTTCCGGCTTGGTAGTGGACACGTGCAACGGGCCGGCCCCGATGTAGTCGATGCAGCCGGCAGCAGCTCGTTGATCAGCTTCACCAGGCTTTCCGTTTCGGCAGACAAGCCCACAATGGCATCTTCCCCAAGCAACGCGCGGGCTTCCTGCGGTTCCAAGTCGGTTTGCCCAATATGCACGCCGTCAACTTTGATGCCCTTGTGACGTGCCTGCCAAACTACATCCACGCGATCGTCGATCACAAACGCCACGGAATCGGATTTGCCGTTGTTCTCGATAACCTGCGCGATATCGCGTGCCATGCTGGTGATGTCTTTTGCGTCGGTGTTCTTGGCTCGCAGCTGGATGAACGTTGCACCCCCGCGCAACGCATCCTCAATCACACTGGTAATAGTACGGCTCTTGCAATCCTGCGGGCCGACCACAAAGTAGGCGCTCATATCGAATGTATCGCGCATCGATGCATATGAATAATTGTTCATATAATCAACCCTTCTCGGTAAGTGATTCAGAAAGCCTACAATGTGAACCGGCAATCGTCCATATTTTCCACATACGCAATTGCCGAACCCTGCATGATATGCCGAATACCATGCAGGGTTCGGCAAAGCCTAGTCGATGATGATTTCGGAAGCGGCGACTTCCTCGGCGGTGACGTTCCAAAGCGCGTCAAGCAGCGCCACTTGGAAAGATCCGGGACCGGACGATTTCGCTTCGGCGATTTCGGAAGCCCTGTTATACAGCAATGATGCCGAAATCGCGGCGACAAGCGGTTCGGCCACGGCCAGATACGTTGCGGTAACGCCGCCGAGCGAACAGCCGGCGCCGGTGATCTTCGTCATCATCGCGCTGCCGCCGGGCAAACGGAACACGCGCTCGCCGTCAGTCACCAGATCGACTGCTCCGGAAACGGCCACCGCGCCGGCTCCAACAGGGGAGTATTTCGCAAGATGACGAGCACTCGTTTGGCCGCGTCAACGGCGGAATCGACTTCGTCGACGGCTTCCACGCCTGCCGGGCGAGTGCCGGGAACGGTGGAATCATGCTGTGCCAAACCCCACATCGCATCGAGCGCGATGATTTCGCTCGCATTGCCGCGCACAATGGTCGGCGGGTATGTGCGGAACGATTCGAGAATGGCGGTACGGGTTTTGCCGATGCCCGCGGCGACCGGATCAAGTACCCACGTCTTGCCGTTCTTGTGCAGTTTGTAGGCGATTTCCGGTAGCGCGTCCTTGAAGAACGGCAGGAGTGTGCCCACATTGATGTAGTTCGATCCGGCGATTTCCGCGGTGTCGATCACGTCGTCAGGCAGGAAGCTCATGGCTGCGGTGCCGCCGGCGGCCAGCTGCGCGTTGGCCACAAGATTCATCGTTACGAAATTGGTGAACGACTGTGCCAAAGGTGTGGTTTCGCGTACGTCGTTTACTGCCTGCGCAATCTGTTCACGCAATGCAGCTGCATATGAGTCATCGCCCATTGTCTGCTCCCTACGTTGGTCCTAACCAACAGGTTCAAAGGGTCAGGCATTTGCTATCTCAGCTTCCGCTTTCGCCGGAAGCCCCCCTGCATGTACATAACATATCTAACCTATACAAAGGTGCTGACAGTGGCACGTTTTGCATAAACGAACAATCGACACGTTCCAGTTGGATGCCGGTCCACTTGTTATCTGCGCGTTGCGCCGTCGGGCCAGTCGATTCCAGGATCGGGCGAATGCAATACGTTCTCGTAAATGTCGTTGCGCACGTAATTTCGCAGGCGCCTTCCGACCATGTGCTTTTCCAAGGTGTCTTGTTTCGGCGATTTTGATTTTCGTGTAATGGTTTCTGTCGTAACCAAGGTCGGAGAAGAAAAATGGCTGATACAGAGTGTCGTAGAATTCGGGTTCGCCCCACGATTTCCATGTTTCGATGTCTTTCTTTCCCGCATAGGGGTCAACGCACCATTCCCACGACGAATAGCTTCGTCCTTGTATGCATTGGCAAGAAGCGTATGGTCGAAGTAAGGGGCTGAATCGATAAGGGTGCTGCCGTACCAAGAAGTGTAGTCGATGCAGTCGGTGCCGCCGCAATATCCGCCTTTGTCGATGATTTTGTTGATTTCTGGATTGGAAGCGGTGTCGTTCTTGCTGACGCGTGTCCAGCCTGCCATCCAACGGTATTGCTCCAAATGGTTGGTTTTGATAAAAGACGCTACCGCCCGGGAAGACGAATAGTCGTACCGAATATCGCAAATACTGGCGCTTGCCGTCCAATACACGCTGACAAGCATGAAGATAAGACCGAGGATTTTGAAGAAACGGAGATACCGTTCCGTTTTCTTCGGTCCAAGAAGAGTCATAACACGGTTGTTGAGATTACGGATCCACTGAGGCCAATCGTTGGAATTGATTTTTTCGATATCGCAATCGATGGCGAGAATGGCGATGAAGATCCCAAGATGATTCCCGCATGATGCATGGAAAGATGCGCGGTGAACGCAACGCTTATACCCAAGTATGTGGTGAGCAGCATGATGCGGTTTTCCGGCGTAGGCAAATCTGAATAAGAAAACACCACATCAGGCATGACATTACGCACGGCATAAACAGCTCGCTTGGCGTGAGAGCGATGAACTGCATATTGCCATCCGACAGGGTTGAAGTGAACAACGTCTCGGAAGCATTACCAGCCAGGTGTTGAATACGGAAACCATGCGGGTGATGTTGTTGCAGTGCCATGTATGTCAAAGTCACCGTGGTATGTGCCGGGTGCGGGGAGTACGTTGAGGAGCAGTATGATGGCGAATACCAGTAGCAGAACAAGTCCCGCGAAACGCTGCTTGTTTTTTATAAGCGAGCGTTCGCCGCAGAGAAATTGAATCGTCCAATTCAAGGCAAGCATGCCGGCGATTGCCAATCCGTAAGAGCTCGTGGCGCATAGCAGCATCATGCTGAGTATGACTGGCCATGGCTTGGTGTTGCGGTTGTTCCAATTGATGGCTATGAGCAGCATTGCGGCGATCATAAGCGCATATGGTCTGGAAGTTACGCCATACTGGTAGCAAAGAAAATAGGAAAATGGCAGTATTACCTTTAGTAATTCGGGTAGTTTCGTTTTGAATTCCAAAAGCCAGATCATCAGCGCGGCGCACATAAGATTGAGGGATTTCAATCCTATTTCGTAAGGCATGCCAAGTTTGGCGGGAATGGCAAGCAGCATCCACCAAAGAGGTGGGTGTCCTTCGTAATGGGTGCGTACGGTAAGCAGTTCCTTCCATGAGCAATCACGTGCGATCAGCCAGGCTTGCGCCTCATCAAACCATGGTTCGTGAAAACACGACACGGTGACGGTCACTGTCACGTAGGCGATGAAGACAATGCAGTGCAGCCGTTGTTCGGCGAACCAGGTGAAGAGTCTTTTTCGAAGGTTCGTCGCGCGGTTCGCCGAAACGTCGGGCTGGATGATGGTTGGTGTTTCTGCTGTGTTGCTCATGATAGGTGTAAAGATGGTGTATGGGTACGGCGAGGTCAGAAGGAGGAGCGGGCGCCGCAGAGTTTTTCGAATTCCTCGAGGACCTGCACCTTGGCAAGAGCGTCTTCGAAGGTGATGACGCCCTTGTTGACGAGTCTCGCCAGATCTTGGTCAAGCGTATGCATGCCTTCCTTTTCGCCGGATTGCAGCACGGTACGAATCTGATGCGCCTTGCCTCCGCGAATCAACGCGGCCACGGCCGGAGTGTTGATCATCACTTCGGTGGCAGGAGCGCGGCCATGCCCGCTGGCACGTGAAATCAGGGTTTGCACGACCACCGCGCGCAGAGTGGAGGCCACCCTGCACGCGAATCTGCTGCTGCTGATTTTCCGGGTACACGTCGATCAGACGGTCCACGGTCGAACCGGCGTCCTGCGTGTGCAGGGTGGCGAACACCAAGTGGCCGGTTTCCACGGCGGTCAACGCGGTGGAAATGGTTTCGAGGTCTCGAAGCTCGCCCACTTCGATAATGTCGGGATCTTCACGAAGCGCGCGTTTAAGCGCTTCCGCGAAACTTTTGGTGTCGGTGCCCACTTCACGCTGGCTCATCACGCAACGCTTGTGTTGATGCACGAATTCGATCGGGTCTTCAATGGTGATGATATGGTCGGCGCGTTCGGCATTCGCTCTGTCGACAATCGCGGCGAGCGTGGTGGATTTGCCGGAGCCGGTCGGACCGCATACGAGCACGAGTCCACGCGGCAGTAACGCCAGATCGGCGATATGCGGGTCGAGACCAAGCTCCTGCGCGGTTTTGATTTCCGTGGGAATGGTTCGTAATGCCGCGCACACGCCCAAACGGTCGCGGTATACGTTGACGCGGAATCGCAGCAGATCGCCGATGGAGAATGAAATATCAAGTTCCAAATCGTCTTTGAACCGTTCCATCTCCAGCTCGTTGGTCATCACTTTGATGGTTCATACGTGCGGTCCTTGTTCCACACGCTCAGCCCTTTGGCGGGGCGCAGCTGCCATCCACGCGCAGCTTGGCGGATCGTTGACCACCAGATGAAGATCGGACGCGTTCAATTCCACCAGCTGGCATATGGCAGCCACGAATTCCGGATCCGCATCGGGATGTTCGGCATGCAATGTTTCTTTGACCTGTTGCGCTTTGATTTTGCGTTGTTCGGGAACAGCGTCCTCGTCGGAATCATTGGTTTCTGGCACTATGAAATCCACGATTAGCCTGTTGTTCATATTGGGTTGCGGTATGGCAGCGGGCGCAGGCTGCGCAATATGGTTGATGGCGGAAGGCTGCATGGTCTGCGTGTTCTCCTCGTACGCCGCATAGTCGTCCGGCTGTTGCGCGAACGGCGTGCCGCCTGGAATGAATGATGGCGGATCGCTGTCGATTTGCTGGATCGGTCCATGATACTCGAATGCAGGGGTGACTTCCGTCACGTCATCGTCGAATTGCGGATTCTGCTGATCCACGGCTTCGTTTTCCGGGGTTTCCGGAAAAGCGGTGTCGCAGGAGAGTTCCTGTTGTTCTGCAATGAGCGGTGTTTCCGCAGACCGTGTCGGAGCGGGCTGCTGTTCCGCTACAGATTGTGATGCAACGGCTTGCGGGGCAGCTGACTGTTGCATAGGCTGCCGTTGTGCGCTCTGTTGAGACTCGGCCGCCGGCTGTTGCTCGACCGTGGCCTTAGGCATGGGGTCGGGAACGGTAACGGAACCATGCTGCAACGCGGGCATGGCGTCAAGCGACGCGAAAATACTGCGCAAACTGTCATCGTCAGCCTGAATCGCATTGTCGGGCGACCAATGGCGTCCCCTACGCGGATCCTCGTTGAATGAAGGAGCGGTACTGGGAATGGTCACACCTTTCAAACCAGACAAATCGGTGTTCGCATCCCAAGTCGGCTGTGCATCGGGATCCGTCGCGGTGTTCATTTCGGTTTTCAGCTCGGGTTGCTGTTCAATATTGGTCATCATTGTCCTTTATGTATGTTGAAAACGCAGTCACACGATTACACAACTACACGGTCACGCGAAGCACTTCATCCACGGAAGTAATGCCTTGCAGAACCTTCTGCCAGCCATCCTCACGAAGCGATGTCATGCCTTTCGACTTGGCCGCTTGCTCGATTTCCAGCGACGTGGCGCCACGCGCGATCAAATCCTCCATCTGCGTGTCCACGCCCATTACCTGCTGAATGGCCACACGCCCGTGATATCCGGTGTTGGAACATTCGCGGCAACCCATCGCACGGTACACGGTCGGCAACGGAGAGCCGGGCGTATATGGCACCCCCATCATCTTCAACTCCACGGGAGTGGCCGTATCGGCTTCCGGCATTTCTTGCACAGGCGCCTCGCCAGACGCTGCGCCATCACCGCAGCCAGCGACGAGCTCACCAAAAACGGTTCCACGCCCATTTCCGTCAAACGCGTCACCGCACTCGGAGCATCATTGGTGTGCAACGTGGACAGCACCAAATGGCCCGTCAGCGAAGCCTCGATCGCAATGGTCGCCGTCTCCTCGTCTCGAATCTCACCGATCAGCACCACATCAGGGTCGGCACGAAGAATCGAACGCAACGCGGCGGCGAAGGTCATACCCGCCTTATTGTTCACCTGCACCTGATTGATGCCCTTCATGCGGAATTCCACAGGGTCTTCAACCGTGATGATGTTGATTTCCGGGCGGGCCACATCGCCCAACGTCGCATACAACGTGGTCGACTTACCCGAACCGGTCGGACCAGTCACCAACACCATGCCGTACGGGCGGTTGTACGCTTTGGAAAACACATCGAAATTGCGTTCGCTGAAATTCAGATCCTCCACTTTGAGATTGCCCGAAGGCGTGCTCAAAATACGCATGACGATTTTCTCGCCCCACACCGTAGGCAATGCCGCCACGCGAAGATCAACCTTCTGACCGTTGTGACGTACGGTAATACGGCCATCCTGCGGCTTGCGGCGCTCGCCGATATCCATTTCGGCCATGACCTTAATGCGGCTGATCACGCCTTGGGTCATGGCGCGTGGCGCTTTTTGGAAGATATGCAGCACGCCATCGATGCGGTAGCGTACGAGCAGACCGTCTTCCTGCGGTTCGATATGGATATCGGAGCAGTGGTCGTCGATGGCCTGGTTGATGAGCAGACTTACGAAGCGTGCCACGGGGGAGGCGTCTTCGCTGTCGTCTTGTTCAAGGTCGACTTCTTTTTTCGCGGTCGCGGCGATCTCGTGCGATAGTTCGGTCAACTCCGCATTGGCGCGCAGGAACCGGTTGATGCAGTCGCGTACCTGCGATGGCATGGCGACCATGGCGATGACGGGCATGCCGGTTGTTGCGGAAACATCGTCTACCGCGGCGAAGTTTTTCGGATTCGCCATGGCTACGGCGATGCGCCCGTTGACGATGGAAAGCGGCAGAAGCTGGTTGCGTCGGCACAGATCGTCGGGAACCATGCTGATGACTTCTTTGTCGATCTGGTATTCGTTGAGGTCCACGAACGCAGGCTCATGCCTTGCGCCAACGCCATGGCATATTGGCGTCGGTCTGTTCGTCCATGCCTTCGGTGGACGTTGGCATGGCGGGAAAATCTCCGGTGACGTCGCTTGTCGTTGCCGCATGGCGTGGTGTGCTCGGCGCGAACACCTGATGGATCTCGCCGGTCGTCGGCGCGATCGGATCCATACTTTGCGGGAAAGCGTTCGGCGTGTCGCTGTTTTTGTTTCGCCTGAGGAAGGGGAAACGGCCTCCCGAACCGGCGTCGCTCATAATGACCTCCTGCACCGCATGCGCGCTTATGCGCCTGTCATACGGCATAACATGAAACCCCAAGCAAACGGCAGCATTTGTGGGGCGGCTGATGTTCAGTTGTTCGAAGTCATGTGAGCTACAACGATTGCAGTATTGTGTACTGCTAAATCAGCATTGTAGCCGCAAAAACAGGTAAAAGCTAATCGGGACAAAGTTTTTTGAGAAATATGTTGCTGTGAAAACGTTGGCAGAATATCGTGATACAGTAACTCATGTTTATGGCACCGCGTTTGGTTGCGTGCCGAATTCCTGCCGCTTCCAATGATGGGGTGGCATCTTGTGAAGGAGCTGCTCATGGAGTACAGCTTGCGCACAGCGGGAGACGCCCCCGATTCAGGGGTTGCGGCGAGTCGCGTCAATCGATTGCCAAAACGTGGCGAGTCCGGCTTCACGTTGGTGGAAGTGCTGGTGGCGATCGTGGTGTTGAGCATCACGGGACTTGCCGCCGCACAGTTCGCCATTACGGCCATTCGCACGTCATATGCGCAGCAGCAGCGGTCCACCGCCGTGTCGCTGGGTGACGACGGCATGGAAAGAATGCGTGCGCAGATCGCCAATGTAGACGCCAACCAATATCTCGATGAACTCATCAAAGGCATGGGGGAAACGTCCGTCACCGCCGCGCAGAAGAATCTTCCGACGTTGGCGCCATCACGTCGCAATTGGCGGATCTGAGCTATACCAGTTCGCCTGATCCAGACAAGAGCAAGTATATTCAGCCGGTTCGTGCCACTGCGGGCAAGGACGCCAAGCATACCGAATATACGGTGAACACGGTGTGGAGCGCTGTTTCCGTGCCAGCGGCGAGATCTCGTGCAAAACCGCATCTCAGCTGGGCATTTCCCGTAGTTCCGCAACGAGCTATACGGCCAATACCTCAACAAGCGCCACGGCCGACATTCTGGATCCGGGCAAAACGGTATCGGGCGCGTTCACGTTCGGTGCGCACACGTATATGCCCATGATCGCGTGGTGGTGGGCGTCACATGGGACGACAACATGCATCAGGCAAAACCTGCCTGTACACCACGTCGGAACTGCTGGATATTGGCGTCGACAACAAGCTCATCATCTAGTGAGGGGTTGCAATGAGCGGAACAACAAGCGGAAAACTGCGTATTCGCGCCGTCGCGCAACGTATGGCGCGCGGTGAAAGCGGCGTCACCTTGGTGGAGATGATGGTGTCGCTGTTCATCTTCGCCATCGTCTCCACCATGTTCACCACGGCGATCGTGCAATACCTGCATTCCACCAGCGCGGATGCGATACGAAGCAGGTCTTCCACGGAAATAGCCACGTCGGTGCAAAGCCTCGACCGGTATGTGCGCTACGCGGAGGGTGTTGAGTATGACGCCACGAACCATACGATCACCATGGTCACTCCGGGGGATTCTGGTGCGAAGCAGTGCGTGGTGATCACGTACCAGGACGCCACGTGGAAGAACGGTACGGTAAGCGATTACGGCAGTGTGAAGGTAAAAACGAAGCCGTATGATGCGTCCGTCACGTCATGGAGCACGCGCGCGGTGTTGGGGTCGGTAATGAACAACGAGTCGGGAGGCACGTCTGATGATTCGCTGTTCGCCTCGCGATTATTCACGGTGGATGGCACCAATCGGGTGGTGCGTTATTCGCCGGTGACGGGGTCGTATGTGAGCGGCAAGCCTGTCACGTCGAATACGTCCACGTCGTTCACCGCACGCAATGTGAAATCGGGTGGAACTGCAATCGATTTCACTCCGTGTGGCTGAGTGTTCCGCTAGGTCTTGCGACAGACGCTGGTTCCTTATGGAGCCAGCCGTTTTTTGTCGCCCCCGTCAGCACCCTGCGACACGCCCGAAAAGGGTGGTTGTTCCAGTTTTTTCAAAAAAACGTGACTGCAAAGATTTGCTGAGCGATTGTACTGAAAAACAAGCTATTTGTGGTGTTGTATTTTTTGTTGCACAATTTTGGTTTTGTGTTGTACCTTTTGTGTCCGCTTGAAAAAGTGTGATTTGCTTGATGGTTGTGAAGGGGGGTTGTGGGGGTAAACTAAAGCGCTTTTGTGCGGATGAAGGATGAGGGGAAATGAATCGAAAATGAAACGCTCGTAAAACGATTGACGCCGGAATAATGGTTCTGCAAACGATGTCAATGCGGATAAAGTTAGGACTGTTGGTTATGTGAGCCAGCAGCCCCCACAAGGGGACGATCGATAGAAGAACGCCGCGAAGCTCCATCGTGGGATGCGAGCGGCGACCTTTCCCGAAGGAAAGAAGGATTCAATTATGAAGAGCGTGCGCAACGCACTCAACCGCCGCGCCAAGGGCGAAAAGGCTTTACCCTTGTCGAGCTGCTCGTGGTGGTCATCATCATCGGCATCCTCGCCGCCATCTCCGTGCCGATCTACCTGAACCAGCGCAAGTCGGCCTGGAACTCCCAGACCGAGTCCGACGTCAAGAACGCCAGCCTCGTGGTTGAAACTGCGTCCACTGCCAACAATGGCAAGATTCCTACTCTGCCGGGCACGGATTGCACTCACACTAGTGCCTGCGACATTGATGGTAATAAGGTTACCGTCACGGAAGGTGTGAAGCTCCATTTCGCCACGACTGCAAATGGTGATGGATACATCATTACCGGAACGAACTCAAATGGAAAAACAACTTCAACATTTGTCTACGATTCAACCAATGGCACCGTCTCTGAAATTAAGCCTGCGAAGAATTAAGGCTAAGTGAATTCAGAAGTCAGAGTCTAAAGGTATCGGAGCGTATGAGGTATCGCTCCGATACCTTGTTCCATATCCATATTCGTTCTATTGTTCGTCAATCATTCCATGGGGGAGTAATGGCCAGGGAACAGGCGCAAGTGGCATTTCAAAACGGCACCAAGAAGTGGCGTTACAAGGGTGTTTCCGCTGACGGCCGCACCAAGCAGAAGGGCGTTATCGAAGCGCAGACGCGAGATCAGGCTATCGATCGCGTGAATAAGCTCGGTCTGATTCCAACGGAACTTGTTGACGTGAACGCAGGCACCGGTCTCAATACTAATATTGAAATCAAAGCGTTCGAAAAATATCCAAGCAAAAAAGACTTCGCGGTTATGTCACGTCAGCTTGCCACCATGGTGGCGGCAGGCGTCTCCCTGATTCGCGCACTGAATATCGTTACTGAACAAATCGGAAATGTGAAACTGCGCAATGCGGTACGTGACTGCATGCAGCAGGTTGAGGCGGGATCATCGTTTTCCGAAGCAATGGACAATAATCCCGACCATCTGTTTCCGCCCATTATGATCAACATGGTGCGGGCCGGCGAAACCGGCGGCTTCCTTGACAAATCCCTGATTACCGTGGCCGACAGCTTTGAAGCGGACGTGCGTTTGCAAGGTCAGATCAAAGGCGCACTGGCTTACCCGGTGGTGGTGCTCGGCATTGCTGTGCTGCTGGTGGGCGTGATGCTGCTGACCATCGTGCCCATGTTCGACAGCATGTATGCGTCGATGGGCGCGGGAACTGCCATGGGTCACGCAGATCATGGTTGATATGGGCAAGACCGCACCGGTTGGCATTCCCGTGATCATTGTGTGCGCGGTGGCGTTCGTCATGTTTTGGAAGTGCAATCGCAACAAAGACATCATTCGTACCTGGTGGGATCCGTTCACGTTGAAGGCGCCCGTGTTCGGCAAACTGACCACCAATGTGGCATTGGCGCGATTCTGCAACAATTTCGCATCCATGCTCGCTTCGGGCGTGCCCATTCTGCAGGCTCTTGACATTGTCGGATCCACATCCGGCAATTATGTAATCGACGAAGCGTCCAAACGAGTGTCTCGACTCGTGGAACGCGGCTATAGGCTGGCGGACAGTATGGGTACCGAAAAAGTGTTCCCGAACATGATGGTGCAGATGGTGGCGATCGGTGAGGATTCCGGCGCCATCGACCAGATGCTCGCCAGCGCGGGCAAAGCGTATGACGAAGAAGCGCAATCCATCGCCAAACAGCTCACTTCGCTGCTGGAACCGTTGATGATTCTGGTGCTCGGTAGCGTGGTCGGCTTCATGGTGGTGGCATTGTACATGCCGATGTCTCCATGTTCGACGCCATTAACGGGCAAGCGTAAGCGAAAGCGGGAAGGTTGAACATGAAGAACGGATTGTGGGCCGGACTCAACCGCAGGTATCGTGCCAGATTACGCCAACACATGGGGGAGCAGGGCGCGGCATGATGCTCGCGGTACTGTTCGTAATGGTGGTGCTCACCACGTCGGCACTGGTAATGACCATACTGATTTCGCAAGCATTGCCGTACAGGAATAATAAGGAGAACGCGCAAGTCGGGTATGCCGCCGAATCTGGACTCGAAGTGGCATTGAGTTTCCTGCGCGAAGCGGAAGCAAGCAAGGACTATAAGAAACTGCTACCGTCGACCGCATCAAACACTGGCAATGCCAGCTTGGATGAGACCTTCACTACAGCATCGGACGGGTCGGTGCTGCTCAACAATGCGGAAGTCAACAACGACGTGTCGGCAACGGGCGTGAGCTCGTTCACTCCAGACGATATCTCGTACCGAGTGCAAATCGGATATTATGACGACGATCCAACTCATCGCCGGCCAAACGACTCACATCCGAAAGCGAGCTGAAGAACGCGAAATATGCGTGGGTGCGTTCCTACGGGTATATCAACAGGTATCCGAATGGGCGAAGCGCTGGTACGGAAACCAGCGCGCGCCGAGCCATGAGCGCCATCTACCAATCGAGACAACGAGCGGTGATGACAGCTACGTGATCTCCACCAAGGTGGGCGTCTCGGTATGGGCTTCTACGCGGCAGCGCCAAACAACGAGCGCCGTACCAACAGCCGACCTGGAAGGAAATCGCCTCATATGATGTCGATGAGAACGGTGATCCGACCGGCATGGTGGACTATGTCAACAAGCCTGGCTCCAAGAATGCGGCCGACGCCATGAGCAATACCATCACTATGAATCCGGCAAACCAAACTTGCATGCTTGCCACCACCAAGCCTGTAGACAAGGTCGAAACGCTTGACGCCATGCTTGACCCGAACGGCAAGCCGGTGGAAGGATCGGCGTTGGTGATTCTTATGCAGGCACATAAGAAAGACTCCAGCAGCGACGACCTGTATTACACGGAACAGTGCAAAGCCAACGGCGCCTACAAAGACCTGAACACATGGGTGTATTGGAAGGATGATTCCATTCGCCCCGCATCTAATCTGACATTGTGCGTTACCGGAGCTGACATTACGCATGTTGGCGGAGGCACTGCAGGAGCCGCCACATTGCAGAAATGCGGCGAGTCGTACGGTCCCAACTACCAAAGCGACTATTACACCGATCCTGACAAGAAAGCGCAGCAAGACGAAAAGAACAATCCGTCAAGCCTGCTCAACAAATACCAGAAGTGGGCGTTCTATAACGGTTTCATCAATGCGGGCTACTACAACGAGCTAGATAGCGTGCGCGATGAGGCGAACAAGTATGATGCGTCTCTACCGGAATCGCAAGGCTATGCCGTCGGCGGTGTGCAAATGCAGAAGAAGACCCGCTTCCAAGTGCTGGAAGTTTCCAACAAGGCGAATGTGGGCGTCACTATTCAATATCTGAGCGGCGGTCACTGGGCGTCCAACGTCGATGATGCTGCCGATTTGACTCCGCATTTCCTGATGGTGTCGAAGTGGAATTATTCGCTCACCGACGTGAAATCCTGGTTCGACGTGAACGGTGATTTCGAAGACGCCACCGCATCGTTCGGACAGGCGGGAGAAGCCGGCTATGCCACGAAGCAGATCGTCAATGAAACGTCCGGATTCTGCATTTCGTCATCGCAAGACGGATTCGACGCATACACGTCAACCTGCCGAGTGGGTGGCGGTGATTTCAACCCATACTGCTACCACAACACTATCAATGGCAATCCGGCGCAATCATCTTCCGATCTGCATCAGATCGACTACTGCGGGGTGTCCGATTCCACCAAGCGTAAAACCGATCAGGCCGAATATGTTGAAGACACGTCGAGTGACGGCAGTGGCGTGAACACGCAGATTTGGACGATGGTGAACGGGTCGAAGCGTTGCTATGGGTTCGGCGGTTCGGGCAAATTCCAACTTATGGAATGCTCGCTGCGCCAACATTCACCCGATACAACGAAAAAGCGTCTGACGAGCACAGTAAAGGTACGTTCCAACTCAACGGTCAATGCCTGACGGAAGTGTATCCGGGAGACAAAATCGACGGCAATCCCTCATACTCCGGACGTATCGACGGGCATGCCGACGTGATTATGGCCAAATGCGGATCGGCACGAGACTTTTTGAACCGAGAAATCAAATCGCAGGTGTGGAATGCTCGGTTAACCTCGGAACAGGCGGCTCAGGCGGCGGCGTGATTTATGGCGGTGGTAGTTCTACCACATTGGAGCCATCCTCCACCAAAGGCTACGTGACATCCAAAGAACTGAACCCGTCCACTATCGCATGGTGAGCGCTGCGCGAGATGGATGTGAACATGAGCATTGTGAACGATACGCCAACTGTGGTGCTGCTACTCGTGGCATCGCTGGTAATCGGCTGCATTTTCGGATCGTTTCTGAACGTGGTGATTTGGCGCGTGCCCAACCACATCAGCTTGGTAAATCCGAAACGCAGTTTCTGCCCGAACTGCGAAGCCCCGATCGCATGGTATGACAATATTCCCATCATTTCTTGGCTGGTGCTCGGCGCGAAATGCCGGCATTGCAAAGAACCGATCGCCGTACGCTACCCGATTGTGGAAGCGTTGGGCGGACTGTCGTTCCTCGCCGTCACCTTGGGGGCGCTATTCGGCGCGTATTCGCCATGGATATTGCCGGAACTCTACGTATTCGCAGCGGTTTCGATCGTGATCGCATACATTGATTTCGACCATCATCTGATCCTCAATGTTGTGCTATTGCCAACGCTGATTGCAACACTGGCACTGCTGGCTTTGGCATCACTCGGTACGAATGAGTGGAACAGGCTCGGTCGCGCTGTGATATGTGCGATAGTGCTCGGCGCGTTCTACCTATTGCTTTCCATCATATGGAAAGGTGGCATGGGCGATGGCGATATCAAACTTGCGTTCATACTTGGCTTGATTACGGGCTGGCTCGGATGGTCGCAATTCATCATCGGGGCGTTCGCAGCCTTCTTTATTGGAGGATTCTTAAGTCTTGTGCTGATTATCGGCAAAAAAGTCGATATGCATGGAGGCATACCGTTCGGACCGTCCATGCTGCTCGGCATATGGCTTGGCATATTCGTCGGGGCTCCGATCGCCACACTGTACTTGCAAGTGACGGGACTCGCCTGAACCAATCCCCAGCCAACCTGCAACACGTTATATATAAGGAGAGAGCATGAGATCAATAACGGCGCTGTCGATCGCGAACGACGCCATCCGTGCGGCGGTCATAGCAGACCCGTATTCGGATCTGCCCACCATCAAGCATTTCCAGGCGATCCCGTTGCCGAACGGAGCCGTAGTGGATGGCGAAGTGGTCGACCATGATGTGGTGGCCGGACTGCTGAACACACTGGTGAAGCGATTCAAATTCCCCCGCGAGGACACGGCTCTCGTCTACTCCAGCCGACGCATGGTGTTTCGCGAGGCGGACTTTCCCTACATGTCGCTGAACGATCTGAAATCCACCTTGCCTTTCCAAGCCAAAGGCATGATTCCGCTGCCTATTGAGGAATCCGAGCTCGACTTCGTGCCATTGAACGTCATCGACAGCGAACAAGGCAAACAGTTGCACGGCATACTCGTGGCGACATTGCGTAACGGACTGGAAAAACCGCGCGCACAGCCGAAGACGCGGGATTTGTGATCACATCGATCGATGCGGGCCCGTTCGCGCTTGCCAGACTGTTCGCCGACACCAACCAGCAGCAGACCGAAGCGGTGGTCAACATCAGCGGCAACGGCACCGACGTGATCGTGCTCGAAAACGGGCAGCCCGCCTACATGCGCCGTCGTGCCATCCGGCGCGGATGACGTGACTGACGCCATCGCCAACGCGCTCAGTATCTCATTCGAAGACGCCGAACGCATCAAAAACCAGATCGGCCTGCAAAACGTGACCGGCGACGAACGACTCGAAAAAGCCGAGGAAGTCATCCGCGAAACCACGGCGCAGCTGATCGTCGGCATCCGCAATACGCTCAACCTGTACGACGTGGACCATGCGGGCGGCACCATCAGCGGCGTGGTGCTTACCGGAACCGGCGCACGGCTGATCGGACTGCCGCCGGTATTGGCCAGTTCCATCAACAAAGTGGTGCGGATCGGCGACCCCTTCATCCGTTTCCGGCTTTCCAAAGAAGTGGAACGGCAGAACATCATGGCGCACGCGATCGATTTGGGCGCAGTGCTTGGACTGGTAATCGGAAAGAAGCCGAGGTGAACGGACGATGAGCAGAAAAAACAACGGAAGCATGAAGCAGATCGGCAGCTCCCACCGCGGTCGACGCGGCAAAATCAAGGATAATCCGAATCCTGAAACCAGTGATGGCGAGAAAACCTCGATTTTGTCGATGAATATTTCCGACATCGGCAAAGCGCTGCGTGCGAGCAGTTCGAAAACCTCCAAAAAGGCTGATCTGCCCGCCGAATGGAATGTGCGCGCCAACCTGCTGCCACGTTCCATCGTGACGCTCAACCGTGATCGTGCCATCAAATACTTGCTGTCATACGTGCTTATCGTGGTGGTGGTTGCGGCCATTGCCATCAGCGCGGGCATGGCGGTGCGCGTGAGCTGGGCCGACCATCGCGTGGAGGAGGCACAGGCGAAAACCCTGTCGTTGCAGAAGGAAAAGGCGGAATTCAAAGACGTGGAAGACACGTTGAACTCGCTGTCCGATTCGCAAAGGTCACGTATCGCCGCGCTCTACGACGAAATGGATTGGATGAAGGTGGTGGATTCGCTCAATGGCGCGCTGCCAGCCGGAGGCCAGTACACGAACCTGTCGTTGAGCAGCTTCCAGATTGGCGGGTCTGACGCTTCTTCGCATAGCGCTACATCTTCAGTATGGTCTGGGAATGGTGTGATTTCCGTTGATTTTACCGTTCTTTCTCCAGATTTCATATCTGCAAAAGATTTTATCGGTAATTTTGCTGCAATTCCTACCTATAAAACAGGCTATGTGAGTTCCATTACCGAAAACAGCGATGAAAACGGCACCACCTATACATACACGGGAACGGTGTCGTTGAAGATGGATACCAATACCACGTCACGAAGCGACAACGCGGCCGGTGCTGACGAAGCCAACCGAGCATTGCAGCAGCAGCTACGCGACAGCCTGAACAAAGCCGCGGCAGGGAGTCGACTGATACTACCGACAGCGCGACCGCAACTGACGAAACATCCAATGAATGATCGGGAGCAATCATGAACAAGCATAAAATCGCATGGATCGCATTGGCCGCAGGTATTGTCTTCGTCATCATGCTGACATGGCTGGTCGGCGTTTCCCCGCAAATCAGCCATATCAAATCATCCGACGCGCAAACTGCGCAAATCGATGAGAACAATAAGGAAACACGCGACGAAATCGAAACATTACGCATCGCCAGCGAAACGATCGGCCTGCAGAAAGACCGTTTGCGCCAGTTGCAGCGGCAGATTCCAGACGGCTATAACCAGCAGGAATTCATCAATTCGTTGGATGCGTCCGCTGCGGGAACCGGCGTCGCCATCAAATCGGTGAATTTCGATGATGCGGTCGACGCCGACATTCCAGCTGAAATGCAAGGTACCATTCAAGCCGGTCAGCTGGTGCAGGTGTCGGTAAGTATCACCGCCACGGGAAGCTATGATGCCATGCGTAATTTCGTGGCATCCGTGCAGAACATCAACCGTATCGCCGTGCCGGAAAATGTGACCTACACACTTGACAGAAACGGTGACGAAACGAAAAATGCCGTGGTGATCGATTGCAAGATCTGGTCGCTATTGCTCGACAACGACACGGTTGAAGACGAGAACGCCACGAAACAGTAACGCGGGTGGTGTTCTGTCACCGCGTAAAGGTAGGCTTTGCGCTTGTAAAGACCCCAAACCGTTCAAACCAGAAGGTGCATTGTGGCTGTATCCAAACTCGATGAAGTCGTATCCCTCGCCAAGCGTCGTGGCTTTGTTTTTCCCGCCGGTGAAATCTATGGTGGAACCCGTTCCGCGTGGGATTACGGTCCGCTCGGCGTTGCGCTGAAAGACAATATCAAGCGCGAATGGTGGCGTTCCATGGTCGTCACCCGTGGCGACGTGGTGGGCGTTGACACGTCCATTATTCTTCCGCCGGCCGTGTGGGTGGCTTCCGGTCACGTGTCCGTGTTCAACGATCCGCTGATCGAATGCCTCAACTGCCACAAGCGCCACCGCGCCGACAAGCTTGAGGAATCCTATGCCGAAAAGCATGGCGACAAGCTGCCGGAAAACGGCCTGAAAGACATTGTGTGCCCGGATTGCGGCACCCGTGGCAACTGGACCGAACCGCGCGACTTCAACATGATGCTGCGCACCCACCTCGGACCGGTCGAAGACGAGAACTCGCTGCACTACCTGCGTCCGGAAACCGCACAGGGCATTTTCGTGGACTTCAAGAACGTGATGACTTCTTCGCGTTCCAAGCCGCCGTTCGGCATCGCCAACATGGGCAAGTCCTTCCGTAACGAGATCACTCCGGGCAACTTCATCTTCCGCACCCGCGAGTTCGAGCAGATGGAAATGGAATTCTTCGTGGCTCCGGGCACCGATGAGGAATGGCACCAGTACTGGATCGACGCGCGTACAGTGGTACATCGACCTTGGTGTGAAGCCGGAGAACCTGCGCCATTATGAGCATCCGAAGGAGAAGCTGGCCCACTATTCGAAGCGTACCGTCGACATCGAATACAAGTTCGGCTTCCAGGGTTCCGATTGGGGCGAGCTTGAAGGCGTCGCAACCGTACCGACTTCGATCTTTCCGCGCATGCCAAGCATTCCGGCGAGGATCTGAGCTACTTCAACCAGGCCACCGGCGAAAAATACGTGCCGTACGTCATCGAACCGGCCGCCGGCCTGACCCGTTCCCTCATGGCCTTCCTTGTTGACGCCTACGACGTTGACGAGGCCCCGAATACCAAGGGCGGCGTCGACAAGCGCACCGTGCTTCGTCTTGATCCGCGCCTGGCTCCGGTCAAGGCCGCTGTACTGCCGTTGAGCAAGAAGCCGGAATTGCAGACCGTGGCACACGATCTGGCCGCCGATTTGCGTCAGCATGACTGGATGATCGACTATGACGAGGCCGGTGCGATCGGTCGTCGCTATCGCCGTGAGACGAAATCGGCACCCCGCTGTGCATCACCGTCGACTTCGACACGCTTGACGATCAGGCCGTACCATTCGTGAACGTGATACCATGCAGCAGGAGCGCGTCGCACTCGACAAGGTGGCTGATTATGTGGCCGCACGTATTGGCGAGAAGCATGTACGTTACCCGCAGGTGCCGGTTGAGATGGGCGGCGAGGCTTGGCCTGAGTCCGTCAAGATCGCCGAAGCCGGTGGCTTGTATTAAAGCTGGATACTGGTTACCATAGCGTTCTTATGCCAGATAGCATTGTGACTGCTTACGAGGAATCCGACGTGCTCGACCCGCGTACCGACGCGGTGAGGCCGTCGGTTCCTCCGGTTATGAAGCCTGTTGATTTAGGGCCGGTACACGTTGAAACCCCGGTGGTGCTTTCGCCTATGGCGGGCGTTACCAACTGGCCGTTCCGCGTGATTTGCGAAGGCTACGGACCGGACGGTCTATACGTGGCCGAAATGATCACCGCGCGCGCGTTGGTCGCACGCAATCCCAAAGCGTTGCGGTTGTGCCATTTCGCGCCGAGCGAGAAAATCCGTTCGCTGCAACTGTACGGTGTGAACCCGGCGATCGTGGAACAGGCCGCGAAAATCGTCATCGACGAAAACATGGCCGACCATGTCGATCTGAACTTCGGATGCCCCGTGCCGAAAGTGACCCGACGCGGCGGCGGATCGCTTTGCCGTGGAAGACGGATCTGTTTCGCGAGATCATCCAGCGTGTGGTCAAGGTCTGCGATGCTGCCAACGTGCCGGTGACGGCTAAAATCCGCGTCGGCATCGACCATGAGCATGAAACGTTCTTGGAAGCGGGCCATATCGCGCAGGAGGAAGGCTGCAAGGCGGTGACCTTGCACGCGCGTACCACCGCCGAATATTACGGCGGGCATTCCGACTGGAGCCGGATTGGCGAGCTGGTCGAAGCGCTTGACATTCCAGTGTTCGGCAACGGCGATATTTGGGGTGCGAACGATGCGCTTGCCATGGTTGCCGAAACCGGTTGCGCCGGCGTTGCGATTGGCCGCGGCTGCCAAGGCAGGCCATGCTGTTCGCCGATATCAAGAATGCGTTCGCTGGCAGCGACAAGCGTGTTGACCCCACGTTAGGAGATGTGTGCCGTGTGGTTGAACGCCATGCGGAACTGTTGACCGAATTCTATGATGGCGATGAGCAGATGGCCGTGCATGATCTGCGTAAGCATATCGCGTGGTATCTCAAGGGATTCCCCGTTGGAGGCTCCACCCGTCGCGCGTTCATGGAATGTGAAAATCTTGAGGATGTCAGAGCCGAAATAGGCAAGCTGGATCCCAACATCTGTTTTCCCGAGCGAGTGGTCGACAAGCCAAGGGGGCGCGTGCGCTTCGCAAAGAAAGTGCATCTGCCTTACGGATGGTTGGAATCACGGGAAACAACGCATGATGAACGTCAGGCGTTGTTTGGGGATGATCCTATGGACGCCAGCTATTGAATATGACATGCTGATGTGGTTAAATCGTCGTGGGGGCACCGAAAGAGGGTAAATCGCAGGCGAAATGAACACGTTAGCAATAAAAAAGTGAAAAAACGCCGTTACACACGGCGAAAAGTGCGCGTACTGCAGCGTGTCTGCGATAAAGTTGTGCGTAAACGCGAGTGACAGGAGACTATGGTGAGCGAGATTGCCCAGACTGACAATTTCAACGACAAAACGAATATCAAGTTGTCGGTGTTGGTGGAGCTGGCGGTAATGCCGTCAATCGCATGATTGCCGAGGGTCTTCAAAGTGTTGAATTCATTGCGATCAATACTGACGCGAAGGACCTGATGCGTTCCGACGCCGATGTCAAGATCTCCTTGAACGATGCCACCAGCCGCGGGCTTGGCGCAGGTGCGACCGGAGAAGGGTGCCAAGCCGCTCAGGATCATCAGTCCGATATCGAGGAATCGCTCAAGGGCGCCGATATGGTGTTCGTGACCTGCGGTGAGGGTGGTGGCACCGGTACCGGTGCAAGCCCGATCGTGCTCGCGCCGCGCATCAGCAGGGTGCCCTGACCATTGCGGTGGTTACCCGCCCGTTCAGCTTTGAAGGTCCCCAGCGTGCGGCTTCCGCAGCACTTGGCATTGAGAATCTGCGCAAGGAAGTCGATGCGCTGATCGTGATTCCGAACGATCGACTGCTTGAGCTTTCCGATCGCACCATCGGCATCGTCGATGCGTTCAAGACCGCCGACACCGCCTTGCTGGCCGGCGTGCAGGGCATCACCGACCTGATTTCTTCGAACTCGTACATTCACGTCGACTTCAACGATGTCAACGCTATTCTGCGTGGCGCGGGCACCGCACTGTTCGGCATCGGTTCCGCACGAGGCGAGGATCGCGCCACCCAGGCAGCTGAAATCGCCATCAGCTCGCCGCTGCTGGAAGAAAGCATCGAGGGTGCCCACGCGCGCTGATCAATATCGCCGGCCGTCCGATCTGAAGTTGCAGGAAGCGGCCGCCGCCACCCAGCTGGTGGGCAAGGCCATCCATCCGGAAGCACAGATCATCTGGGGTCTTTCCCTCGACGACGCTTACGGCGACGAAGTGCGTGTCACCGTTATCGCCGCAGGCTTTGATGCCAACTCCAAGAAGGCGGCTCAGGCTGAAGCCCAGAAGCAGGCAGAGCCTGCGGAAAGCACGGTGCCGCTGTCGGCGTTGTCCGCAGCCCCGAGGGCAGCGGCGGTTCCGCAGCAGCCCCAGCCTCAGCTTATTCAGACTCCGGAAGCCCCGAAGGTGCAGCCGCTGTCCACTTATATTCCGTCCACTCCGGAACCCGTCGTTCCGTCATTCGACCAGACCACCGAGCATGAAGTGGTGTCTTCGAACGATGCCGGCGATTTGGATATTCCGGATTTCCTGCGCTAAAAGCAACGCGAAGACGCGAAGGATCGTTCAGTGCAGTTTATGAAAAGCGCGATGTCCTATTTGGGCATGACCGACGTTGCCGAAGGTGACGAGGATTTCAACGAGGAGGCTGAGAGCAGCGAAACCTCGTTCGATTCCGACCATTCCGTGACCCCGATGGCTTCGACTCCTGCCGCGACGTCCGCACCGCGCGAGCAGACCAAAGCCAACCCGTTCCAAGGCGGAAGGGTGAGCCGTATCACCACGATTCACCCGAAATCCTATGAGGACGCTCAGCTGGTCGGACGTGCCATTCGCGACGGCGTTCCGGTGGTGCTGAACCTGACCGGTGTGGCCGAGGCCGTGGCATATCGCATTGTGGACTTTTCCGCGGGTGTGGTTTTGGCGTGCGTGGCTCCATCGAACGTGTCACTCCGCGCGTGTTCCTGCTGAGCCCAGCTCAGGTGAACATCAAGGTTGAGGAACCGCAGGCGAATAACTCGTCGCACGATTTGTTCGCCGACTGATATAGACGAAAGCCGTTGCGAAAGCAGACTGCATGAAGCCTCCGTCACCCGTGATGGGGGCTTTGTTATGTTCTGTTGCTAAGGTGGTGCCCCATGATTTTGTCTTTGATCGGTAGCATCGTCCACTTTTTGGTGAATGCCTACATTCTGGTGCTGTTCATTCGCATGATTCTCGATTGGGTTGCTGTGTTGGCATCGGCATGGCGTCCACGGGGGTTGGTGTCGTCGTTGATCGACGCGGTTTACCAGTGACGGAGCCCCCACTGCGCTGCTACGCCAATATATCCGCCCTATTCCATTGGGTCCCATCTACTTCGATGTGGCATTCATCGTTCTTTATTTCATTCTCATTGCTATTGATTTCCTCATTTAATGTATGTCAAATGCCGATTTTTCGCAAAAAATCGGTGGTCCCGTGCTAGAGTCGAACAATGAAAGCAACAACAGCAAGGCATCAAGCCCAAAGCGAGGTGTAAGATTTATGCTCTGTTGACGCCGAAAGATATCAGAGAGCATACCTTCCAGACCGTGAGGTTCAAGGAGGGGTATGACGTCGATGAAGTCGACGATTTTCTCGATCAGGTAACCGAGACGGTGGAGGCCCTTGGCAAGCAGGCGGTTGCCAGCGGCCAGGCTACTCAGTCCCTCGGCCCGGATGTTGCGGGGCTCAACTCCAAGATTTCCGAGCTCAGCGCCCAGGTTCAGTCCCTGCAGCAGGAGAACGCGACATTGAAGTCCGCCTCCGAGCAGGCAGCTGGCGCTGGTGATCAGGCAGCTCAGGCCGCACAGGTCGCAGCAGCCAAGCTCACCGAGCTGAGGAAAGCAACCGTGCTCTGTCGGCTCAGAACGAACAGCTCAAGGGTCAGGTGGATCGCCTGTCCGCACAGGTCGACCAGCTCACCGCACAGGCGGCTGAAGCTGCAGGCCAGGCGGATCTGGGCGAACAGCTGACCTCCATGCAGCATGAGCGCGACGCATTCCGTGCACAGACCGAAGACCTGTCCCGTCAGCTGGCTTCCGCACAGCAGCAGGTTGTGGTGGCCCAGCAGCAGGCGGCTGAGATCCAGCAGCTCAATGCAAGGCTTGAAGAGGCTCAGGAGCAGGTCGCCCAAGCTCAGCAGCTCACGCAGCAGCATGCGGCACAGTCCCAGCAGCAGGATGAGCGTGCCCAGCAGCAGGCCGCGCAGATTCAGCAGCTTGCACAGCAGCTGCAGGAATCGCAGCAGCGTGAAGCCCAGCTGCGCGAGCAGGTCGCCAAGGTCGAACCGAGTACCGAAACCGGAAGCTGCAGAAGATTGCAGGAGCCGCAGCCAGCGCCAACACGGAGCCGGAGCGTGCCACCGCCATGCTGACCCTGGCTATGCAGCTGCACGACCAGTACGTCGACAAGGGCAAAGCCAAGGCTAAGGAAATCACCGACGAGTCCCAGCGTAGGTACGATGAGCTCATCGGCAATGCCAACGATTACTCCAACCGCACTCGCACCGAAGCCGACAACTACTCCGAAGGCACCCGTTCCGAAGCCGATCAGTATTCGGCTGACACTCGTGCCAAGGCTGATGGCTACTTGAACCAGAAGACTCAGGAAGCGATGCCTATCTGACCAAGCGTGCTCAGGAAGGCGATGACTATCTGGCGCAGCGCACTCAGGAAGGTAATGCTTACTTGGATCAGAAGACTCAGGAAGGTAACGCCTATCTTGCTCAGAAGACGCAGGAGGGTGATACCTACTTGGATCAGAAGACTCAGGAAGGCGACGCCTACCTTGCTCAGAAGACCCAGGAGGGTGATACCTACTTCTCCACGAAGCACAACGAAGCCGACGAATACGAGTCCGAAGTGCAGAAGCGCGCCTTCGACTACGATTCGAAGACCCGTACCGCAGCCGACGACTACGCCCAGCAGGTCCGCGACAATCTCGAAGCGCAGACCAAGGTCATCGAAGGCAACATTCAGGGCCTCAAGCAGTTCGAAACCGAATACCGTGCACGTCTTACCGAATTCCTCGGACAGCTCGTGTCCCAGGTGTCCGACACGAACAACTATGATCAGGACTCCCAGGACGACTGAGATTAGGCTGTGTCTGACATCATGACAAATGATCAAAGACGGCTGCGCACCCGCGTGGCCGTCTTTGCGTGTATCGCCGTTGTGGCACTGGTACTCGACCAGATCAGCAAGGCATGGGCGCAGTCGGCGCTTGCCGACGGGCAGACGGTACGTGTGATTCCGGGCATCCTCTCATTCACGCTGGTGCATAATCCGGGTGCGTCCTTGGGCATGGGATCCAACATGACCTGGTTGATTTCGTTGCTTGCCATCGTGGCGTGCGTGGCGTTGGCCGTACTGGCAATCCGTACCATTTCCATGAAATGGACGGTGGTGTTCGCTCTTGCTTTCGCAGGAGCATTGGGCAATCTCATCGATCGTGTGATGTATGCCGAAGGTTTCCTTAATGGCAAAGGTCGTCGATTTCCTCAATTACGGATGGTCGGTCGGCAATGTTGCGGATATTTTCCTGATGGTGGCGGGCGTCGCCGCCGTCGTACTGCTGTTTGTCGGAGAGCCCTTCAGCCAGAAGGATCTTGACGAACAGGCCGCAGAACAGACGAAACAGACGACCGGAGACCAGAACGCATGAGCCGTCTTGTTCCCGCACCCGACGCGCTTGTCGGCAAACGATTCGATGTGGCCGTGGCCAAGATGCTTGGTATCTCCCGAGCCAAGGCCGCGGAACTCATCGAAAGTGGACAGGCGCGCGTGCTTGGTCGTGACATTTCCAAATCATCGATCTGCAATCAGGCGAAACCGTCGAATTCGATATTGTCGAGGAACGGACCGAGCCTGAACCGATCGCACCGAGATATGGCAGTGTCTA
>ENA-OQCS01000337-OQCS01000337.1-human-gut-metagenome-genome-assembly--contig:-NODE-337-length-25800-cov-1.619678_pt1 | contig 25800 bp, 33 predicted proteins | sample MGYA00242757_ERZ504575 | MGnify/ENA primary metagenome ERZ504575 (study PRJEB26092, sample SAMD00036297) | human gut metagenome | host: Homo sapiens | study: EMG produced TPA metagenomics assembly of... | reverse complement strand
TGCACCCCCTTGCCGTGCAGCGCTCCCCGACCGATGATTTTTTATTGTGCCTTGTGTCCTTTTCCCTTTTGTCCGGCTTCTGTTCCCAAGCACATCCGGAACACATGGCAGAGCGCTTGCAAATCCCTCCGAATACGTTCAAGGTCTGTATGGAGACGTAACCAACATACTGCGTGGTACTTTGCTGATGCAACCCACCATCAAAGCCTACGACAACTCTACTTGGGTACTTGACAATCTGGTAGGGATCGCCAATAACTTCAACTATGACTCTTATGGTTATGGTGTTTACTACGACACCGTACATGGTGACATTTCAGCTTCCAACCCCTTGCTGGTCAATAACCTGTTAAAGCGCAATACCCGTGTAGACCGCTTTGTAGGAACAGCCTCTGCCGATGTGGATCTCCTGAAAATGATCGGTATTGACAGCAAAAACCACAAGCTCAACTATAAAGTCAATCTCTCTTACAGCAAAACCCATTGCAAGGACTTCACCTGGATTCCTGCATGGGTACAGAGCAACCGTGTCTATCTGGCCAAAAGCAACGAACGTCTCACCAAAGCTACCCGCTCTTATGCCGATGCTTTGATTGAAAACGTGCTGACTTATGATGCTACCGTCGGCAAACACCATTTTAACCTGGTAGCCGGCCAGACTTACGAAGAAGAAAACACCGACCTGTTGACAGGCTGGGGCGTCAACTTCACCGAGCCTTACTTCCTGCAACTTCAGAATGCCGCCAACACTTATGCCGAAAGCTTCGAATACAAACACACCATCCTCTCTTACATCGGGCGTATCAACTACAACTACGATGACCGTTACCTGTTCTCGGCAACCGTGCGCCGCGACGGCAGTTCCCGCTTGTCCAAGAATATCCGTTGGGGTACTTTCCCCTCCGTATCTTTAGGATGGCGTTTTGACAAGGAAACTTTTTTCCCTTTCAACAGAAACATTGTCAACATGTTCAAGGTACGTGCCAGCTATGGCGAGCTCGGTAACGAAAACATTGGTGAATACATGTATCAGGCTGTAATGGCACGTAATAACATGACTTATAGCTTTGGCAACACGCCCATCACCGGTTCTGCTATTTCCACTTCGTAGACAACAACCTTCTTGGGAAAGAAGAAAAGCTACAACGTGGGTATCGACCTCGCCTTGTTCAACAACCGTCTGGAATTCACTGCCGAATGGTACAAGAACACCAGTGAAGACCTGCTTTATGCTGTTCCCGTTCCCGAACAAGCCGGTGTATCCAATACCACCGTAACAATGAACGCCGCTTCGATGAACAATTCAGGTTTCGAATTTGCAGCTACTTACCGCAACCGAGACCACGACTTCAAGTATGAAGTGTCGGCTAACTTAAGTACTGTCCGTAACCGCGTAACCTCATTGGGCTTCGGTACCGATTCATACATCTCCGGCGCCTACATCACCAACGTAGGTGAAGAGATCGGCAAATTCTACGGATGGGTTTATGATGCATCGCCCGCACACAAGCTGACTTGGACAACCATGCCACACAAGAAGCGCCCAATTGGTGACTGCTCTATAAGGACGTAAGCGTCCCGACGGAAGCCTGACGGAAAGGTAGATGCCAATGACCAGGTAGTATTGGGCAGCGGTATGCCTAAGATCAATTTCGGTTTGAACGCCCGCTTCGAATACAAACGTTTCGACCTGAGCATCGCTACGTTCGGTGCACTCAACTATCATGTTAGCGACGACATCCACAACTCTCTGAACTCTTGCTATGGCTGGGGCAACAAAGACGTAGCCATGCTCGACGCCAATCGCTTCAGCGAAGACGGCAGCACCTATCTTTCCAGCGTACCACGTACCTATGTCACCAACAGTGCCAGCCTGGCTGGAACGATCTCTTCAGCGACCGCAAAATTCAGAACGCAGCTATTGGAAAATTGCCAATATAGAATTGGGCTACAACTTCCCCAACGAATGGTTTGGCAAATACATATCCGACGTACGTCTCTATGTGTCAGCACAGAACTTACACACATTCACCGGTACAAAGGTTATAATGTAGACTATGCAGGAGGTACATTCACACCGGGATATAACTTCTGTTCTTATCCTACCGCACGTACCTTCATGTGTGGTGTTCATTTCACTTTCTAATCACTAAAAACATAACAATATGAAACTCAATAAATATGCATTGGTTCTCTTTTTGGGATTAGGCACATTGACTTCTTGCAATGATAATTTGGAGCTGTTAAATCCCAACCAGCAAACCTCAAACACATTCGGCTTCAATGCCGATGATTTGGAAGAGAGCGTTATTGCCGCCTATAACCATATCCGTATGGAAGGTTCTTACGCCCGTGTAGGCTACACCATCGACGTGTGTCGTGGTGATGAAGCATGGAACTCATCACAAGTATGGTATCTGCCTTTCGATGACCTGAATGCGGAAGTAACCTCGGACATCACGTGGTGGCCCTGGCGCGAATGGTACTATACCATTAATGTATGTAATTTTGCCATTTCCCGTTGCGATGAAGACAACAGCCAGCTTTCCGAGAAAATGAAACGCATCAAAGGACAAGTACTCTTCCTGCGTGGCCTGTCATACTACAATCTGGTTGGTTATTACCAGAACCCACCCTCATCACAGATTATGCTACCTATTCTTCATTGGATGGACTTTATACCGGCAACAGCACATACGATGCCGTACTCGACCAAGTGGAAAGTGATTTCAAAGAAGCCATGGAATTGTTACCCTCACGAGATCAAGGTGGTGAATGGGAAAAAGGACGTGCCACCTGCGGTGCTGCAGCCGGCTACTATGCCCGTGCGCTCATGACACGCCATAAATTCAAAGATGCCCTTACTGTGCTGAAAGACATTATCGGCAAGAAATATGGTACTTATGACTGATGGATAACTATGGCGACAACTTTCGTGAAGGTCCTGCCTATGAGAACAACAAAGAAAGCCTTTTCGAAGTGCAATTCCTCGACTTGGAATCACAAGGAACCGATGACGAGTGGACTCCGGTGAACACCAGTCCGAATGCCACCCAAGGTTCGGCCATCGAGAGTAACTTCGCTCCCGGCAATTATGGTGGTTGGGCAGACATCTCGGCTTCCCCGTGGCTCTACCATCTCTTCAAAGCTGAACGTACAACTGACGGGAAACTCGACCCACGTCTGTACTGGACCATCGGTACTTATGAATCCGACTGGGAAGATTTCGAGTTCGGTAATGTAGCTTATACGAACAAGCTTACAGCCACTGACAACATCGTAACCAACAACACATACGGTGGTCTGCCCATCGCCAAGTTCACAAACCTTCGTACCGGTCTCTATAGCACGGTTATTACAGGTTTGCACGATGGAATCAACTTGCGTCTGATGCGTTACTCCGATGTGCTGCTCCGCGCCGCCGAATGTGAAAACGAAGTCAACGGCCCCACACAACAGGCCATCGACTGGATTAACGAAGTGCGCAACCGTGCTGACTTGCCCGACCTTGAACTGGCTGACTTCCCTACAGCCGACAAACTCTTCGAGCAGATTGCCAATGTGGAGCGTCCGAAGGAATTCGGGTGCGAGTTCGGACGCGGATTCGACCTTATCCGCTGGGGATTCTTCTATAAAAATGACCGTTTGCAACAACTCAAGGAACACAGCGTCGTACGCCGTTCTTTAATCGGAACCAAGGACCCTGTAAACTACAACGATATCGCAACCGATCCCGAACTGAAAAGTTCTTTCGACACTTACTTACCCGGACACGAATTCCTGCCCATCGTACAGCAGTTGTTGAACAAAAACCCCAATTTGAGTGGTAACTCCGCGAACTTCAGCACAGACAACTCTACTTATTTCAGTGAAAATGGATGGACAGTTCGTCCGGTTGTTGACTTAAGCAAATAAACAAACCTATTAAAATTTAAGACAATGAGAATACTCAGAAAATTAGTATACGTTTGCTGTTCCATCACCTTGGGGTTGATGGCATTGTCAAGCTGCGAGGGTGGCGAGTTATATGATGTAAACGCCCCTGACTGGATCTCCGAGAAAGTGGACTCTATAGCAGATTCAAAGAAAGAGCCGGAAGAAGAAGTACTGGAAGGTATGCAGGAAGATGTCTACTCCTTCGGTAACACAGACTACACCTCCGGTTTCTGGACAGCTTTCTCCAAGTATTACGTCGTGCCCGACGGGCAGAAATGGCATGGGGTGTTCAATCTCAACATCAATCCCGCCGACAATACCTATTATAAAAACTTCGCCCTCGTCATTACCAACGATACAGACCGTGGAGGAGAAGGATATACGGAATATGGTGCTTATCGTTTTGACACTACAAACGATACTTTGACCTATAACTCCCAATGGGGTTCCCATCTTTTTTCAAATACACATCCAGCACGCTGATGCTGTCACCCGTTGATAATCTGGACGAAACTGTACAGAAATTGGGCGGCAAAGTGACACTCACCGTAGACCGAACCAGTGAAAATGCCTTCTCTATCAAAATCCAGAACGCCTCGGCAACCAAAACCTACAAACAGCCGTACAAGTTACCCAATCTGAATATAGACAAGAGCAATACCAACATCCGCTGTTTCCTAGTACCTGAAGGCTCTTATATCAACTTCTTACAATCAAACATCATTCCTATCGGTGGCCTTACTTCTGCCGAGGACAAGAATCCGCTCTCGATGGTACTGCAAAATGTACCCGATCAGGTCAATGCCGGCACTTCACTCGAAGAAGCGTGGTCGGTATTACTGCCGTCGTCAGCTTCGAAGAAGGGGTGACTAAGACCGTAACCGCCGAAGAACTCCAGTTCACCGCCATCCCCAATATGGAAGAACTGGGTACGAAGACACTAGTAGCCATCTATAACAAGACCTTCAAGGGTGAGAATTGCAACTTGCCGGTGGTAGCCAATGCTACGTTTGAAGTAGTGGAAAAGATTGTATCCATCCAAGTGACGGCTCAACCTACACATACACAATATTACTATTATACTTCGGCTGCAACCGAAGCGATGACGGATCGTACGCTGGCATTCCTTCCGGAAGGATTGAAAGTAACGGCTACTTATGCCGACGGAAGCACCCAAATTATTGACAACACAAAACTCAGTTTCTCTGCCATTGTCGCCAAAGCCGGTACACAGACCGTAACCATTACTGCCGATGAAGCTACCGCTACCGTAGCAGTTAAAGTGGCCGAATCAACAGTTTCCACTGTCAGCAACTCTGCAGACATTCTGGGAACCGAAGACAATACAACGGAGTGGTGGACTGTCTTTTCTGACAATTTCAACGTGCCGACCGGTGAAACTAAGTCCATCAGCTTCACCAATTACACCAGCCTGGCTAATAACTGGAGCAACTTCGCTGTCGTTCTCCGCAAAGCCGATCTTGCCGAATATGCAGTGGTACGCGCCGACAACTATGGATGGGGTGCAGGATACGATGGAAATGCCAGCCTCGTTCACAACGGTACACAAGGCGACTGGGCTACTTGGCTTGCCGATATGAACGGAGCCAAAGTCACCGTCTACGTGACCAATTGCGGCAATGGTACAACCGACATTCAGGCGGTAATGGAAGGCACTTCAGGTACCTCCTATGCCCAATACTATTTAGGGATCAACAAAGTAGATATGAACGACTTGAACTTCGCTTTAACGATTGAAGGCGGACATCTCGTCTTCTAAGCCGAATCAGTAATCACACAAACCATGCCGTTTTCCTCAGGAACCAGAAGAAGCGGCATGGCCTTTAAACTATCAACAGATGAAAAAACTATTATCCCTGTGGATGTTCTTACCAATATTCCTTGTTTTAGCCGCTTGTTCTGACAACAGCGAAGATATAGACCGCTATTATGCAACTGTAAGTACTCCGAAAGTAACTACAACCACACCCACCTCATTGACCGTCACCGCGTCGGTTACGGGTGATCTGAACCAAATAGTCAAGAAAGGCTTCTGTTACAGTACAGCAACTTCCACACCGACTATCAAAGACCACGTGGTGAATGCCGATGAGAATTTCAGCGCCACCCTCTCAACCTTGACCACCGGTACCTCTTACTATATCCGTGCATACGTCTACTGTGACAGCCGCTATGTCTATTCTGAGGTGATCACGGCCACCACAGAAAGCTTAAGCTTAGACGATGAACTCAAGAATTATGTGGCCCCCACCTACGCCGATGACTATACCTCGATAAGTGACTGGAGCAAACGCTCTCAATGGAATCTTGCCAACGTACACGACCCCTCGGTGGTATTGGCCGAAGATGGTTATTATTACATGTATCAGACAGATGCTTCCTATGGAAACGCCCACACGGCAGGCGGGCACTTCCACAGTCGTCGTTCCAAAGACTTGTCAACTGGGAATACCTCGGCGGTACAATGAAGAACCTGCCCGAATGGGTAGTACCTAAGCTCAATGAAATACGCAAAGAAATGGGACTTGCCGAAGTTAACCCTAATATTAATGACTTCGGCTATTGGGCTCCCGTAGTACGCAAGGTAAAGAACGGCCTCTATCGCATGTACTATTCCATCGTCTGCCCTGCACACTCAACGGTGCCAACACCTGGTCGGAGCGCGCCTTCATCGGCCTGATGGAAAACAACGACCCCGCCAACAACAACGGCTGGGTGGACAAAGGCTACGTCATCACCAATGCTTCTGACAAAGGACTTAACTTCAACATAAAGCCAAATGACTGGGCCAATTGCTACTACAAATGGAATGCCATCGACCCCTCTTACATCATCACGCCCGAAGGCGAACACTGGTTGGTCTACGGTTCATGGCATAGCGGCATAGCTGCTCTCAAACTCAATGGCGAGACAGGCAAGCCTGCCGAAACTTTGGGCCAGCCTTGGGCTACAGGCCAAGCACCTGCTGAGTATGGTCAGTTAATCGCCACCCGCCAGACAGGTAACCGCTGGCAAGCCAGTGAAGGTCCAGAAATTATTTACCGTGATGGCTACTACTACCTCTTCCTGCCTACGACGCCTTGACGTGCCCTACAACACCCGTGTAGTCCGTTCGAAGAGCATCACTGGTCCCTACGTAGCATTGACGGCAAAGATGTGACCGCCGGTGCCGATGCACTGCCATAGTGACTCATCCCTATAAGTTCAGCAAAGGCTACGGCTGGGTAGGCATCGCCCACTGCGCTATCTTCGACGATGGCAAAGACAACTGGTTCTACGCCTCACAAGGCCGTCTGCCTAAGGATGTTCCGGGCATCAACGCCAGCAACGCATCATGATGGGGCACGTACGCAGCATCCGCTGGACGAAAGACGGTTGGCCTCTCGTAATGCCTGAACGCTACGGAGCCGTTCCCAAGGTAGCCATCACCGAAGAAGAATTGCCCGGCAATTGGGAACACATCGACCTTACATACAAATATGGAGAGCAGAGAACTTCAGCAACAATGACCCTCGCCGCCGACCACACTATCACCGAAGGTACCTGGAAAGGCAGTATGTGGAGCTATGACGCCGGCCAACAGATTCTGACTGTTAACGGAGTGGAACTTTATCTGCAACGTGAAACCGATTGGGAAGCCAATCCACGTACCCATACCATCGTCTATGCCGGCTATGCCAACAACAAGACGTATTGGGGAAAGAAATCCAAATAACATTCCCGCTCCCGCACGCAAACTTCATATAGAAACAGGACCACTGCCCCTCAAAACAACACCAATGTTTATGGGGCAGTGGTCCTGTTTTACAAGTCAATAGCAGAAATTAAAGATCATTAAACAGATACAAGAGAAACCTATTTCATGAAAAGGAAAAAGAGTTAGGTTCCCTAATCTCCATACAAAAAATCATTATTTTGTTCTTTTACGTTCAAAGACAACCTTTTATCCTAATTCTTACTTTTATTTATCACCATAAATCTCTATTCCTTAAACCAACAAACATCATTTGTAGACAAGCAGAGGACACCAGCATCAGATTTTTTGTTAATTATTAGCCAAATACACACTTTAATTTATAACTTTGCAATTCTAATAGAATGAATTATGGAAAATAAACTAACCATTTACAATACATTAAGCCGTCAAAAGGAACTTTTCGTTCCCTTGCATGCCCCTCATGTAGGTATGTATGTATGCGGTCCTACCGTATATGGCGACGCCCATTTAGGACACGCACGCCCCGCCATCACGTTCGATATCCTGTTCCGTTATCTTACCCATCTGGGATACAAGGTACGTTATGTCCGTAACATTACCGATGTCGGTCATCTGGAACACGATGCAGACGAAGGCGAAGATAAAATCGCCAAAAAGGCCCGTTTGGAACAATTGGAACCCATGGAAGTAGTACAATATTACCTCAATCGCTACCACAAGGCAATGGAAGCCTTGAATGTACTTCCACCCAGTATCGAGCCACATGCATCAGGTCATATCATTGAACAGATAGACTGGTAGAAGAAATTCTGAAAAACGGCTATGCTTATGAAAGTGAAGGTTCCGTTTATTTCGATGTAGCAAAATACAACAAAGACCATCATTACGGCAAACTGTCCGGCCGCAACCTGGACGATGTGCTGAACACCACCCGCGAGCTGGACGGTCAAAGCGAGAAGCGCAATCCTGCCGATTTCGCCCTGTGGAAATGTGCACAACCCGAACATATCATGCGCTGGCCCAGCCCGTGGAGTAACGGATTCCCCGGTTGGCATTGTGAATGTACCGCAATGGGTAAGAAATACCTGGGCGAGCATTTCGATATTCATGGAGGGGAATGGACTTAATTTTCCCACACCACGAATGTGAGATCGCACAAAGCGTGGCTTCACAAGGAGATGACATGGTTCACTATTGGATGCACAACAACATGATTACCATTAATGGGCAGAAGATGGGAAAATCATACGGCAACTTTATTAACTTGGATGAGTTCTTTCACGGTACTCACAAGTTACTGACACAAGCCTACAGCCCCATGACCATCCGTTTCTTCATCCTTCAGGCACATTACCGCAGTACAGTGGACTTCAGTAACGAAGCATTACAAGCAGCCGAAAAAGGATTGGAACGACTGACAGAAGCTGTAAAAGGTCTTGAACGCATCACCCCAAGCGCACAAACCACCGGCATAGAAGGCGTAAAAGACTTACGTGAAAAATGCTATACAGCCATGAACGATGACCTGAACTCACCGATTGTCATCGCCCATCTGTTTGACGGCGCCCGTATGATCAACACAGTGCTTGATAAAAAAGCGACCCTTTCCGCCGAAGATCTGGAAGAGCTGAAAAGTGTGTTCCATCTCTTTATGTATGAAATCCTGGGTATAAAAGAAGAAGCCGCCAATAACGAGGCACGTGAAGAGGCATATGGCAAAGTAGTAGATATGCTGCTGGAACAACGTATGAAAGCCAAAGCCAATAAAGACTGGGCTACAAGCGATAAAATCCGTGATGAGCTAGCCGCTCTTGGCTTTGAAGTGAAAGATACCAAAGATGGTTTCACATGGAGACTGAATAAATAGAATACGTAGAGCGGTACTATATTTTTCACCACAGACTATACAGATTCACACAGATTATCCAACCTAACAATCAATGATTTAAGAAGCATCTGCGTTTATTTGTATAATCTGTGGTGAACCTTTCAGATAACCATCAAAACTGAAAAATCTCCCTTCGGATGGTAATACTTATTTTTAAATAACTATTTTTGCAGAAATTATACAAAACTGCTTATCACACCAATCCAATGCTAGCTGAGAATAAGATAACTTTAGCGTCCCTGTATAAGATTTTGTTTGAAGAAGAGCCACTGACACTCTCCGACCCATGTATGCAAAAATTGGAAGAGAGTTTCAATTTTCTAAAAACATTCTCCAACGACAAGATCATCTATGGCATCAATACCGGCTTTGGACCGATGGCCCAATACCGTATTGAAGATGAATCCTTGTCACAATTACAGTATAATATCATCCGCAGCCATGCCACCGGAGCAGGGCACCCCCTTCCGGAACTCTATGTCAAAGCTGCCATGATAGCGCGTCTCTATACTTTTCTGCAAGGAAATCCGGCATACATAAAGAACTGGCATTGCTCATTACCGAGTTTATCAACCGGGGGATTACTCCATACGTACCCGAACACGGCAGTGTAGGGGCCAGTGGCGATTTGGTACAGCTTGCCCATATCGCCCTCACCCTGATTGGAGAAGGAGAGGTCTTTTACCAAGGCAAGAAAAGAGATACGGCATCCGTTTTGGCGGAAAACGGATTGCAACCCTTCAAAATGCATATCCGCGAAGGGCTTTCAGTGACCAACGGCACTTCGGTAATGACAGGTATAGGCATTGTCAACCTGATTTATGCCCGCCAACTGATGCATTGGGCAGTAGGCGCATCGGTCATGATGAATGAAATTGCCGCCTCGTACGATGATTTCATGTCTGAACCGCTGAACGAAGCCAAACGGCAATGAAGGACAGCAAGAGATAGCCGCATGATGCGCCAATGGTGGAAGGCAGCCAATGTGTACGCAAAAGAGAGAATGAACTTTACAACGGAAAACACGAAGAGAAAATCTTCACCCATAAGGTTCAACCCTATTATTCGTTGCGCTGCATCCCACAGATTCTAGGACCGGTTTATGATGAATTGCTCAATGCCGAAAAAGTATTGATAAACGAAATAAATTCAGCCTGTGACAACCCGATAGTGACCCCGACACGCAAAACGTGTATCATGGCGGTAATTTTCACGGAGATTACGTTTCTTTTGAAATGGATAAACTGAAAATAGCGGTCACCAAACTGGCCATGCTTGCCGAACGGCAGATTAATTACCTGTTTCACGACCGCATCAACGGCATTCTCCCCCCCTTTGTCAATATGGGAGTGCTGGGGCTGAATTATGGTTTGCAGGCCTCCCAGTTCACAGCCACCTCTACCACGGCAGAATGTCAGACTTTGTCCAATCCGATGTATGTGCATAGCATCCCCAACAACAATGACAATCAGGATATTGTAAGCATGGGAACCAATTCCGCACTGCTGGCAAAAACAGTCATAGAAAATGCTTATCAGGTGATGGCTATCCTGATGATGGGTATTGTACAAGCTGTAGACTGTTTGGAAATAGCCGATCGGCTAAGCCCCCGGTCACAACAAGTATATAAAGAGATACGAGCATTTTTCCTGTGTTCCGAAGATACGCCTAAATATAAAGAGATAGAAAGAATGATGGTATATCTTAAAAAAGGGAGGTTTCAAGAAAAATGAAATACGCATTAGTAACAGGAGGAAGCCGGGGAATCGGACGAGCCATTTGTCTGAAACTGGCCGAAATGGGATATCATATACTGATAAACTACCAAAGCAACGATACGGAAGCCGAAGCCACCCTGCAACAGATACGGAACAAGGCTCGGACGGCGAACTGATGAAATTTGACGTGACAGACGCAGTAGCCACACACGCCGCACTGAACGGTGGATGGAGAAGCATCCCGATACCTACATTGAGGTACTGGTGAACAATGCCGGTATACGCCGTGACAACCTGATGCTGTGGATGGAACAGGATGAATGGAGCCGGGTGTTGGATATCAGCCTGAACGGTTTCTTCAACGTCACCCAACCCTTGCTGAAAAATATGCTGGTAAAGCGATTCGGACGTATTATCAACATCGTCTCCCTGTCGGGGATCAAAGGAATGCCGGGACAAACAAATTATTCGGCAGCCAAAGGTGGAATCATAGCCGCTACCAAAGCGTTGGCGCAGGAAGTTGCCAAAAAACACGTGACGGTAAATGCCATAGCACCGGGATTTATCCGTACAGATATGACAGACGGAATTGATGAGAACGAGTGGAAAAAACACATCCCGGCAGGACGCTTCGGCGAGCCCGGGGAAGTAGCCGCACTGGTAGGCTTCCTGGCATCCGGGCAAGCTTCCTACATTACCGGAGAAGTGATTTCCATCAATGGAGGATTATATACGTAAGCAAAAGATGAAAAGAGTAGTTATTACAGGAATGGGCATCTATTCGTGCATAGGCAGGAATCAAGAGGAAGTGAAAGAGTCACTGTTTCAAGGAAAGTCAGGCATCGGAATTGCTCCGGCTCGCAAAGAAATGGGCTATTTCTCGGCGTTAACCGGTCTTGTCGAACGTCCCGATTTGAAGAAATTATTGGACCGCAAGAAACGCCATAGCCTTGCCGAGCAGGGAGAATACGCCTATATGGCTACCCTGGAAGCATTCCGGCAAGCCCGGATAGAAGAAAAGTTCCTGTTGGAGAACGAAGTCGGAATACTGTATGGCAATGACAGTAGTGCTGCTCCGGTTATTCAAGCAATAGATATTATCCGCGAGAAAAAGAATACGGCATTGGTTGGTTCCGGTTCTATTTTCCAGTCCATGAATTCCACCATTACCATGAATCTTTCGGTTATTTTCCATCTAAAAGGAATTAACTTCACTATATCGGGAGCCTGTGCCAGTGGTTCACACGCCATCGGCATGGCTTATCTGCTTATCAAATCAGGACTTCAGGACTGCATTCTGTGCGGAGGAGCACAGGAAGTGAACCCTTATTCCGTGGGTAGTTTCGACGGGTTGGGAGCCTTCTCCGCCCGGGAAGACGAACCGGAAAAAGCATCCCGTCCATTCGATAAAAACCGTGACGGACTAGTACCTAGCGGCGGAGGCGCCAGTCTGGTGCTGGAAAGTTATGAATCAGCCGTAAAGCGCGGAGCGACTATCCTGGCAGAAGTCATAGGATACGGCTTCTCATCCAACGGAGATCACATTTCCGTACCCAATGTGGATGGCCCCAGACGCTCTTTGCAGATGGCAGTCAAGGATGCGGGTATTCCTTTGGAAGAGATTGCATACATCAATGCACATGCCACATCCACTCCTGTAGGTGATTTGAACGAGGCAAAAGCCATAGCGGAAGTATTCGGGAGCCATCATCCTACGTCACATCCACCAAATCACAGACCGGACATGAGATGTGGATGGCAGGAGCCAGTGAAGTCATTTACTCCACTTTGATGATGAACAACGGCTTCATCGCACCCAACCTCAATTTTGAGGAGCCCGATGAAGCCTCTGCCCTGCTGAATATCCCTTCCCGATAGAAACGGAATTTGACACATTCTTGTCCAACTCATTCGGATTCGGAGGAACCAATTCCTCACTGATTATCCGCAAATTCAAAGAAAACAATTAATTTAAACCAATATATAAATTTATGACCAACGAAGAAATCATCGAAAAGATCAGAACCACCCTGGCCGAAGAATTTGAGATTGATGTAGAATTGATTCAGCCGGACGCCCCTTTGATGCAAACCTTGGAATTGGATAGCCTTGATTTGGTAGATATGGTAGTACTGATTGACAGGAATTTCGGTTTCACCGTGACAGCCAAAGACTTGCCGGTATCAAAACCTTCCAGGATTTCTATAATCTGGTAATTTCGCACATACAAAAAGAAGACTGATGCCCGAAACATGGAAAGGTAAAACAAGAGGAGGTACATTCGGATACATGTTCTTCATCTACATGATTCGCTGTCTGGGTATCACTGCGGCTTACGGCTTTCTGTCATTGGTCGTCCTCTATTTTATACCTTTCGCACCGAAAGCTACCGCCAGTACCTGGCAATACGCACGGAACAGACTGAAATACGGACGTGCCAAAGCCGCCGGACTGTTATTGAAAAATTACTACCGGCTGGGCAGATATTGATTGACAAAGTAGCCATCGGCAATGGATGGCAGACAAATATCATTTCGAGTTCGAGAACTATCAGGCATTTTTGAACGTACTGAATGGAAACACCGGCGTAATTATGATAGGTGCCCATGTAGGTAATTGGGAAATAGGTGCTCCTTTTTTCGATGAATACGGCAAAAAAATCAATATTGTCATGTTTGATGCCGAACACGAACGGATAAAAGAGATTCTGGAAAAGAATGCCTCCACACGCGATTATAAAATAATTCCCGTGAATGAAGACAATCTGACCCATGTATTCCGTATTACAGAGGCACTGGAGCGCAAAGAATATGTCTGCTTTCAAGGTGACCGCTATCTGAATAAAGAGAAATTACTCAGCAGTCCGTTCATGGGAAAAGAAGCCGAATTTCCGATGGGTCCTTTCCTGCTGGCTTCCAAAATGAGAGTACCTGTCGTATTCTATTTTGCCATGCGTGAAGCGAAAAAAACTATCGTTTCCATTTCTTTATTGCCGAGGCAGTGGTACATACCAAAGAGAAGCGGGTCGAACAAGCATTATTGGAGCAATATACACAAACGCTGGAAAAAATCATCCGGCAGTATCCGGAACAATGGTTCAATTACTACCCGTTCTGGGCATAAATACAAATCTGGATTATGATGCATAAAAGATATACAAAAGAGCAATTGACAGCTGTAGAGGCACAAAGACTGGCGCAAGAGATCGCTTTCGGTCCCGTGGTATTCCAAGTTTCACGTCTGATGTTGAAATTCGGAATATTCCAATTGCTGGCCGACAAACGGAAAGGATACACGCTGCAAGAAATCAGTGTGCAGACCGGACTGACACGCTATGCAGCACAAGTATTACTGGAAGCATCGCTGACCATCGGAACCATCCTGTTGGAAGAAGACCGCTATGTACTGGCCAAGCAGGCTGGTTTCTGCTGAATGATAAAATGGCACGTGTCAATATGGAATTCAATCACGATGTGAACTATCAAGGACTTTTCTATCTGGAAGAGGCTCTTTTAAATGGTCAGCCGGAAGGATTGAAAGTATTCGGCGGATGGCCTACCATTACGAAGGACTTTCCCAACTGCCGGAACAGGTACAGAAAAGCTGGTTTGGCTTTGACCATTTCTACTCGGACAACTCGTTCAGCCAGGCATTAGAAATTGTATTTCTTCACTCACCGAAACGACTGCTCGATATTGGTGGAAACACCGGCAGATGGGCAACCCGATGCGTCCAATATAATCAAGAAGTAGAAGTAACCATTGTGGATTTGCCTCAACAACTGGAAATGATGAGAAAACAAACTGCCGACGTGCCCGGTGCAGAACGCATCCATGGCCACGGCGCCAATCTGCTGGATCGGACCGTGCCCTTTCCTTCAGGCTTTGACACCGTATGGATGAGCCAGTTTCTGGACTGCTTTTCGGAAGAGGAAGCAACCAGTATTCTAAGTCGTGTGGCACAGTCCGCCAGCAAAGACAGTAAAGTCTACATCATGGAAACGCTGTGGGACCGGCAGCCATACGAAACGGGCTCTTACTGCCTGACTCAAATCAGCCTTTACTTCACAGCCATGGCCAACGGCAACAGCAAGATGTTCCATTCGGATGACCTGATCCGCTGTATTAAAAATGCCGGACTGGAAGTGGAAGAGATTCATGATAACATAGGACTGGGACACAGTATCCTGCAATGCAGACTGAAATGAACAGAAAAGAAATCATTTGTCGGGGAGACGAACTGTTCCGGCTGATTCCACAACGTCCGCCCATGGTCATGATAGACCGTTTCTATGGGATAGAAGAAAATACATCCTGGTCAGGGCTGACCGTCACCCCCGATAATCTGTTTTGCCGGGACGGCGTATTACAGGAAACAGGAATCATAGAACACATCGCCCAATCAGCAGCGGCACGGGTAGGATATATCTATATGCTGCGAGAAGAGCCTGTACCACTAGGCTTTATCGGCTCTGTAGAAAAAATGAAAATATTCCGTCTTCCTTCTGCCGGAGCAGAATTATATACCGGAATAACCATTGTGCAGGAAATATTCGATATCACACTGATTACCGCCGAGGTGAAAGAAAACGATGAACTTCTGGCCGAATGCCGGATGAAAATATATCTGAAAAAGAATGAAACGAAAAACAAGTCCACAGCAGGCAGCACTGACAGACCGGACCACCATCAAGGTCCGCTTCAGTGAAATAGATTCCATGCAGATAGTATGGCATGGTGAATATGTGCGTTATTTCGAAGATGGACGTGAAGCTTTCGGAAAGCGATATGGCTTGGACTATATGAGCATCTACCGGGAAGGCTATTTAGTTCCTATCGTAGACCTGAGCTGCCAGTTCAAACAGCCGCTGTCATTCGGTGAGGAAGCCATTGTCGAGACACGGTATATTCATAGTGATGCTGCCAAAATCCTTTTTGAATACACCATCTACCGGGCATCAGACCAAAACATTGTGGCAACAGGAACCACTACACAGGTATTCCTGAATACAAATAGAGAACTGGAATTGGTTAATCCTGCCTTTTACATAGAGTGGAAAAAGAAATGGAACATCATCTGACTACCTATATCACCCATGATACCCTGATCAGCGCGCTGGGTTTCGGCACACAGGAAAATCTGGAAGCCATCCGGAGCTATCACAGCGGTATCACCCTGCAGACGGACAAACGGATTGCAGACACTCCCCTATTGGCAGCTACTATCTCGCAAGAGAGATTGCAACAACAGGCGGAAGCCATAGGAGTAAGTGGCTATCCCCAGATGGAACAACTGTTCATACTGACTATCAACGAACTCATCCGTCAGTCCGGACAAACTTTGGAAGACAAAACCTGCGGACTCATCCTCTCCACCACCAAAGGGAACATCGACTTACTGACCCGTCATACGGAACATCCCGATGAAGCGGTCTTTCTTTGGAAAATGGCAGAAAACATTGCCGGTTATTTCCATGCTGAGGAACGGGTACATGTCATCTCCAACGCCTGCATATCAGGAGTGTCAGCCCTTGTAACAGGAAAACGCATGATAGAGAACGGCATCTACCGCAAAGTAATTGTAGCGGGAGGTGACCTTCTCTCTCATTTCATCACCAGTGGTTTCCTGTCTTTCCGGTCCCTCAGCTCCCGTCCATGCCGTCCGTATGACAGCAACCGTGACGGACTGAACTTGGGAGAGGCTTGCGGAGCCGTATTACTAAGTACGGAAAAGACGCCAAACAGCATCATTCTTTCCGGAGGAGCCATAAGTAATGACGCCAACCATATCTCCGGCCCTTCCCGTACAGGAGACGGGCTCTTTTTCGCTATCCGCCAAGCCATGCAGGAGGCAGGAACAGCCCTCCAAAACATCAGCTTTGTCAATGCCCATGCACGGCCACCGTATACAATGATGAAATGGAATCCAAAGCCCTCACGCTGGCTCATCTGGAACAAGCTCCCACACATAGCTTAAAACCCTATTTCGGGCATACCTTGGGAGCATCGGGAATCATTGAAAGCATTGTCTGTATGCACGAACTGAAACAAGGCATCCTGTTCGGCACTCCGGGTTACGAAACACCGGGTGTGCCTATGCCTATACCAGTCTATGCGACTCACCAACACATTCCGATGAAACATTGTGTAAAAACCGCTTCGGGATTCGGTGGGTGTAACGCAGCCATTGTCTTGTCTTTACCGGAATATGCTCCGTTCAAGGATGAGGACAACACCTTGCCCGAAATCCGATGTACACGGGAGGTTCGTATTGAAAACAGTTCTGTCTTCATAAACAACGAACTTATTTTTCATTCTGAAGAACCGGATTTCGGCATATTTATACGTGATACCTATAAAAAATTAGGCGGAAACAATATGAAATTCTATAAAATGGATGACCTTTGCAAACTGGGATATGTTGCCGCCGAATACTTACTGAAAGACAAGACATTCGCCCCACTGGAAATGGGAATGTTACTTGCCAACGCCACTTCATCCCTACATACGGATATCAGACACCAGCAACTGGATAGACCAGGACGGAGACCGGGCAGCCAGTCCGGCTGTATTTGTTTACACACTACCCAATGTAGTGTCCGGCGAGATTTGCATCCGCCACAAGATACAAGGGGAAAACACCTTTTTCATAACTAAAGCCTATCAGCCGGAGAAACTGGAAAGATACGCACGTATAGTCATGCAAAAAGGGAAACTGAACTATTGTATCATCGGATGGTGTGAATTATTAAAAAACACCTATAAAGCAGTATTTAAACTGATTGAAAAACAATAAAGAATATGGAAGAATTGATTGAGAAATTGAAAGTTGAATTAATAGAAGCATTGAATCTGGAAGAAATCACTCCGGAAGACATTGATAGTGAAGCACCTTTATTCGGAGACGACGGATTGGGTCTTGACTCGATTGACGCATTAGAGATTATCCTGATTCTGGAAAGGAATTATGGCATTAAAATAGAGAATCCTGCCAAAGGAAAGGAAATATTCTATTCGGTGCGTACCCTGCAGACTACATCACCGCCCATCAGAAATGAGGAAGATCTATGTCACCGGTCTGGGAGTGATTTCGGGCATAGGGAAAGGAGTGGAAGAAAACCTGGATTCCTTAAAAGCCGGGAAACACGGTATGGGGAAAATCACCCTTTCCCCACCGCACTTGACGTACCCGTGTCCGAAGTAAAACAGAGCAATGAAGAATTAAAGAAACTCCTGTCCCTTCCATCCGGCAAGACGTATTCACGTACAGCCTTGCTGGGCTTGTGGGCAGCCCAAGAAGCGGCCCGTGATGCGGAACTCGATTTCACTTCTCCCGTATCGGGCTCATTTCTTCCACTTCCATCGGAGGAATGGATGCAAGCGAGCGGTTTTATGCCTCTTTCCGGGAAGATAACCGGAAAGGGAGAATTACGTGACATTATCTCCCATGACTGTGGGTCCAGTACCGAAATGATAGCCGCTTATTTGGGAGTGAAAGGAACGGTGACCACCCTCAGCACCGCCTGTTCTTCCGCCGCAAATGCCATTATGTTAGGGGCACGCCTCATCCGGCACGGTCTGCTGGACGCTGTCCTTGTAGGCGGAACGGATGCCTTATGCCGTTTCACGCTCAACGGTTTCAATTCATTGATGATACTGGACAAAGAGCACTGCCGTCCTTTCGACCGCACACGTGCCGGACTAAACCTGGGAGAAGGAGCCGGATACCTTGTTCTTCAATCGGAGAAATCCCTTACAAAGGCTCCTTATTGTGAACTCAGCGGTTACGCCAATGCCAACGAAGCCTACCATCAGACAGGAAGTTCCCCCGATGGAAACGGGCCTTTCCTTTCCATGAGTCAGGCCATAGCCTCTGCCGGACTGACAGCCGGAGCCATAGACTATATCAATGTACATGGCACAGGTACTCCCAGTAACGACGCTTCCGAAGGGAAAGCCATCCGGCGTATCTTCGATACCCGTATTCCTCCTTTCAGTTCGGTCAAGGCTTTCATCGGTCACACCCTGGGAGCCTCGGAAGGAATAGAAGCCGTATATTCCGTACTCTCCATCCGTCACGGACTGATTTACCCTAATCTGAACTTCCATCTGTCCGATGAAGAAAGCGGTCTCATTCCTGAAACGATTTTCCGGTCGGGACTTCCCATACGGCATGTATTATCCAACTCCTTCGGATTCGGCGGAAACAACTCATCTCTCGTATTTTCCACTCTAAACAGATAGCGTATGTGCCCAGTATATATCAATCGTATCGCCTCTATTCATGCGGAAAGCAGAAATGAAAAGCCTTATTTCTCCGCACAGGAACCTGATTATAAAGAATGATCACCAATGCAATCTGCGGAGGCGCATGAGCCGCATGATCAAGATGGGAGTAGCTTGCGGACTGGAATGTCTGAAAGATATCTCGCCGGAAAAGGTAGATGCCATTATCACTGCTACGGGACTGGGTTGTCTGACCGATACGGAAAAGTTTATGAACGCCTTGATGGATAACCGGGAACAGATGCTCAATCCCACCGCTTTCATTCAGTCCACCTTTAATACGGTGGGTGCACAGCTAGCTTTGCTACTCAAAATACATGCTTATAATGTGACGTATGTACACCGTGGTTTAAGTTTTGAAAGTGCTCTGATAGATGGCATCATGAGCATTGCCGAAGGCAAACAGCATGTACTGGCAGGTGCTATGGATGAAATAACCCTACCAGCCATATCATCCAACAGCGTTTAGGACTGTTGAAAGGAACGACAGCCGGCGAGGAGCACAATTTTCTGTTAAGCGCACAAAAAGAGGAACAGACTTTTGCCAAACTGAAAGGGGTAGATACTTTTATCACCCGGATGAGTGTTCCGGAAATCAGTAACAGGATGCATCATTTTCTAAAATCTCACAGGCTTGCACCCGAAGACATTGACTGGTTTATCAGTGGCAAGAACGGGCAGGAAGCAACAGATGCCGTTTATACAGAGCTGGAACACAGTCTGTTCCCTCATGCCCTGCATAGCAGTTTTAAAGAGCAATGCGGAGAATATCAGACTGCTTCATCCTATGCTCTCTGGATGGCGGCAAAAGCCTTGAAAGAAGAAGCTTCATCCCGTTACGCATTGATTTATAACCAATATCAAGGTATCAATCACTCAATCATCTTAATCAAGCGATGCACATCCTAGTTTCTGTAGTCATCATAGTAAGCGTCATGGCCTATTAAAAAGATGCTTTTAAGATACTGAAAACAGGAATAATGCTTAACTTTATCCCTCATAAAATAAAAGTAGTAGAAATAATGAAGAAAATAACTGTTACGAATATTGATATATCCATATCTGTAAGACCTGATAATAATGATTATATCTGCCTGACAGACATGGCACATTTCAAAGACAGAGAACGTACTAACTACATTATACAAAACTGGATGCGTCTACGTAGTACGATTGATTTTCTAGGTTATGGGAAAAACTAAATAATCCAAATTTAAAGGCATCGAATTCGATGCTTTTAAAATGGAGAGTGGAACAAACAGTTTCACCCTAACCCCCAAACAATGGATAGAAAAAACTAAAGCAATAGGGATTATATCCAAGCCCGGGCGATATGGGGGAACTTTTGCCCATAAAGACATAGCTTTTGAATTCGGGACTTGGCTCAGCCCTGAATTTAAACTATATCTCATCAAAGAATACCAAAGACTTAAAGAAGCAGAATCACACCCTTTATTAAGTGAATGGAACGTAAAAAGAATACTTAGTAAAGTAAATTATTCCATACATACGGATGCAATCAAAGACTTTATTATACCTAAAGTAGAAGATTTCAATCAAAAACTTGTTTATGCCGATGAAGCTGATTTGTTAAATCTCGCATTATGGGGATGTACCGCAAGACAATGGCGTGAAGCAAATCCACAATACGCAGATAAGAATATCAATATCAGAGATGTAGCAAGCATAAATGAATTAGTCGTATTATCAAATATGGAATCCTTCAATGCAGAGTTAATCAAGCATAAGGTGGACAAGTCTAAAAGGTTTACTCATCTTCGGCAGATGGCCAAAGAGCAATTAGCACACTTGAATACGATTGATACCGAAAAAAGTTCAGAATACTGACAGATAATGACAAACAATTAGAATAATCTCTACAAGATCATTTATTAAAGTATCACTCAATCATCTTAATCAAGCAATGCACATCCTAGTTTCCGTAATCATCATAGTAAGCGTCATGGCCTATTTCTTTTACGCTTCTTACAGTATCCGTGCCTGTATTTACATGCGTGTCTTCTGTTGTAAGAAAACCGAAGAGAAAATCATAGCCATCACTTTTGATGACGGACCCGATCCGATACAGACCCCCAAAGTGCTGAAAGTGTTAAGAGAAAAACACATACCGGCCTGCTTTTTTGCATCGGAAACAAGATAAAAGGCAATGAAGAAACTGCTCCGGCAAATCATCAAAGAAGGACATCGTATCGGGAATCATTCCTTCTCCCATTCCGGCTATTTCCCTCTCTATACCTTCAAACGGATGTGCCATGATTTAATAACCTGCCAGCAAGAATTGGAAAAAGTAAACCGGTCAACCGGTCCTATGGTTCCGCCCGCCTTTCGGAGTGACCAATCCTACCCTGGCTAAAGCAGTGCGCAGGCTGGGATACATCCCCATTGGTTGGAACATCCGCACACTGGACACTCAGCAACCCACTCCTGAAAAAATTATCAAACGCATCAAGAAACGGCTCGTTCCGGGCTCCATCCTTCTGCTACATGACCGGATGCCCGATAGTGACAGGCTGCTGGTACAAGTTCTGGACTTTATAGAAAAAGAGGGGTATACGGTGGTAACATTAGACAGGTTGATAAAGGACATGACAAAATAAATTTCTTCTATATTTTCAACAGCAACATCACCAAGTTCCAGAAACGAGCCCCGGTTCACCCTTCATGATCAAACCGATAAAAAGATAACTTCGTCTTACGTAAAATATAAAATTCTTCCGCCACTTCATTCCACTCATTACCAACAACTTGCCGTGTAAAAAAGTCTGTAATACCCCCAAACCGGTATGTAAGCGATGGAGTGGAACATTCACCCGTTATTTGCAAAAGAAGCGTAGATATCAGATTAAATCTGACAGGATATGCTGTACTTTCGTTCAACTTAATAGGATGTCAGTGTGTAAACTTCCGATATATACTGTTGCTTCACCAGTGTGAAACGGTGGTTTCACCTGTAAGGTTGGAGCCTTTAAGTCCTTCTCAGAAATTTGTTCAAGGTTATTTGGATTAATTGGTATTGGCCACTCAATTTTAAGGTCAGATGCTAAGGAGAAGTGCTTGCCCTTGACATACCAGGAATCCATTTCGCTATCAAAAAAGTAAAGGTATTCTGTATTGTTTTCTTAAAGCTTGGAAACCGTTACAAACGCCGTTAGGAACAAAAACTTGAACTCCAGGATATAAATCCACTGTTACAATTTACCAAAACTGGTACTGTCATTTCTGATATCAACATAGACACCGAAAGCTGATCCTTTGGCTACAGTTACTAATTTAGACATTGACTCAGCATGTAACCCTCTTACAGCACCTTTTTTCGTTTGAGTTAGATTAATCTGAGACCAAGTTGTAGAGGGTAAAATATCAGAATAAGCACTAAAACGAAACAGTTCGCGTACGGTTCCTCTCTCGTCTGTCACTGTCTTTGGTTGGATAATATAGAGTCCATCAATCTCAGAAGTCGAAGTTGACATATTATTACTTTTTAAAATCATAAAGCCTCCTTATTAACATTTAATTATATCATAATATTCAAATTTACACAAGTTGCATTGTAAGAAGAAATGACCCCTTATCCAAATTAGAGATCATTTTCTTATATTCCATTAGTGATTAGCTTTATGCATTTCTTCTTGACCGGGCAAGAGCACTCACAATCTCCACAAGATCCTTTTCCTTTAATATAGTAACGAATACCTAAACCAGTCAAAGCGAAAATAATAAAAGCAATGATAAATGTAGACATAACAACTTCTCCTAACTATTAGCTTCTTGAAGATTTTCCAAGGTAATAATCTTATCCTTAATTTGACGCGGTTTACGAACAACGAAGTAAATCATAGTCACTAAAAACAAGACTGCTACAAGTGTCCAAAGCGATATTGGATTACCATAAAGGAGAACTTGACCAATTGATATAAAATCAAGCTGACACAATAAGCCAAACCTGTTTGAAAACCAATAGCTCCAACCGTCCATCTCAGATTAGCCATTTCACGCTAATAGCCCCGATAGCTGCAAAACATGGTGCACAAAGTAGGTTAAAAATCAAGAAAGAATAAGCAGCTAGAGCTGAATAATCTGCTTGCAGAGCCGTAGCCAAACCAGCTTCACTACTGTTATGATAGAGAATCCCGAGGTGGCAACAACTGTCTCCTTGGCTGCTAAACCTGCGAGAGCAGCAACTGTTGCCTGCCAATTCCCAAAGCCCAAGAGGCTCAAAAATTCCAGGACAAGCCTTTACCCAAAGTTGCTAAGATACTCACTTCCGTATCAACGTTCTGTAACATAAAGTTGTAGTTGGACATGAACCAAATCAGGACAGTCAAACTGAAAATAATTGTTCCCGCACGTTTAACAAAACTCATGGCCTTACCAAAAGCAATAACGTAAGACTGATAGGACTTTTGGCCAGTGGTAAGCAGGTAATTCCATGATAAAAGGACTTGTCAAACCACCTAAAAAACTAGTCTTTTTGAGAGCGATACCTGATAAGATGATGGTAGCTATCCCAATAAAATAGGTACTTGGTGCCACAAAAGAATTACCAGGGAAGAAGGCCCCTGCAATTAAAGCAATAATTTCCAACTTGGCCGAACAAGGCATGAAGGTTGCCGTCATAATGGTAATGCGACGGTCCCTTTCATTTTCAATGGTTCGACTAGACATAACCGCTGGCACCCCACAACCTGTAGAAATCAACATGGGAATAAAGGATTTCCCAGAAAGACCAAAAACGACGGAAAATACGGTCCATAACAAAGGCAATACGACTCATATATCCAATGTCCTCAAGCACGCCCAAACAGATAAAGAGCACAAAAATTTGAGGAAGGAATCCTAGTACTGTCCCAATCCCAGCGACAATCCCATCAACAATCAAAGACTTAAGCCAGTCTGAACTTGAAGATAGTCAAGACCAGAAGTTACCAAATCTGGAACATACTTACCAAAAAGCACATCGTTAGCCCAGTCTGTCCACATGGTTCCAACAGTTTGGATAGATAAGAAATAAACCAAATACATAACTGCTGCGAAAATTGGCAAGGCCAAAATACGGTTGGTGACAATCCTATCAATCTTATCCGACAAGGTCAGGGCAAAATCTTCTGTATGACTTTGAGCCATCTGACAAACTCGTTCGATAAAGGCATAACGCTCATTAATGACAATTGACTCCGCATCTTCGGTGAAAACTTCCTCAGTGATACGAATGATATCTTTGATTTCTTTTCGTTGGAATGGGGACAAGTCTAGCTCAGTCTCAACTAAAGCATCGTGTTCAAAGAGTTTAATGGCATAAAAACGCGCAGACCTTTGCGGTACCGAATTCCCAAAACTTCCAAAATTTGTGAAATAGCAGCTTCTAATTTATCGTCATAAATTGGAAAGGCAATATCATCAACTGTAGAGGTTGTCGTATGAGCTGCCTTCTTCACAACCTGATCAACACCAGTTTGCTTGAGAGCACTAGTAGACTACTACGTGGACGCTAGATGATAAGATAATTTATCAACATTAATCTGTTTTCCCTGAGCCTCTAAACATCACTCATGTTAAGCGCTAAAGTAGACGGAATACCTGTCTCAATCAACTGCGTTGTCAGATAAAGGTTACGCTCCAAATTGTCGCATCGATACATTTAAAATGCTGTCGGCCCTTTGGCTCAACAAATAGTCGCGCGCCACCTTTTCTTCAGGGCTATAGGGTGACATTGAGTAAATCCCTGGTAAATCCTGGATTTCTAAATCCTTATTCTTTTTGACCAGACCACTCTTTCGCTCAACAGTAACCCCTGGCCAGTTCCCAACACGCTGATTATGTCCTGTTATTAGGTTGAATAAACTGGTTTTACCACTATTAGGATTACCTATTAATGCAATTTCTGTCATTTTTCCTCTTCCTCGTCCAACATGACCACACTAATCATTTGCGCTTCTGACTTGCGTAAGGTTAATTCATATCCTCTCAAACTAATCTCTAGGGGGTCTCCCAAAGGTGCTACTTTACGCAACAAAACACGTGTACGCTTTGTAATTCCCATATCCATAAGACGTCGTTTGGTTTCATTTGCTGAGAAGATATCCGTAACTATGGCAGAATGTCCGACTGGTAGTTCAGAAAGAGGGATTTTTTTTCTGGTCCTCCTCTGCAGGAGCCAAATCAATTTTATCCAGAATCGAAGCATCAAAGGCTAAGCGACTACCTTTAACAATA
>ENA-OQCS01000335-OQCS01000335.1-human-gut-metagenome-genome-assembly--contig:-NODE-335-length-25913-cov-2.103583_pt1 | contig 25913 bp, 30 predicted proteins | sample MGYA00242757_ERZ504575 | MGnify/ENA primary metagenome ERZ504575 (study PRJEB26092, sample SAMD00036297) | human gut metagenome | host: Homo sapiens | study: EMG produced TPA metagenomics assembly of... | reverse complement strand
AAAACATTGAAACAAAACGCACCAATAATAATGAAATAAACCGCATATTTAGAAATCTTTAAACCAACTAAAACAGAAGTAATAACTGTTCCAATATTGGCACCCATAATAATTCCTACTGCTTGATTTAAATTCATTAAACCAGAACGAATCAATCCAATTGTAAGGGCTGTTGTTCCTGAACTTGATTGAATTAAACACGTAACTAAAGCCCCAATTAAAATTCCTTTTACAGGACTTGAGGTGTATTTATCAATAATGTCCTTTAATTTATCTCCGGCATAACTTTTTAAACCATCACCCATATAATCGATACCAAATAAAAATAAACCAAGCCCTGCCAGAATTAAAGGCCAGTTGATATCTGCTAATGTCATAAAATCACACTCCTATACATCTCATTTTAAAGGAATGTTAATTTTGTGTAAAGATTATGTTAAGTTTCTTTACAAAACCTTAACAATTCTTTTTGAAACAATTTTCAATCAATGTAATTATATGCTTATAAAAAGGAAAAATAAGGAGTGTAGTAACAATATTGAAGAAGCCATGAATAAAAGCGAGTTGCAGACGAGGTGAAATAGGAATATAAAAGCGAAATGTTAAAAAAAGATGATAAAAAGGAGTCAGGAAAATCATGAAAAAAGTTGTTCCAATTACATTAAATAAAAAATGAAAGAAAAGCAGCTTTTTTGGCAGAAGAATTGGTTTTAAGGGCAGAAAGAAAAGCGGTAATGGTTGTACCGATATTACAACCAAAGATATAAGGAATAGAAACATAAAGGGAAATGGCTTTTAAATGATACATTTGTTGGACAATAGCAATCATGGCACTTGATGATTGAATAAGAGCAGTTGTGATGGCTCCACCAAACATGGCTAGAATTGGATGATTTGTAAAAAGTGTTACTAATTTCATAAATTCAGGAAGTTTAGTAATAGCTTCAAGATGCATTGACATAAGTTCTAATCCATAAAATAAACAACCAAGCCCAAAAAGAATTTGTGCAAGGCCTTTTATTTTAGGATGATTAGAAAATAATAAACAAAAAGCACCAATAATCAAAAAGAAGAAGCATATTGAAAAGATCAAACCTACAATAAACGCTGTTATAGTTGTGCCAATATTTGCTCCCATAATAATGCCAATACTTTGCGAAAAGGTCAAGAGGTTTGCATTGATTAAACTCACTGTTAAAGCAGTTGTGGCAGAACTTGATTGAATGATACAAGTTATAAAACATCCAATTAGAATAGCCTTAAAGTAGAAGAAGTACATTAGCAAGAAGATTTTTTAAACGGGTTGGTGAAGTTCTTGTAAAGAAAGAGAAGATAGTCGATACCAAATAAAAAAGTGCCAGACCGATTAGAATAGAAGTCCAAGAAACTTTGTTCATGAAAAAGCCTCCTTTTTCATATTTTAAAAATAATCATTTTTAACTAGAAAAATAATCATTCTTTGTAAAAATATATGAAGGGGGTGTTTTTATATGAAAGGAAGATGGAAGAAATTTTTATCTTATTATACACTATAAGGTTTGTTTTTTAAAGATATGTTTTGTGCTGATGGTTTCGGCAGCTATCACACTTGTTTATCCTATGCTAACACGCTATATTACAGGGACGATTTTAAATCAACCAAAGATTGATTATTCTAAGATTTATTTATTAGGACTTTTTATGCTTTGTTTGATTGTTGTTGAATATTTTTGTAATTATTTTATAGGTTATCTAGGACATGTCATGGGTGTCTATATGGAAAGAGATTTACGTAATGAGTTATTTAGTCATTATCAAAAATTATCTTTTCGCTTTTATGATGAACAAAACACAGGACAATTGATGTCACGTCTAACGAATGATTTATTTTCTTTAACTGAACTTTATCATCATGGACCAGAAGATATTGTCATTTCAATTATTAAGTTTATAGGGGCCTTTATTTTACTTCCTATATTAATGTCAAACTGACTTTAATTTTATTTGCAATCTTACCATTTATGTTTTTTATTTGCTTGGTATTATAATAAAAAGATGAAAAAGCTTTTAAAAGAAATAAAGAGAGAATTGGTGATATCAATGAACGCATTGAAGACAATTTATCAGGAATTCGTGTTGTTAAAAGTTTTGCGAATGAAGATCAAGAGTTAGAACGTTTTGATAAACAAAATGGACATTATGTAAGTGCTAAGAAAAATAGTTATTATTATATGGGAAGATACAATGCAGGACTTACTTCTTTTACAAGTTTAATTACAGTATCGGTTATCTTTTTTGGAACCTTATTTATTTCTTATGGAAGTATTAATGTTGCAGATTTAATTGCCTTTTTACTTTATGTCACGAACTTAATAGATCCTGTAAAAAAGCTTTTAAACTTTACTGAACAATTTCAAGAAGGTGTTACTGGTTTTGAACGTTTTATGGAAATATTAGAAATTGAACCAGATATTCAAGATACAAAAAATGCAGTTGTATTACAACATGTTGAAGGTAATGTCATGTTTGATCATGTTTCATTTCGCTATAATGAACAAACACCTTATGTGTTAAATAATATTAACTTGGATGTAAAACCAGGAGAGTATATTGCTTTTGTTGGTTCATCAGGAGTTGGTAAAACAACGATTTGTTCATTGATTCCTCGTTTTTACGAAGCAACGAAAGGAAATGTCTTGATTGATGGAATTAATGTCAAAGAGATAAAACAACAATCTTTAAGAGAAAATATTGGCATTGTTCAACAAGATGTTTATTTATTTACTGGAACGATTATGGATAATATTCGTTATGGAAATTTAGAAGCGAGTGATGAAGAAGTCATTGAAGCCGCTAAAAAAGCTAATGCTCATGATTTTATTATGGAATTAGAAGAAGGTTACGATACGGATTGTGGACAACGTGGGGTCAAACTTTCAGGTGGACAAAAACAACGTATCTCGATTGCACGTGTTTTCTTAAAGAATCCACCAATCTTATTTTTGATGAAGCAACAAGTGCATTAGATAATGAAAGTGAAAGTATTGTACAAGAATCTTTAGAAAAATTATCTCAAGATCGTACAACTTTTGTTATTGCGCATCGTTTATCAACGATTAAAAATGCTAAACATATTTGTGTTTTAACGGAAAATGGCATCGAAGAACAAGGAAACCATGAAGAGTTGATGAAATTAAATGGAAATTATGCAAGATTGTATAATATGCAATTTAAAGGAGAAAAGTAACATGGAAAGAAAATATATTTTTTTTTGATATTGATGGAACACTTTTAGATGATAATCCGGGAGGAAAGATTTTAGAAAGCACATATCGTACGTTAGATAAGTTAAAAGAAAATGGGCATTTTGTTGCTATTGCGACAGGAAGAGCACAATATATGGCGTTGGATGCTGCTAAAGAAGCCCATATTGATTGTTTAGTAACAGATGGGGGAAATGGTATTACTTACATAATGAACTTCAATATATTAAACCGATAGATTTTGTTCAAGCCAATCGTGTCATTGATCAATGTATTGAACATCATTTACCATTTGCAGTTGCTTTAGGAAATGAAGCTGTTTTGTATACGAATCAAAGTGATCAAAAAGATCAAAAACTTCCGGTAAAATTAGTTGTTGATGAAGTATAGACTTTCATCAAGTAAAGGAAATTTATAAAGTATTTATTGAATGTGGTGAACAAGAAGAAAAATTATTGGATTTAGGAACTTTGGAATATATGCGTTATTTTAAAGGACAAATCATCATCGAACCAGCAGATAAATATAAAGGTATTTTAGAAATGGTTCATTTATTAAAGGGAAATGAAAAGGATATTGTGGTCTTTGGGGATGGCTTAAATGATATTTCTATGATTGACCAAGCTCCTTTAGGTATTGCTATGGGTAATGCAATCGATGAAGTCAAAGCAGTCGCAAATTTTATAACCAAAAGAAATGATGATGACGGTATTGAATATGCTTGTCGTTATTTTGGCTGGATTGATTAAACAAAATAGGCTATACTAAAGATGGGTGAGATTATGGAACTAATTAAAGATTTTTTAATCATTATTGGTATTTTTGTATGTATGTCTTTAGGTATTTTCTTTTTACTTCATAGTGGTGATGCCAAAAAGAAAACCAAACAAACAGTTCAAGATACAAGAGACAGTATTCAAGAAACAAATCAACAACTCGATGATGTTTTAGAACAATTACAAGAAATGAATGCTCCTTTAGAAAAAGCAATGAAGGCAGTACGTTCTTTTAATGAAAAAGTTTTATCAAAAAAATAATTGAGGAATGTTGACAAAGCTTAAATATTATCTATAATACAGGTATATAAATAAACTCAATGAAAAAGAGAGTAGTTTTATTGGATATGTTAGAGAGTCTATGTTGGTGGAAATTAGGTATTGAAAATAAAATGAAGCGCACTTTGGAGAGGGTTATCTGAATACATAGGATAACCAGCTAACCAGCTTTAACGGTGAGGTGGATATGTTTATCATATCAACAAGAGTGGTACCGCGGAATCTTTCGTCTCTTAGCAATCGCTAGGAGACGTTTTTATTGGGTAGAAAAGGGGAAAAGAATATGAAAAAAGTATTAAAATTAATGTTGGCACTTGTGATGACTTGTGCTATTGCTGGATGTTCATCAAGCAGTAAAAATGATGCCGATGTGACAATTACAATTGGGACATCACCTGATTATGCACCTTATGAATCATTAAACAAAAAAGGTGAAATCGTTGGTTTTGACGTAGATATGGCCAAATTATTTGAAGGTTATTTATCTGATATGGAAGGTAAAACTTATTCTTTAGAATTCAAACAAATGGATTTTGATAACATTGTTACTCAAATTCAAGGGGATCAAATTGATTTAGGTATTTCTGGTTTTACTTATAGTGAAGATAGAGTTGTTGAATGGTCTGATCCATATTTAGGAACTCAACAAGTTGCTGTTGTACCAAATGGTTCTTCAATTACTTCAAATGATCAATTAGTTGGTAAAAAATTAGCTGCTCAAACTGGAGCTACTGGTGAACAAGCTGCTAAAGAAGTTGAAAATGCTGATGTTGTTTCAATGAAAAACGTACAAGATATTTTCAATGGTTTAGCAAGTAATCAATATGATGCAGCAGTCGTTGACTTAGGTGTTGCTAAACAATATGTATCTAGTGGAAACTTTACACAATTAAATGGTTCATTAATGGATGAAAAGAACTATGTTATCGCTAAAAAAGGTAATACAAAAATGATCAAATTAATGAATAAATGTATTAAAAAATTCTTAGCTTCAAAAGATTACGATAAATTATGTAAAAAATATGATTTATCACCATTAGAAAAATAAAAAATTATAGAAAAGGGGTATAGAAATGTTTGTAGCTTTTTCAAAAGTGTTTACTCCTGAAAACTTACTTTACTTTGCTAAGGGTGCAGTAGTATCACTTTTACTCGCTGCTGTATCCCTTTTATTTGGTATTGTTTTTGGGATTTTAGGATCTTCAGCAAAAAGATCTAAATATAAAATTTTTAGAATTATTGGAAATGTGTATGTTGAAGTCATTCGTGGAACACCAATGTTACTTCAAATCTTGATTTTATTCTCAGTTATTCCATCTATTTATACAGCGTTTACAGGAAATGTTTTAAGAATTAATGTCTTTTTAATTGGTGCTGTTGCTATGTCTATTAACAGTGGGGCTTATTCGACAGAACTTATTCGTAGTGGAATTAACGGGGTTGATAAAGGACAATGGGAAGCTTGTGAAACTTTAGGACTTTCTTATAAACAAACAATGAGACTTGTTATTTTACCACAAGCCTTCAAAAGAATTATTCCACCAATGATCAGTGAATTTATTACATTGATTAAAGATTCTTCATTGATCAGTTGTATTGGTGCCGTTGAATTATTAAAATCAGCTCAAGTAGTGGGGGCACAATATTATGATGTTATGTCACCTTATTGTATTGTTGCAGTTTATTATTTAATTATGACAATTAGTATTTCTTATTTAGGTAGATATGTAGAAAAGAGGTTAGCTGAAAGTGATTAAAGTTGAACATATATCAAAACAATTTAAAAAAGTAAAAGCAGTTGATGATGTTTCTCTTGAAGTAAAAAAAGGAGAAATTGTGTGTTTAATTGGACCTTCTGGTTCAGGTAAGAGTACAGTTTTAAGATGTATTCATGGTTTAGAAGTACCAGAAACAGGACATGTATACCTTAATGGGGAAGTTTTAGATCCAAAGAAATCTAATTATCAAGAATTAAGAAATAAAATGGGATTTGTTTTCCAACATTTCAATTTATTTCCACATATGACAGTCTTAGAAAACTTAACACTTTCACTTACAAAAGTACGTCACATGGAGGAAGAAAAAGCCAATGAAATAGCTTGTAACTATCTTACAAGAGTTGGCTTATTAGATAAAAAAAGACGAATATCCAAATAAACTTTCAGGTGGACAAAAACAAAGGGTAGCGATTGCGAGAAGCTATGTACAAGTCCTGAAATCATGCTTTTTGATGAACCAACAAGTGCCTTGGATCCAGAAATGGTTATTGAAGTATTAGAAGTTATGCAACAACTTGCTAAAGAAGGAATGACAATGATTGTTGTTACTCATGAAATGGGCTTTGCTAAAACAGTTGCAGATCGTGTTATTTTCTTAGAAAATGGTAAAATCGTTGAAGAAAATGATGCAAAAGCTTTCTATGAAAATCCTAAAACTGAACGTGCTCAAGATTTCTTAAAGAAGGTTATGCACTAATGAAACTACAACGTTTTGAAGTAGAGTCTTATATGACTTTGCATGAAAATAACTGTCGCTATAACTTGGCAGATACAGTTGCTAAATCTTTAACTTTAAAGGAATTATTAGCGTATGATAAAAAAGATTCATTAGAAAATTTAATGAATCTTTCTTTAGATTATGGTGCTATTGAAGGTTCTCATGAATTAAAAAAAAGGTATTTTAAGTTTATATCAAAGTGGTGATGATGAAGAAATTGCTATTTGCCATGGTGGTGTCAATGCCAATGAACTTGTTTTTAATGACATTACTTTCAACAAATGATCATATTTTATCATTTTTACCAACGTATCAACAACTTTATAGTTTCCTGAATCTTTAGGGGTAGAAGTTGATTTTATTCATTTAAAAGAAGAAAATGAATGGAAAATTGATTTTGAAGAATTAGAAAAAAATATTAGAGAAAATACAAAAATGATTTGTTTGAATTTACCAAACAATCCTACTGGAACAACTTTAGATCATGAAGAAATGCAACAACTGATTCAAATATGTAAAAAGCATGATCTCTATGTTCTTGTGGATGAAATCTATCGAGGACTTTATCAAGAAGAATCCATTAGTGATCTTTATGAAAAAGGAATAGCAACCTCAGGACTTTCTAAAGTTTTATCAACTCCTGGACTTCGCATTGGTTGGATCAAAACAAAAGATAAAGAACTTATTCGTTTAATCAATGAAAGACGTGATTATTCAATTATTAGTAGTGGACCAATCAATGATTATTTAGGGGCACTTACTTTAAAATATAGTAAAGAAATTTTATCTAGAAATCGTGAAATTTTAGAAGAAAATAAAAATTATTTAAGAAAATGGTTAAAAGATCATTCCCATCTTTCTTGTGTTATACCAGAATATGGAACAGTTTGTTTTCTAAAATACGATTATCAAATAGACTCAAATACTTCTGTGAAACATTACAAGAAGAAACAGGTGTTTTCTTTGTTCCGGGATGTTGTTTTGATGTGGAAAATCATTTGCGTTTTGGACTTGCAAATGATTCACAAATTGTCAAAGAAGGTTTAGAAGTATTTTCAAATTGGTTAAAAATTAGACACTTCAAGATAAAGAAAGTGTCTTTATTATTTTAAAACAATAATTTGCACTTAAAGTTAAGGTTGTAATCAATCCTGTAAATAACTAATCAAAATAGCGTTAACATAAAGATAATGAGATAAAGTATAAGTTAAGATAATTCTAAAGTACATTCAATCATAGAGATGATAAACATCACTTATTTTTATTTTTAGCTTGTAAAATTGTAGAAAGGGGCGTTTGTAAATAAAAGAGTAAAAAAGGAAAAGACATGTATTTTAATTGTTGATAGCCACTTGTTGTATTGTAAAGAATCATAAGGGATCGTTTTGGAAAAAAATAGAAAATTAAAGTAAAAGGAAGACCGATAAGAAAACAAATAAGTAGAGCATAAAGAAGATGTAAAAAAGTATTACTTTTATGATAATAAAGATCATCTGTAGCAATAGGCAAATAGAGGCGATAGATGATCGTACAAAAAAAGTAGGCGTGACAAGCATCGAGACGACATAGCCAGAAAGGATGGCATATTGATCTTGGATAAAGTTTTGAGTTAAACCAAGTCGAGTTAAAACATGAATTAAAAGAATGGGCTCTAAAAAATTCATAAAACAATGGTAAAGACGTGAACCTGTCAAAGGTAAAGAAATGTTTAAAAGATCTTTCATAATCAAGTTTTGCTTGTTTATGTTTTTTAAAGGAGTAAAAGAATATCTTTTACGACTTAAAAGAAGTAGATAGATAATGGACATCAATTCACCAAAACTCATTGATAAATAAGCGATTGTTACTAAAAAAGGTAAGGATGAACTTAAAGGAGTTTCTAAAAATAAATAGGTAAATAATAAACGTGAAGTTTCTTCGACAATTTGGCTTTTAGCAATGACATAGACATGCCCTTTGGCTAAATAATAGTTTTTAATAATACCACTGATAGCAATCAATGGAATAAAAATTAAAAAGGATAAAATGGGATAAAGAGTATAATCGTTTTTTAATAAAGAATGAGCAATGAAAGGACTTAAAATAAAGAGGGTTCCACAAATAACAATGACAGAAAAAAGGATAGAATAATTGCGGTAATAATGACTTTGTAGTTTTTATATTTTGGATGTAATATAAGACGAAAAACAGCAGAAGGAATCCCAACCTGTCCAAGTGTTAAACACAAAGAAAGTGTTGGCATAATGACAAGATATAATGACATGGCTTCTAAAGGAAGAAGTCTGGAAAGCAACATTCTATTTAAAATACTAAATATTTTAGAGATAGCTGAACTAGCAGAAAGAATAATGAATGAATTGATAAGTTTTCTTTTCATAAAAGACTTCCTTTATGTCGAATTTCATCTATAATAGACGAAGTGGGAGTTGGTATATCGTGAATGAAAAACTGGATTATAAATTTGGTAAATATGATTTAGATTTTCTAATCAAATTAAAAGCTCATGAGTTTCGTAAGCAAAAAATAGATAATATATCCGAAAAAGAAATAAGAAATTATTTATTCAATATTAAATGGAAATCTCAAAAGAGTCTACCAATGTGTGATATTATTGATGATGTAATGAATTTACAATTTTCGGAAATTTTTGATTATTTAAGTATACAAGCAGTTAAAGAAGCAAGTACACTCGATTTAGCAGCATTTCAAGAATTCATTTCAAAATAGTTGGTAACAACTATTTTTTATTTAAGGAGATTTTATGAACTGGGATATAAAAGAAATACATAACTATAATGAATATATGCAAAAGTATTCAATACATTCTTTACTTGCAAAGATTTTTGCACAAAGAGAATATAATGAACAAGATGTTCAAGGACATACTTCAAAAAGATTGATCTATCATGATTTTTCATTGTTTTAGATGCGGATTTAGTTTTAGATCGTATACAAGAAGCTTTGGAAATGATGAAAAATATGTATTTATGGAGATTATGATTGTGATGGAATCTTGTCAACAGCCATTCTTGTTCAAGCTTTTTTAGAATTAGGGAAAAAAGTAGGGTATCATATTCCTAATCGTTTTGAAGATGGTTATGGACTAAATAAAGAAAGAGTTCAACAAATGTATGAAAAAGGGTATTCTTTGTTAATTACAGTAGATAATGGTATTAAAGCGTATGAAGCTATTGATTTAGCTAATGAACTTGGTATTGATGTTATTGTTATTGATCATCATGATTATGACGAATTGCCGGACGCATGTGCAATCATTCATACAAAAATGTCACCGGATTATCCATTTAAAGAAATATGTGGAGGTTTTTTAGCGTATAAACTTGCCAGTAGTTTGCTTGGAAAACATGATAAATATTTATTTTCTTTAGCAGCTATTACGACGATTTCAGATATGATGCCTTTAGTTGATGAAAATAAATCGCTTGTTTCGCGAGGTCTGCAATTTATGAATGAAGAAAAATATCTTCAATTAGAACTTTTAATTGGTGAAAATCAAAAATATAATACAACAACTTAGGTTTTAATATTGCACCTAAAATCAATTCCTTTGGAAGACTACCAGAACTTGTTAATCCAAATCATTTAGTACGTTATTTTTTAAAGGGTGTCGATCAAATTTGCAATCCAAATTTCTCAATATGCTAAAAAAATCAATAGTAAAAGACAATCTCTTACAAATGAACAATATAAAAATATTTTAGAAAATAGTCAAAAAGATGAATTTTTATATAGCTATAATCAAGAAGTTCATGAAGGAATTGTAGGCTTAATTGCTGGGAAGTATACTCATGAATTTCAAAAGCCAAGTTTTGTTATGAAATATGATGAAAAAAATGAAGTGTATCGAGGAAGTGCCAGAAGTATTGAAGTATTCCTTTAAATCAAATTTTTGATGATTTAAAGATTATTTTGTACAATATGGTGGACATGCTTTAGCGGGTGGTTTTCAAGTAGCAAAAGATGAAGTGTTAACTTTAAAAGAAGCATTGCATACCTATTTAACAACACATACTTTTTCTAATGAAAAAGTTCTTGAAGGAATTCGAATTGAATTAAATGAGCTTACTTTACCAGCAGTAAAAGAATTAGAATTGTTAGAGCCGTATGGTCAATGTAATGAAGAAATGAAATTTGTTTTAAAAGATATTACGAATTTTACCAGTCGTGTATTATCTGATGGGAAACATTTACGTTTCGATATTCCTTTAAATAAAGGGAATTTACAAGCACTTTATTTTAATTGTTCGAAAGAAATTGAGCAATTACAACAAAAAAGACAATTTCTTTAATAGGAACTTTAAAAATTAATAAATATTTAAATACAGAATCAATAAATATGATTATAGAGGATATGAAATAGTTTCCTTGATAATAAAAGTTTGTTATAATAGAAATAGGAGGAGTACATAAAATGGACTTTAAAAAATATATTGAAGATATTAAAGATTTTCCTGAAGAAGGAATTATTTTTAGAGATGTAACACCTTTATTAAAAGATAAAGAAGCTTATAAAGAATCAATTGACACATTCGCTAAATGGATCGATGGACTTGGAGTTCAAGTAGATGTTGTTGCTGGTCCTGAAGCAAGAGGCTTTTTATTTGGATGTCCTGTTGCTTACAAAGTAAATGCAGGGTTTGTACCTGTTAGAAAACCAGGAAAATTACCAAGAGAAACAGTTTCAGCAAGTTATGATTTAGAATATGGAAAAAATGAAGTTCATATTCATGCTGATAGTATCAAACCTGGTGAAAATGTTGTTATTATTGATGATTTACTTGCTACAGGTGGAACAGTTGAAGCAACTATTCAACTTGTTGAACAACTTGGTGGTAAAGTTGTAGGAATTGCCTTTTTAATTGAACTTGAAGCTCTAAAAGGTAGAGAAAAATTAAAAGACTATAATGTCTATTCAGTATTAACTTATTAAATAAAAGAGAGGAAACTCTCTTTTATCATATGAGGGGGTTATAATATGAAAGAGTTTAAAAAAAGCTGGAGATAAAGTCACTATAGAAGATGTCTATGAATCATGTAGACGCTATATTACCAATGAAGATGATATGAAGCTTATTAAAAAAGCTTATGATTATATCATGGTTAAACACGAAGGACAAAAACGTAAAAGTGGAGAACCTTATACAATTCATTTGATTTGGGTTGCTTATATTTTATCAACATTACAAACAGGACCACTTACCATTACAGCGGGTCTTTTACACGATGTCATGGAAGATTGTGATGTATCACGTGAAGAAATGGTGAAAGAATTTGGAGAAGAAGTAACGACCCTTGTTGAAGGTGTTACGAAGATTTCTAAAATGCCATTTAAAGATGAAGCAGATGTATATGCTGAAAATCATCGTAAAATCTATATTGCGATGGCTAAAGATATACGTGTTATCTTGATCAAATTTGCCGATCGTTTACACAATATGCGTACATTACAATTCATGCCCCCAGAAAAACAAAAACGTATTTCTCGAGAAACTTTAGAAGTCTATACACCGATTGCTCATCGTTTAGGGTTGAGCGATATTAAAACAGAATTGGAAGATCTTTCTTTATCTTATTTAGATCCAATTGCTTATCATGATATTGCGCGACTTCTTCAAACAAAACAAGATGAGCGAAAAGAATCTGTGGCGAAGATGATGGAAGAAGTTGAAACTTATTAAAGGAAAATCATTATCAATATCGTATTTTAGGTCGTGCGAAATCTATCTATAGTATTTATAAGAAGATGTTTAAAAAACATAAACGTTTTGATGAACTGTATGATCTTTATGCACTCCGTATTATTTTACAAAATAAACTTGATTGTTATAGTGTTTTAGGATTGATTCATGATCATTATCGTCCAATTCCAGGACGTTTTAAAGATTATATTGCTATGCCTAAACCAAATATGTATCAATCACTTCATACTTCTGTTATTGGCGAAGATGGTAATACTTTTGAAATCCAAATTCGTACTGAAGAAATGGATGAGCTTGCTGAACTTGGGGTTGCTGCTCATTGGCGTTATAAAGAAGGCAAAGGTTATTCTGCCAAAGCAGAACAAAAAGAAATTGGAGAAAAACTTCAATGGTTACGAGAATTTATTTCTTTGTCAGATGATATCAAAGATGGCGATGCCAAAGAATATTATGACTCCATTTCTCGTGATATTTTTGAAGCCAATGTTTATGTTTTAACGCCACAAGGAAAAAATTGTTGAACTTCCTAACGGTTCAACACCAGTTGATTTTGCTTATCGTATTCATACAGAAGTAGGACATCATACAGTTGGTGCGATTGTCAATAATGTCATGGTGCCTATTGATACAAAATTAAATACAGGAGATGTTTGTGAAATCAAAACCAACAAACAATCCGCTGGACCAAGTGAAGATTGGTTGAAATTTGTAAGAACCGCAGGAGCTCGTAATAAAATTCGTACTTTCCTCGCTAAAAAAGAAGCTGAAACTAAGAAAGATACGATTGAAGATGGTAAGAAAATCTTAAAAGATGAAATCAAAAAACGTGGACTTGATGAAAAGAAATTCTTGGATCCAGAAACTTATAAAACATATTTAGGTGCTTTTGGAGCAAGAAGTTTAGATGATATTTTCTATTTTATTGGAAAGAAAAATCTTTCAGTAGCAACACTTTTAGAAAAAGTAAATCCAAAGAAAACAGGTTTCTTTGATAACTTATCTAAAATCTTACAAAGAAATAATGAACAAAGAGAAAAATTAGAAAAAACGACATCTAATAATGGAGTTGTTGTTAAAGGTGTTTCAGGATTAAAGATTCAACTTTCTAAATGTTGTAATCCAATTCCTGGAGATCAAATTACTGGTTATGTTTCTCAAGGACAAGGAATCAAAGTTCATCGTGTGGATTGTCCAAATATTAAACAAAAAGAAATTCAAAGCCGTTTAATTGATGTTTATTGGGATTTTGCATCACTTTCTAATTTGAAATTTGATGCTGATTTACAAATTGATGGCTTAGATCGTACAAATTTATTAAATGATATTATTACGGTTTTAGGACAAATGAAAATCAATATTTTAAATATTCATGCGGATGCATCAGATGATGGTAGAGCTTTAATTAAATTAAAGATTGGTGTTGATGATGCTGAACATTTAAATCGTGCAATTGCTAATCTAGAACGTATTCAAGGAATCTATGAAATTAAAAGAGTTATTCATTAGAATTATAGTTTCAAACTATAATTCTTTTTTGAAGAAAAACTACGAAAGACGAAAAAAATTTAAGAAGCCATAATACAATAAACAAGTTGTTGATGGTTTTAAACAAGAAATAAAAGAAGAAACAAAGAGTATATTTTCTAAATAAAATGGTAAGAAATTTAAAAAATATTTCTTTTGGTTTATACTGTTACTGTTTTATTGCTGACATTATTACTAAAATAGTTATTTGCTTTCTTTGTTTTAGGGTTGCTTATTTTTGTAGAAACCCTTTATTATTTATCAATTATCTATTTATACATTAAAAAAATCTATCTAAGCGATAGATTTTATAATAAATGAATATTATTCTTTTCACATTCATCAATCATTTCTTGTGGCCAAATACTTGCTTGAACTTCACCGATATGAGCACGGTTTAAAAGTAACATACAAAGTCTTGATTGACCAATACCGCCACCAATTGTGTAAGGTAATTCTTTATTGATGATAGCTCGATGATATGGAAGATTTAAACGATCTTCACAGTTTTCTTTTTTGAGTTGTTCTACTAAAGAATCTTCATCCACACGGATACCCATTGATGAGATTTCTAAGGCACATTGTAATGGTTCGTACCAGAATAACAAGTCACCATTAGTTTCCAATCATCATAGTCTGGTGCACGTCCATCATGTTTTTGCCCGCTTTGTAAAACATTACCGATTTGCATAACAAAGACACACCCGAATTCTTTACAAATTTTATTTTCTCTTTCTTTAGCTGCTAAATCAGGATATTGATTTTCTAATTCTTGTGCAGTAATGAAATGGACACGATCTGGTAAACGATTAACAACATGAGGGTATTTATACCAAACTTCATGTTCCATATGTTTAATGACTTTAAAAATCTTTTTAACATGATTTTTTAATGTTGTAATATTGCGATCTTCTTTTTCGATGACACGTTCCCAATCCCATTGATCAACATAGTAAGAATGTAGGTTATCAACTTCTTCATCTTTTCTAATAGCGTTCATATTTGTATAAAGTCCTTCACGAACACCAAAACCATATTTTTTAAGTGCCATTCTTTTCCATTTAGCAAGAGAATGAACGACTTCGATATCATCATTTTCAAAACAATTAATTTGAAAAGAAACAGGTTTTTCAACACCGTTTAAGTTGTCATTTAAACCACTGCTTTTTTGCACAAAAAGAGGTGCTGAAATTCTTTCTAACATTAAAGCTCTTCCAAATTCTTTTTGAAATGTATCTCTTATGTATTTAATTGCTTCTTGTGTTTGTCTTAAAGATAACACAGGATCATAGTTTTCTGGAATAATGAGATTCATTTTAATTTTCCCCCTTAATAATATGTTCTATTTTATCATTTATCTAGATATATGAAAGATAATAATAAAAAATTATTATAGCTATAAAAGCGTTTCAAATGTATTCACTTGTTGTCAATTGCTTTTCTTTTCTGTATAATAAGAAAAAAATGAAAAGTAGGTGTAAACATGAGAAATTTAGAACATGTTAAAACATGTTATTATAAAAATTGGTTCGACTTCTTTGTGTAATGAAGATGGACAACTAGATAAAGAAAGAATTTTAAAACTCATCCAACAAATAGCTATTTTAAAACGTAAAGGGTTAAAAGTAACACTTGTTTCATCAGGAGCGATTTCCTCAGGAATGGGTGTTTTAAATTTAAGTGAAAAACCTAAAGAAATTTCTAAAAAACAAGCACTTGCGGCTATTGGACAAGCACATTTGATGCAAATTTATGAAGATTTATTTTCATTGTTCCATTTAAAATGTGCACAGATTTTATTAAATCATGATGATTTTGATCATCGTAAACGTTTGATGAATTTAAGCTATGCTTTTATCTTCTATTTTAGATTATGATGTGATTCCTATTATTAATGAAAATGATACATTAGCGGTAGATGAAATCAAAGTAGGAGATAATGATACATTATCTGCCTTACTATTACCTATTGTGGATGCACAATTACTTGTTTTAGTTTCAGATATTGATGGACTTTATAATGATAATCCTCATACCAATTCCAATGCAAAATTATTAAGTGATATTGAACTTGTGGATGATAAAATTATGAACTTTGCGAAAGATTCAAGTAGTCAATTTGGTACAGGTGGGATGGTGACAAAATTACGTGCTGCAAAAATCGTTAATGATTATGGAGGAGATATGGCCATCGTTAATGGCAATAATGAAACAGCTCTTATTGATTTATTAGAAGGAAAACAAATTGGAACATATTTTAGTGGAAAAGCGGGTCGTACTTTAAGTGCTAGAGATCATTGGATCATGTATCGTAGTTCTCCTAAGGGAAAAGTCATTGTTGATGATGGTGCATGTGAGGCTTTAAAAACACATACAAGTTTACTACCTAAAGGAATCAAAGAAGTTGAAGGTTCATTTATGCAAGGTAGTGTCATTGATGTTCTTTCTTTTAAAGGACACTTAATAGCAAGAGGTATTACGAATTATTCAAGTGATGAGTTAAAATTGATTAAAGATCATCATAGTAATGAAATAGAAAGTATTTTACATTATAAAGATTATGATGAAGTGATTCATGCAGATAATCTAGTCATTAATAAGGGGTGAAATTATGATTAAGGAACAACTTAAAGAAGCTAAAAAAGCATGTCGTTTTATGCAAAATGTTAAACCAGAAGTAAAAAATAAAGCTTTAAAAAATATTTCTGAGGCATTAATTCAAAAAAGTGAATTGATTATTCAAGAAAATCAAAAAGATATTGCAGAAGCTAAAAATAATGGTATTAAAGAATCAATGGTTGATCGTTTATTATTAAATAAAGAACGTATTGAAGCGATGGCAAAAGATATTTTAAAAGTAATTGATTTACAAGATCCTATTGGAACTCTTGTAAGAGAAATTAAAAGACCCAATGGTTTAGTGATTCAACAAATCAAAATTCCTTTAGGAGTGATTGGGGTAATTTATGAATCAAGACCTAATGTAACAGTAGATATTGCCAGTTTATGTATTAAAACAAACAATGTTTGTGTTTTAAAAGGTGGTAAAGAAGCCATTCATTCCAATCGCATCTTAGTTCAAATTATAAATGAGGCTATTCAAGATGTTTTACCAGCACATACGGTTACTCTTATTGAAACAAAAAAACGTGAAGAAACTTTAGATTTAATTCAAGCCCATGATTATGTAGATGTCATTATTCCTCGTGGAAGTGCAGGGCTTATTCAATATGTTGTTAAAAATGCAACTGTTCCAGTAATTGAAACAGGAGCAGGAATTTGTCATCTTTATGTTGATCAAGAAGCTAGTCTTGATATGGCTTTAGAAATTGCAAAAAATGCCAAGATCCAAAGACCATCTGTATGTAATGCAATTGAAACGATTCTTGTTCATCAAAAAGTAGCACCAGAATTCTTACCAAAACTTCAAGAAATATTTAAAAATGTACAAATCTATGGTGATGAAAAAACAAGAAAAATCATAGATTGTCTAGAAGCTACTGAAAAAAATTATGCTACAGAATATGATGATTATATTTGTAATATAAAAGTTGTAGATGATATTGAAGAAGCGATTGAACATATTTATAACTATTCAACAAAACATTCAGAATCGATTATTACCGAAAATAAAGAAACAGCAAAATATTTCATGGAGTCTTTAGATTCGGCTTGTGTTTATCATAATGCTTCTACACGTTTTAGTGATGGGGGAGAGTTTGGTTTGGGGCAGAAGTTGGTATTTCTACACAAAAACTTCATGCTAGAGGCCCACTTGGTTTACAGGAAATTACTTCTACAAAATATATGATTTATGGAAATGGACAAGTAAGGAGTTAAGACTCCTTCTTTTTTATAAAAAAATAATTAGTGTACTAAATATATTGACATTGATTAGTGCGCTAACTATAATGTTTAGTATACTAACTAATAGGAGGTGTCTTATGGATCTATTGGAATTTGAGGATATTAAAGAAATCTTTTTACAATTTAAATCTCTCCATAAAAACATTCAAGAACTTACTAGTAAAAAAGGCAATAGGGAAGGATTATCTGCTGATCAGTGTTATTTGTTAGGTCTGATTGATCATTTTGGTCATCCTAATCAAAAAATTCTTGCAGAACGTTTAAAAATTACACCAGCTACTTTATCAGTAAGATTACAACGTTTAGAAAAAGCTGGTTTTATTGAAAAAGTTGTAAGTAGACATGATAAAAGAAATGTCTCATTACATATTACGGAAAAGGGAAAAGAAGAAATTAAAAGTTGTAAAGATGATATGAAAATGTTTACAACACGCTTATTTGGAGGAATAAATAAAGAAGATTTAGATAGAATGAAAGCGTATTGTCAAATCTTTGAAAAGAATATTCGTTTAATGAAGGAGGAATTAGATGTTCAAGATTAAAGGCTATATAAAGAAATTCTGGTACTTGATTTTAGCTTGTATTTGTTTGTTGTTTGTACAAGCGCAAACAGAATTAACTTTACCAGATTATATGAGTGATATTATTTCAGTAGGAATTCAAGCGGGAGGATTTGCTTCACCTGTTTCAGATGTCTTGACGGAAGAAACTTATCAACATTTATTATTATTTATTGATCAAAAGGATCAAAAAACAGTAAAAAAAGATTATAAAAAATTAGTAAAGTCAATCAAGATATCATTGATACATTTCCTAAGGCTAAAGGAAAAACAGTTTATCAATTGAAAGATTTATCAAGTGATGAAGAAGTAAGTTAGAAGTATTTTAATGAAACCGATGTTACTTATTAATTCTCTTGATAGTATGGATACTTCTAGTAAAGAGTATCAAGAAAAATTTGGACAATTACCTCCAAATATGACGATTTATGACGCTATTTCTTTTATGGATGAAAGTCAAAAAGCAAAGATGTTTGAAGACATTGATAAAAAGATGGATACCATGGGGGAAAGTACTTTAAAAATTGCTGCTGGTAATGGTGTTAAAGCAGAATATAAAAAATTAGGTGCTGACATTGACAAAGTACAAACCGATTATATTTTTAAAACAGGTTTAAAGATGTTAGGAATTGCTTTACTTGGAACAGTGGCTGCAATTTCAGTTGCTTTCTTTGCGACAAAAGTTGGTGCTGGTGTAGCGCGTGCTTTAAGGAAAGATGTTTTTGAAAAAGTAGAAAGCTTTTCTAATGAAGAATTTAATCATTTTTCAACAGCGTCGCTTATTACACGTACAACAAATGATATTACTCAAGTACAAATGGTGACAATGATGCTTTTACGTATTGTCTGTTTTGCACCAATTATTGGTATTGGGGCTTTAATTAAAGTTTTAAAAGAATCACCATCAATGACATGGATCATTGCAGTTGTTATTCTTGTTATTTTTGGTGTGATGGCGGTTGCGTTTGCTGTAGTTATGCCAAAATTCAAAATTATTCAAAATTTAATTGACCGTTTAAATCTCACAATGCGTGAAAATTTATCAGGAATGCTTGTTATTCGTGCTTTTGGTAATGAAAAACATAGTGAAGATCGTTTTGATAAAGCCAACAAAGATGTTACAAATTTAAACTTATTTGTTAATAGATCAATGGCTTCTATTATGCCAATTATGATGTTTATCTTTAATGTTGTTACTTTAGTAATTGTCTATTATGGTTCTAAACAAATCGATTTAGGTAATTTAGCAATTGGACAAATGATGGCCTTTATGCAATATGCAATGCAAATTATTATGGCCTTTTTAATGATTGCAATGATTGCTATTATGTTACCTCGAGCTAGTGTTGCTGCTAATCGTGTTTATGAAATCATTGAAACTAAACCAACGATTCAAGATCCAACAAATCCAGTTGCTTTAGATGAAAGTAAAAAAGGACTTGTTGAATTTAATCATGTTTCATTTGCTTATCCAGGGGCAAGTGAACCAGTTTTAAAAGATATTGATTTTGTTGCTAAACCTGGACAAACAACAGCCTTTATTGGCTCTACTGGTTCAGGAAAATCAACACTTATTAATTTAGTACCTCGTTTTTATGAAGTCAGTGAAGGAAGTATTAAGGTTGCAGGGGTTGATGTTCGTGAGATGACACAACATGAATTACGTGATCGTATTGGACTTGTTCCTCAAAAAGGAAACTTATTTTCTGGAACAATTCGTTCTAATTTAAAATATGGTGCACCAGAGGCAACAGATGAAGAATTAGAAGAAGTGATTCGAGTTGCTCAAGCAAAAGAATTTATTGATCAAAAAGAAGAACGTTTTGATATGGAAATTTCACAAGGTGGAACAAACGTTTCTGGTGGTCAAAAACAAAGACTTGCGATTGCTCGTGCTATTGCAAAAAATCCAGATATTTATATTTTTGATGATAGTTTTTCAGCACTTGATTTCAAAACAGATGCTAAACTTCGTCAAGAATTAAATCAACTTGTTAAAAAGACAAAAAGTACAGTTTTATTAGTAGGACAACGTATTGCTTCTATTATGGATGCAGACCAAATCATTGTCCTTGATGAAGGAAGAATTGTTGGTAAAGGAACACATGGTGAACTAATGAAATCATGTCAGGTTTATCAAGAAATTGCCTATTCTCAATTATCTAAGGAGGAACTAAGTCATGAGTAATGAAAGAAGAAGACAAGGGCCTCGTGGACCAATGGGTCGTGGAATGAGAGGTAATGGTGAAAAAGCCAAGAATTTTAAAGGAACATTAAAGAAATTATTTGTTTATTTAAAACCTTATTATTTTAAATTAGCGGTTGTTATTATTTTTGCAGCTGGTTCAACAGTATTTACGATTGTAGGACCAAAGATCCTAGCAAAAGCAACAGATAAATTATCTGAAGGAATTATGGCCAAGGTAAGTAATACAGGAGGAATTGATTTGATTATATTGGTATGATCTGTTTGATTCTTGTTGGTTTCTATTCTTGTCAGTGCACTCTTTAGTTTTATTCAAGGATTTATTACATCTTCGATTTCACAAAAAGTTGCTTATGATTTAAGAAGTTCTTTATCTAAGAAGATGTCAAGAATGCCTTTGAGTTATTTTGATAAACATTCTAGTGGAGATACTTTAAGTAGAGTAACCAATGATATTGATACAATTGCCCAATCACTCAATCAAAGTTTATCGCAAGTGATTACATCTTCTGTTACAGTTGTAGGAATCTTTATTATGATGCTTACGATTTCAGTAAAGATGACATTGATTGCTGTACTTGTTTTACCACTTTCGATGTTACTTATTATGTTTGTTATGAAACATTCTCAAAAGTATTTTAGCAGACAACAAAAAAGCTTAGGAGATGTCAATGGTCATATTGAAGAAATGTATGGTGCTCATGATGTTGTCAAAGCATTTAATGGGGAAGAAGATTCTGTTAAAACTTTTAATGAATATAATGATGCGCTTTATGATTCAGCATGGAAATCTCAATTTTTATCAGGTTTAATGCAACCTTTAAGTAACTTTGTAGGAAACTTAGGATATGTAAGTGTTTGTTTATTAGGTGGTTTTTTAGCAGGGGGTAATACGATTACGATTGGTGATATTCAAGCCTTTATCCAATATGTACGCCAATTCAATCAACCAATTGCCCAACTTGCTCAAACAATGAATATGTTACAAAGTACAGCTGCCGCTGCGGAACGTGTTTTTGAATTCTTAGAGGAAGAAGAATTAGAACCTGAAACAGTTAAAATTGAAACAGATGAAGTTGAAAAATTACATGGTTCAGTTACTTTCAATCAAGTTAATTTTGGTTATCTTCCAGAAAAAACAATTATTCATGATTTCAATATGCATGTTCATGCTGGACAAACAGTCGCTATTGTTGGTCCAACAGGAGCAGGAAAAACAACGATTGTTAAATTGTTGATGCGCTTTTATGAATTAAATAAAGGTTCAATTATGATCGATGGTCATGATATTAAAGATTTTTCAAGACATGATTTAAGAAGTTTGTTTGGAATGGTTTTACAAGATACATGGCTTTTTAATGGAACAATTAAGGAAAACTTGATGTATGGTAAATTAGATGCCAGTGATGAAGAAGTAAAAAATGCCTGTGAAATGGCGTATGTAGATCATTTTGTCAATACCTTAGAAGATGGTTATGATACGGTTCTTGATGAAGAAACATCAAATATTTCACAAGGACAAAAACAATTATTAACGATTGCTAGAGCGTTTCTAAAAGATCCTAAAATTCTTATTTTAGATGAAGCAACTTCTTCAGTTGATACACGTACAGAAGTGCTTATTCAAAAAGGTATGGAAAAATTAATGGAAGGACGTACAAGCTTTGTTATTGCACACCGTTTATCAACAATTCGTGATGCTAATACAATCATTGTCATGAAAGATGGCGACATTGTAGAAATTGGTAATCATGATGAATTGTTAGAAAAAGGTGGATTCTATGCCTCACTTTATCAATCACAATTTGAAGGTAGCCAAATTTAGAAGCAAAGAAATTTGCTTCTTTTTCTTTTCAAAACATGTTTATATATGGTATAGTACAAGCCGAGGGGATGATGTTATGGTGAAAAGAAAACCACAATATGTCAAAATTAAAGAATATATTATTCAAAATATTGAAGATGAAAAATATAATGAAAATGAACAAATTGAAAGTGAACACGCTTTGTGTGAACTTTTTGGTGTTACCCGAATGACAGTGCGCCAAGCTTTAACAGATTTAATCAATGAAAACATAATCTATTCTGTTCCTAAAGTTGGCTCATTTGTTTGTAAAAAATCCAGATTTAAAAGTTTTGATGGATTAAACAGTGTTACAGAAGATTGTGCTAAGAAAAAAGAAGATTGTACAAGTCATGTTGTTTTAAATGAACTTGAAGAAGCTACAGATTTAATGAAAAAAGAAATGGCTTTAGAAGACAATAAAGTATGGCACGTTAAACATGTAAGACTTGTAAACGGAGAGCCTTTATGTTTTGAAGATGATTACTGTAATTATGATTTAACAGGAAATATTCCTTTAGAAGTATCCAGTACATCTTTATTTAATCATTTTGAAAATGATCTCAATTTACATATTGCTTTTTCCGATCAACAAATTGATGCGGTTTTAGCGGGTGAAGAACTAGGAAAATATTTACAAGTTGATCCAGTGACACCTTTGCTTAGAGTTTTATCGATTACATGCTTACATAATGGTAAATGTATTGAATATGGGTATACTTATTATCGTGTAGACAAGTATACTTTTAACCAAGTTGCATATCGTAGAAAATAAAAGGATGTTGTCAAATCCGTTTGGTTTGTTATAATGAGAATGTTAAAAAGGAGATTTTAGATGAATTATTTATATATTGCATTAATATCAATGGTACCTTTAATTGAACTTAGAGGAGCAATTCCTGTTTCTCAAGGATTAGGATTACCAATTATTCCATCTTATATTGTTTGTATTTTAGCAAATATGGTACCTGTACCTTTTATTTACTTATTTGCTAGAAAGGTTTTAGTATGGGGTTGTGATAAACCAGTTATTGGTAAATTTTTCACTTGGTGTTTAGACAAAGGTGAAAGAGGTGGAAAGAAACTTCAAGAAAAAGTAGGAAGAAGTACTTTTGTTGCTTTATTATTATTTGTAGGAATTCCACTTCCAGGGACAGGTGCATGGACAGGAACACTTGCAGCTAGTATTTTAGATATGGATTTTAAATCAACAACGATTGCCGTTATGCTAGGAGTTTTACTTGCTGGTGTAATTATGATGGTGGTTAGCTTTTTAGGATTTTCATTAATTTAGAAGTATCTTTATACTTCTTTTTTTGTAAGGAGGACGTGTATGAACGTAGAAATTATTAATGTTGGAACAGAATTGTTACTTGGAGAAATTGTCAATACCAATGCAACCTATTTACAAAAAATGTGTAAAGAATTAGGTTTTAATGTTTTCTTTCAAACAGTGGTGGGAGATAATCCCCAAAGATTTTTAGATTGTTTAGATATCGCTTTTAATAGAGGGTGCGATTGTGTTATTACCACAGGAGGATTAGGACCTACTGAAGATGATCTTACGAAAGAATTATCAGCAAAATATTTAGGATTAGAAATGATTTTTGATGAAGATGAAGCAAAGAAAGTCAATGATAAATGTTGCTTTGTAACACAACTTGATAAAGTTAGTGATAATAACTTTAAACAAGCGTACTTTCCTAAAAATTGTTATGTGTTAGATAATCCTATTGGAACAGCCAATGGTTGTGTGATGTCTAAAGATAAAAAAATGATTGTTAATCTTCCTGGACCACCTAAAGAGATGACTTATGTAGTTGATCATCAACTAAAACCTTATTTAGAAAAATATCGTCAAGCGAAAATTTATACGTACGATTTAGTAACACAAGGTATTGGTGAATCAGCAGCGGCTACTTTGATTGATGATATTGTTCAAAGTCAAAAAGATATTTCTATTGCTTTGTATGCTTCTGAAGAGTATGTAAGGGTAAGACTAGGGGTTAAAGCAAAACATCAAAGTGAAGCCGATGAATTTGTTAAACAAACAAAGAAATGATTGAAGAAAAATTAAAGGGTTATCTTGTAGAAAATCCTAATTTGTTTGAAGAAGTGATGAAAAAGGTCAATGGTTTTACGATTTTAAATGAATGTGATTTTTTATTAAGTGATTATTTTGTTAATAATGGAGGGCCAGTCTTTATTCATTTAACTTTGAAGGAACATCCATTAGGTGAAATTGTTCATGTGTTATTAAAATATAAAGAAAAAGAAATATCTTTCGATATTCCTTTACTTGTCAAAGCGAGTCTTTCTTTATCTAAATTAGAATCTAAATTGATTTATCAAATTGATCAATTAATTCGATAACTTAAAGTTGCTTGTGATAAGCTTCTTCTTTTAAGATAAGCATAGCCAATGCTTCTTGAAGGAAGGGGCTTTTTTAATTGTATTTCATAAACTTTATTTTTGTCTAAAAAATCATGAGAGAATTCTTTAACAACACACGCATTTCCTAAATTGGCATGAGTAAATTCTAAGAGTAAGTGATGGGCTCCTAATTCCATTTCAGGATTTAATAAAATTCCATGTTTAACAAAGTATTTATCAATATAATTTCTTGAATTACTTGATTTTTCTAAAAGAATAAGATTCTTTTTCGCAATTTCTTGATAGCTGTAAAGATGATCATCTTTTTCTTTAGAGATAAAGATATCATGAATTGTTAAACATTCTTTCATCGCTAGACTTTCATCATCAAAAGGAAGATTGATAAAGGCAAGATCAATCGTTCCATTTTTTAAATGTTCAACTGTTTCAATAGAAGTTCCATTGACAACATTGATTTTGATTGTTGGATAAAGATGATGAAATTGTTTTAATAAATCAATTAAGTAATTTTCACAAATTGAATCACCAGCACCAATATTTAACTGTCCTGAAAGTAATTCGTTATAATGAGAAGTTCATTTTCAACGCTGGTAATTAAAGCAAGGGCTTCAGTAATGTTTTTATGAAGGAGCATACCTTCTTTAGTAAGAGTAACGCCTTTGTTTAAACGAATGAAGAGTTGGGTATTGAGTTCTTTTTCTAAAGCATGGAACAATGCTTCCCACTGTGATCTGCTGCTTTTTCAGTGTTCCCTTCACGTCTTTGTATACATAGCTGGTTCCATTTTCCGTACGATAAATGCCTTCATCACAACCATACTGCCTTCGGCAAGTTATTTGACTTCAGAGATACCGTCACATAATCCTGGTCGGTAAACTGCAATGAACGATCTGTGATCTCTGCATTAAGGTGTAATACGATACATTGGGATTAGAATCTCCACCATAATAAGCATTTGAAGAATCCACCGGGTAATCGGATACATTCAGTACCTTCGCCTCAAAGC
>ENA-OQCS01000334-OQCS01000334.1-human-gut-metagenome-genome-assembly--contig:-NODE-334-length-25927-cov-4.793333_pt1 | contig 25927 bp, 37 predicted proteins | sample MGYA00242757_ERZ504575 | MGnify/ENA primary metagenome ERZ504575 (study PRJEB26092, sample SAMD00036297) | human gut metagenome | host: Homo sapiens | study: EMG produced TPA metagenomics assembly of... | reverse complement strand
CGGACCTGCGCCCGGGGCGGCAGCCCCGGATGCGCGGCCCTGCAACCCCGTCGGCGGAACCCCTGCCGGGTATGCCCGCTCGACGGTTTGGCCATCGGTCCCCTTTCGCTCGCCGCTACTCGGGGAGTCTCGAGATTGATTTCCTCTCCTCCGGGTACTTAGATGTTTCAGTTCCCCGGGTTGTCCTCCCCCGCCTATGTGTTCAGCGGGGGGATATGCACACTGCTGTGCATGGGTTCGCCCATTCGGAGACCCCCGGGTCGAAGGATGTGTGCTCCTCGCCGGGGATTATCGCAGCTTGCCGCGTCCTTCATCGGCTCCCTGTGCCAAGCATCCGCCGTGCGCCCGTGGTATCTTGCGGGACCGCATCGGGCCCGCGGGATATCCACGTGTCGCTAAAATTAATTAATCGATATCATGAATAGCGCTCGTATGTCGCAATTCGGGTATCTCATACCGCGGCACAGTAAGTTGAACTGTGCTCGCGATCAGATGCTCCTCACTCATTAATAAGTGAATTCTTCTATATTGGATCGGATGAATGATTGCTATCATTCTGTCTGATAAATCGCAGAAAAGAATCGAGTCTGGAAGAGGATACTCTTCCATCTCTCTCCTATCGCTATGCGGCTCTCAAGGTACGCGGGTGCGACCCCGGGGACCGGGTGCTGCGGGGACTTATCCTGGCGGACATCTACCGGACGGGCTCCTGCCCTCTATTCGAGTTAAAGTGTTTTCTCTCTAAGAACTTATCTCCCTAGAAAGGAGGTGATCCAGCCGCACCTTCCGGTACGGCTACCTTGTTACGACTTCACCCCCCTCACCCTCCACACCTTCGGCGCCTCCCCCCTTGCGGTTGGGCCGGCGACTTCGGGTGCAGACGACTCGGGTGGTGTGACGGGCGGTGTGTACAAGGCCCGGGAACGCATTCACCGCGGCATGCTGATCCGCGATTACTAGCAACTCCGACTTCATGGGGGCGGGTTGCAGCCCCCAATCCGAACTGGGGCCGGCTTTCCGGGATCCGCTCCCCCTCGCGGGGTGGCATCCCTCTGTACCGGCCATTGTAGCACGTGTGCAGCCCAGGGCATAAGGGGCATGATGACTTGACGTCGTCCCCGCCCTCCTCCGCCTTGACGGCGGCGGTCCCGCGTGGGTTCCCGGCATCACCCGATGGCAACACGCGGCGGGGGTTGCGCTCGTTGCGGGACTTAACCCAACATCTCACGACACGAGCTGACGACAGCCATGCACCACCTGTATGGGCTCCTCTCGGCCACGGGGTCTCCCCCGCTTCACCCATATGTCAAGCCCTGGTAAGGTTCTTCGCGTTGCTTCGAATTAAGCCACATGCTCCGCTGCTTGTGCGGGCCCCCGTCAATTCCTTTGAGTTTTAGCCTTGCGGCCGTACTCCCCAGGCGGGACGCTTAATGCGTTGGCTGCGGCACGGGGGATCGTCCCCCCACACCTAGCGTCCATCGTTTACGGCTGGGACTACCAGGTATCTAATCCTGTTCGCTCCCCCAGCTTTCGCGCCTCAGCGTCGGTCTCGGCCCAGAGGGCCGCCTTCGCCACCGGTGTTCCACCCGATATCTGCGCATTCCACCGCTACACCGGGTGTTCCACCCTCCCCTACCGGACCCAAGCCGCGGAGGTTCCGGGGGCTTCGGGGGGTTGAGCCCCCGCTTCGACCCCCGGCCTGCCGGGCCGCCTACGCGCGCTTTACGCCCAATGAATCCGGATAACGCTCGCCCCCTACGTATTACCGCGGCTGCTGGCACGTAGTTAGCCGGGGCTTCTTCTGCAGGTACAGTCTTGACTCTTCCCTGCTGAAAGCGGTTTACGACCCGAAGGCCTCCGTCCCGCACGCGGCGTCGCTGCGTCAGGTTCCCCCCATTGCGCAAGATTCCCCACTGCTGCCTCCCGTAGGAGTCTGGGCCGTGTCTCAGTCCCAATCTGGCCGGTCGGTCTCTCAACCCGGCTACCCGTTGTCGGCACGGTGGGCCGTCACCCCGCCGTCTACCTGATGGGCCGCGGAGCCATCCCCTCCCGTCGGGGCTTTAGCCGGGGTGCCATGCGGCACCCCGGGGTATCCGGTATTACCCCGTCCTTTCGGGCGGCTATCCCGGGGGAGGGGGCAGGTTCTCCACGTGTTACTCAGCCGTTCGCCACTCGCTTCTGCCCGAAGGCAGGTGCCGTTCGACTTGCATGTGTTAGGCGCGCCGCCAGCGTTCATCCTGAGCCAGGATCGAACTCTCCGTCCAAAATAAATGGGCTTCGAGCCCGTCCGGTCCTCTCAGTCATCGCTGATCGGTTCCGTTCGATTCATATGGTTCTAGTATAGGAAAAGGAATTTCTCGGGGCCGCCTCTCGGCGGCCTTGCGAAAAACAAATCCAAGTTAGACCATTTCAAATGGTTCGATGTCTGCCCGGATGCGACACTGAATGTGTCCATCCTCGCAGTATCCGGTTCTCAAGGTGCACGCCTTGCGGCTCATCCGGTTCGACCGGGCCGCGCGGCAAGGAGATATATTGCCAGACCGCGAAGCGATGTGGGACGTCAATTCCACTCTTCACAAGTCCTACACAACTTATCGCTTCCTATATAAGTAATAGAAAGGCTGGTGCAGAAATACTGCGCGTATCAGATGATGACCCTTCGGTTAAGAGATATATAAAGATCGGTCACCTGTAAGTGTATATCTACCCGCGCTTTTGCTATATAAACCAGCGCTCTAGATAAAAGAGGGAGTGCCGCGCACAGTGCGACACTCCCCTAGCGATTCAACAGAATCTATTAGGCCTCGAGAGCCTTCTTGGCAATGGCAGCCAGCTCGTTGAAGGACTCGATGTCCTCGTAAGCCATCTGAGCCAGGACCTTACGGTCGAGCTCGATGCCGGCAACCTTCAGGCCGTGCATGAACTGAGAGTAAGAGATGTCGTTCAGGCGAGCGGCAGCGTTGATGCGGGTGATCCAGAGAGAGCGGATCTCGCGCTTCTTGTTGCGGCGATCACGATACTGATACTGCAGGGAGTGCTGGACCTGCTCTTTAGCATGCTTGTAAGTACGCGAAGCGGCACCGTAGTAACCTTCGCACGGTGCATAACGGTACGGCGCTTCTTCTTGGCGGCAACAGCGCGCTTAATACGTGCCATGTTCTATCAACTCCTAGACGGTAAAACGAAAAACGGGAACGCGAACTTAGGCGAGACGCGACTTGATGACCTTGCGGTCGGCAGCGGCGATCTCGGTCTCCTGACGGAAGCCACGCTTACGCTTGGTGGACTTCTTGCTCAGGATGTGGCTCTTGAAAGCTTGGCGCGCATAAGCTTGCCGGTACCAGTCTTGCGGAAACGCTTCTTGGTGCCGCTGTGGGACTTCATCTTAGGCATGAAATACTCCTTAATCGGTTACAGAACACTAGTTACTTGGTATCGCTTGCCGCTTTATCCTCATCGAAGGCGCCCTTAATCGGGGCGAGCAGCATAAGCATGTTACGGCCTTCCATCTTAGGCTTGGACTCGACCGTAGCGTAAGGCTTGAGATCCTCGGCGAGACGCTCGAGAACGTTAAGACCCTGCTCCGGGTGAGCCATCTCACGGCCGCGGAACATGATGGTAATCTTAACGCGTGCGCCCTTCTTGAGGAAACGCAGAACGTGGCCCTTCTTGGTCTCGTAATCGCCAACGTCGATCTTGGGTCGGAACTTCATTTCCTTGACCTCGACCTTGGACTGGTTCTTACGAGCGGCCTTAGCCTTCATGCCTGCTGGTACTTGAACTTACCGTAGTCCATGACCTTGCAGACCGGCGGCTCCGCGTTGGGAGCGATCTCGACCAGGTCGAGACCCTGATCGTCAGCAACGCGCTGGGCATCGCGGATGGCGAACAGGCCGAGCTGAGAGCCATCGACGCCAATCAAACGGCACGAAGATGCAGTGATCTCGTCGTTGATGCGGGTGTCATCAGACTTAGCTATTTTCCCTACCTCCATTCATAAAAAAATAACCCGGCGCTTTTCAGCAACCAGGTCGTACACATAGACATCCTCGGTATGAGGAAGGGAATCTAGGTTGTATGACCAGTCAGCTGCTCATTGGCGCCAAAAGGTGGGGAGCTCGGGTTCCTCTTTAGGGCATTGCGGGAACAACGCCTTGCGAATAATAACACGTACAACGCGCTATCACATTACGTACACGAAAAAGGGGGCCTTGACCCCCTTGAAGCGCAGGTGCATGTATGGTGCCCGAGGCGAGACTCGAAGGGCCTTCGCTTCGCGAAGCCCCGGGCTTCGGGCGCATGGCGCCCTCGCCACGCTCCGCTACAAACAGGCCACAGGCCTGTTTGCTTACGCTCCGCGCGCTCACGCGAGTTCGGCACGAAAAGGGGGCCTTGACCCCCTTGAACGCTCACTTGCATGTATGGTGCCCGAGGCGAGACTCGAACTCGCACGTTGTTGCCAACGGTGGATTTTGAGTCCACAGCGTCTGCCAATTCCGCCACTCGCACGTAATGCGTGAGTTAGTTTATCACAGCTTTCTGTTGATTAGTCCGAAAATGGAACTTCGAGCATTTTGATAAGCTCAACCTTGCGCAACATCTCCCGCTTACGACATCCACGTCCGTCAACCGAGGCCTCGCCCATCTGGTTGTCATAGGGGTCCTCACGCATGCCGTCGAAAGCAGGCACAAACTCAGCCTGGAATCGATTGTTGGCCACCATACGCCACGGATCGAGATTGCCAAAGTAGTGACGGCGGCGCCACTCCTCGCCCATCCTGCGAGCAGAAGATCCAAATGACACGTCGGCGTTGAGCCACCCGGTTTGCGGCGTATAGAACTCTGCCAGTCGTGCGGCCCCACCGAATCAGGCGCAACATACAGGCCACTCTGCCAGCGGGCGGGCACGCCCGCGATGCGGCACATGGTGATAAACGTGAGCGCCATAACGCCGCAATCGCCGCGGAGCGAGTGTGCACAGTCATCGGCGATGGAGCCCAAAAGCAGGTACGGTGGCTGATAGCGATAGTCAATATGCTGTGTCAGGTAATCATAGATAGCACGAGCGCGATCGAGCGGATTCTCGAGACCGTCAATAACACGCTCCGTCAACTGTCGCATGTACGGCGTGAACGCAATGTGCGGACGGTCCTCGGAGGTGTCCTCGGGCAGTGGCGCGTCCATACAGGGATGCGATGGGAGCGCGCCACCATAGATATCGCAATAGGCGGCATCGACGTGATAGCGATAGGTCACCGAGAATGAATGTTCAGTCGAAGATGTCCAAGAGGCAGCGCGAGCCGAAACGTTTTCAGGGGCAACGGTACCCCCCGACGTCATATCGAGAACCTCGATTTGAGACTGTTGACGACAGGCGGCAGCAACGGGTAGCCACGCGCGAACAGCCTCTCCCTCCAGAGCTCCAGGGACAGACACGGATGCCTTAAGCGTGATGACGCGAGCCAACCCGTTTTGCGACTCCATCTCCCTGAGCATCTGGTTACGCAGCGCGATGCCGTCCGCAGAATCGGGACGCAGGCCCGGAACCTCCTTGGGGTACACGCGAAGCGAATCGAGGAAGTTGTCGAGAACGAACAGCTCGCCATCGATAAAGCGCCAGTCAATACGCTTACGATTGATCAGGTCGTCAAGCTGCTCTTCGGTAAACTCTGGCCACTCCTCGCGAATCATCGCAATAGCCTGATCGCGCGACACCGAAAAATGAAGCGGCGTCTCGAGCATGCGATACCGCTCGGCACGAACACAAGCAGCCAGCGAAGGCTCAGGGTTCTGCTCCAGAAGGCGATCGCAAGCAGCAACAGCCTGCGTCAAATACCCGGCATCCTTGAGACGAAGAATCTCAGGCGGCAGTCCAATATCGAGATGACGAAAGTCATCACAGCAAACATCAACAGAGCAACCAACAGGACCCTCGCCAATAACCTTCCCATCCGAAGGCAGCACATCAATAACAGCCATACCAAAACTCCAAGTCACTAGAACGCTTGAAGCCCATTGTAGCGAGATAAAAAGAAAGCCCCAACAAGGGAGCCATCAACGCCGCCGAACGGTAGTCAATAAATAAATTCAGCCCAGTAACCCTGCGGCGTTAAACAAAGGAAGCCCCATCCCCCGGAACTGTTTCCTTGGCGCGACTTCTGGCGAAGCCAGGTGAGCGCAAAGGAAACAGTGTAGGGGGACGGGGCTTCCGGCGGGAAGTTTAGCGACGCTTACGCCTTGTTGACGGAACCAAACTCCTCCATGAGCTCCTTGGTGCGAGCAACGATGTTGTCGCGACCAGGCTTGAGGAGCTTGCGGGGGTCAAAGCCCTTGCCCTGCTGATCCTTGCCAGCCTCGATGTACTCGCGGACGCCCTTGGCGAAGACGAGCTGCAGGTCGGTGTTGACGTTGATCTTGGAGATGCCCAGGGAGATGGCCTTCTTGATCTGATCCTCGGGGATGCCGGTACACCGTGCAGAACGAGGGGCAGGTCGCCGGTCTGAGCCTTGATCTCGCCCAGACGCTCGAAGGAAAGGCCAGCCCAGTCGGCGGGATACACGCCGTGGATGTTGCCGATGCCGCAGGCGAGGAAGTCGACGCCCAGGTCAGCAATCTGCTTGCACTCAGCGGGGTCAGCGAGCTCGCCGTTGGAGGTCACGCCGTCCTCGGTGCCGCCGATGCCGCCGACCTCGGCCTCGATGGACATGCCCTTGGAGTGGGCAAGCTCAACGAGCTCCTTGGTGCGGTCGAGGTTAAGCTGGAAGGTCTCCTCGTGAGAGCCGTCATACATGATGGACGTGAAGCCGGCCTCGATGCACTTGAAGCAGTCCTCGTAAGAACCGTGATCGAGGTGAAGGGCGACGGGAACGGTAACGCCCGTGGCCTCGACGGCAGCCTTGACCATGTCGGCGCAGACCTTGAAACCGCCCATCCACTTAGCGGCACCAGCGGTGCACTGAAGGATCAGCGGAGACTTGGCCTCCTCGGCGGCCTGGAGAATAGCCAGGGTCCACTCGAGGTTGTTGGTGTTGAAGGCACCGAGAGCGTACTTGCCGGCCTCGGCCTTCTTGAGCATGTCTGCTGCGTTGACGAGCATAAAAGAAACCTCCTGTAAGGTTGCTCCGATAACGCCTGAGATTTTACCACGGCGTACCCGAGCATAAACGTTCGTTTGTTCACGAATATCGTCCAAACAGACTTTTTTTGACCGTTTGCCCTACGGAATCGACCCGTTGGGGAAAAATAGCTTGACGTTTAGACGCTTCTCGTGCTTTAGAAGCTGACTATAAAGCTACACCTGCATGAAAGTGTTCTGCATGAGCTCGCGTGCATGGTGGTCGAATCGCCATGGCCGGTTAAGCAAACGGTGTCGGGCGGAAGAAGCCGGGCGAGCTTGGAGAGCGAGCGCAGAATCGCCGCCTCGTCTCCGCCGGAAAGATCGGTGCGGCCGTGCCCACCCGGAAACAGGGTGTCGCCCACAAAGGCGATGTTCCCCTGCTCGGTGGCAGCAAACAAGACGATCCCGCCGGCGTATGCCCTGGTGTCTCGATCACCTGCAGGCAGATATCGCCCACCTCGAGAGCATCGCCCTGGGCGAGCAGGCGCGTCGGCTCCCCAGGGTCGGGCGTCTCAATGCCCCACATAGCTCGCTGTTCCTCGATGTTCGCATGCGGCACCGCCACATCCTTAGCACACAGCTCATACTGACAGCCCTCGCCAACGGTGGTTCGCACGCCGGCAACACCACCAACATGATCGGCATGGCCATGAGTGCATACGGCGCAAGCATGCGTACGCCGGGATGCTTGGCTCGAATATGCTCTACCAAGCGCTCGCCTTCCATGCGGGGTCGATAATCACACACTCATTGTCCGAAATAACAGCATAGCTATTGGTCTGAATGGGACCGTTTACGAGCGTCTCGATCTCGACCGATCCCTTGGGAGTTACATCCAAGGACACACCACTCATGTCCCTCTCCTCTCTATAGAACTCGAGGCATCAAACGATGCTCGAGTGTAGCGAATATCGATAATGTGGCACGTTCGTCGCGACTAAACGCGGCGCTTAAGCTGGGCTCCACCCTCGCCGGGCATCAGGCGGCGCGCGTCGTAGACCGAGTCAACGCTGCTGATGGAGGCTAGCAGCGGATCCAGCCCACTCGCGTCCGAGACCTCGACCATAAAGCGTAGGGTTGCAATACCCTCGCGGTTGGTCGACGTGGCGGCAGAAGGATATTGCCGCCCGCATCGCCAATGGCAATGGTGACATCCTTGAGCAGGCCCATGCGGTCCAGGCACTCGACCACGATCTCGACCTGGAAGAGGGTGTCGGCAGCGCCGTCCCACTCCACTTCGATCATGCGCTCGGGATGCTCCATAAGACCCTTGACGTTGGGGCAGTTGGCGCGATGCACCGAAACGCCACGACCGCGCGTGATGAAGCCGACGATATCGTCGCCCGTCACCGGATTACAGCAATGCGCCAGACGGACCAGCAGTCCGCTGTTGCTCTCGCCCTTGACGATAATGCCGTTGCTGGCGCTCTTGCCACGCTTTTGCGGCTTGCGGTTGGAGCCGCGGGCCGGCTGTTTCACGACCTCGGCGATAGCCTCGGCCTTGGTGACCTGTTCCTCGGGCTTGGGGTCCAAGATTTGCTCGACCTTGTTACCCACAGCGCGCGGGGCAACCTTGCCGGCGCCGACGGCGGCAAACAGGTCCTCAAGCTGCTTGTAGTTAAACTGCTCCGCCACGGCGTTGAGCGCACGCGTGGATCGCGGCGTAGAGATGCCATACCCGCGCTTGCGCAGGTCCTTGGCCAGTATATCGCGGCCGGCAGCAGCGTCATCGTCTTTGGTCGCGGCGGCGAAATAACGGCGAATCTTTGACTTGGCCGAAGGAGTCTTAACGATCTTGAGCCAATCACGCGACGGCTTGGAACTCTTGTTGGTCAGGATTTCAACGCGGTCGCCCGTCTTGATTTCGTGCGTGAGCGGGGCCACCGCACCGTTGATCTTAGCGCCGACGCAGTGGTTGCCCACCTCGGTGTGAACGGCGTAGGCAAAGTCGAGCGGCGTGGAGCCGGCACGAAGCGCCACGACCTCGCCCTTGGGTGTAAAGACAAAGATCTCCTGATCGAACAGATCAACCTTCAGCGAGTGCAGGTATTCCTTGGCGTCCGTAATCTCATCAGACGCTGCCCAATCGAGCGAATGTTTGAGCCAGTTAATCTGGTCGTCCAGACGCTGGGCATCATTGGTCTTAGACGCAGACGATCCGCCCGACTTCTTATAGAGCCAGTGGGCGGCAATGCCGTACTCGGCCTGCTCATGCATCTCATAGGTTCGAATCTGAATCTCGAGCGGGCGGGCCGTGGGGCCGATAACCGTCGTGTGGAGCGACTGGTAGTTATTAACCTTGGGCATGGCGATATAGTCTTTAAAGCGACCGGGCATGGGGTGCCACAGTGTATGCACCGCGCCGAGCGTGGAGTAGCAATCGCGCACCGAATGCGTGATGACGCGCAGTGCCACCAGGTCGTAGATCTCGGAGAACTCCTTGCCCTTGCGCTTCATCTTTTGGTAGATGGACCAATAGTGCTTGGAGCGGCCATTGATCTGGAAGCCCTCCAGGCCGATGCGGTTGAGCTCGTCGGTGAGCGTCTTGATGGTCTCGGCCAGATAGCGCTCACGGACCTCACGAGACTCCGCCACCATGCGCGCGATGCGCTGGTAGGCGTCGGGCTCAAGGTAGAAGAAGGACAGGTCCTCGAGCTCCCACTTAATAGAGCTCATGCCCAGACGGTCGGCCAGGGGCGCATACACGTCCATGGTCTCGCGAGCCTTAAACAGGCGACGGTCCTCACGCAGGGCTGCAAGGGTGCGCATGTTGTGCAGACGGTCGGCAAGTTTGACGATAATGACGCGGATGTCCTTGGACATGGCGAGGAACATCTTGCGCAGCGTAAGCGCCTGCTTCTCGTCCATGCTATCGACTTCGATGTTGGTGAGCTTGGTCACGCCATCGACGAGCTCGGCAACCGTATCGCCAAACAGGCCGGACACATCGGCGAGCGAGGTCTCGGTATCCTCGACGGTATCGTGCAGCAGCGCGGCGCACACCACATCGCAGTCCATCTTGAGATCGGCCAAAATGATGGCCACCTCGACGGGATGGTTGATGTACATCTCACCCGAACGGCGCTTTTGGTTGCAGTGCTTCTCGGCAGCAAAGCAATAGGCCTGCTCCACCTTGGAGAAGTCGTCCTCATTCATATATTTGAGGCACAGGCGCTCCAGCTTGTCGTAGCTGTCCGCCATAATCTCGGGCGGCAGCTCATCGGCATGCTTATAGTGCTCCATCTCCGAGAACGGTTGGAGGGTGGAATCATGGGCGGTACGGGCTGCGGCATCCATCGAGGTCCCCTTCCCCTAGGCCCGCGGTACGATCGGGCGGTTAACTTTGGCTAGCATATCAGAAGCGCACGAATCAAGCGCCCAACTCCGGAAAGCCGAGAACTCCATGCGCGAGCGCAAGCCCTCCAAATAGCGGATTGACCTGCTCAATTGCACACGGCCGGGGTTTTCGGCCATCGCAATGCGACGGGTGTCATCAAACCCCGAAACGCGACAGAAGCCAAGCTCTTCGAAGATTCCCAGACCGCTTGCCACCGAGCGCTCGTCAACCGGCGTGCGGGCATCGATGGCAAGGCACATCTGCGCGATGTCGATATCGCTCGCACTAAATGAGTCGGCTCCGGTCTTGCCGCGGTTGGAGCGCCACATAGTCTGCAGCGCGCGATAGAGCGTGACGAGCTCGTCGCGCTCGGGCGCGTAGCAGTCGAGCAGGCGCTCGTTAATGCGAGCGTCACGCGACGAATAGAGCAGGTGAATCACGGCAGGTTGCCCGTCGCGACCGGCGCGTCCGCTCATCTGGTTGAACTCAATGCTGCCAAACGGCATGTGATAGAGCACGACATGGCGGATATCGGGCAGGTTCACGCCCTCACCAAAGGCAGAGGTCGAAACGATGCAACTGAGGCTTCCGTCACGAAACGCTTCCTCCACGCGGCGACGATCGGAGCGCGCAAGCCCCGCGTTATAGAATGCGATGCGGGTCGCGCAATCGGGTACCCGCTTGCGCAGCGTCTTAGCAAGCGCCACGGACTGGTCGCGCGAGTTGACGTAGATGACGGTCTTCTCCCCCGTAGCCACGATTGACACCAGGCGGTTCTCGCGGCTCGCAAGGTCCCGGTCATCCTCGAGCCGCAAGTTCTCGCGCACCGTCTCGTCGACCACTGTACGGGTAATCGGTAGCACGCGGGCGAGCTCGGCCACAACCGGAGCCGTTGCGGTGGCAGTCGCGGCCAGAACGACCGGGTCACCCAGGGCCTTGAGGATATCGGGCATGTCGAGATAGGCACTGCGGTCGCCGCCCTTGGCAAGACCGGCATGATGCGCCTCATCGATAACGACAAACCCGATACGCCCCGAGCGCGCAAAGCGATCACGGTGAATAGACAGGAACTCAGGCGTCGTGAGCACGATGCCGGTGCGGCCCGAAGCCAAGCCGGCAAACACGTCATCGCGCGCCGCCTCCACGGTCTCGCCGGTCAACACGCCCACGCCAATGCCGAGCGCAGCCATCGTCGACGAGAGGTGATAGGCCTGGTCAGCAACGAGCGCACGCAGCGGATAGACAAAGATGCTCGCACGCCCACGAAGGACCGCCTCGCGCGCGGCGTGCACATGGAAGATGAGCGACTTGCCACGCCCCGTCCCCATAACAGCCAAAACGCTCTGGTGGTCGGCGAGGGCGTCGAGTGCCTCGACCTGCGCGCGATGTGGCTGGTTCGAGCCGATAAAGCTATGGATAAGCGAGCGCGTGAGCTCGGTATAAGAAAGCTGGGCGAGCGTCTCGCGTTTACGCGACTCCAGACGCAGGCCAGAATCCGCCGGCTGCACGCCGCGGCGAAGCTCACATGCCGGATCGTCGATATTGGGCGCCGCGGTATCGCGCACCAAGACATCTTTGATCATGAGCTTGGGCTTCACACGTCCCTGCCAATGCTCGGCCACTGCCTCGAACACCAGGTCGACGGCGCTATCGCAATTGATGAGCTTATCGATCTGCGGCACGCGGAACATAATGGCCGGCACACTCGCAGCGCCATCGGTCGCCACGAAGCGCATGTGCTCGCCGGTTTTGCCCACCACGGCGCGATCGCACATTGTCACGCCCTCGGCCGCCAACAGCGGCACCTTGTTGCCCTGGCCAAACGGCTCAAGACGGGAGATTTGCTCGATGGTCTCGATATTTAGCTCGGAGAGGTCAACGGTGGCGGCAACCTCGTCGGTGTCCTCAAAGTCCTCGGCGGGAAGCTCGGACAGCACGGCGGAAAGGCGACGGCGGAACTCGTCGAGCTTGGACGCTCGATGGTCACGCCACCGCACCCGCATGCCCGCCGCGACGAATCAGCAGATCCGAGCAGCGCTCGACAGCGTCGAACAGGTTGACCTTGCCCACCGAGCGACCCGAACCGCGAGCGATACCGTCTTCGATCGAGAACAGCAGCGCCGGCACGTGATAACGGTTGGTCAGGCGGCTCGCTACGATACCCTTGACGCCCTCGTGCCAGCCCTCGCCACCCACGACGATTGCGCGACCGCCATCATAGGTCTCCTCGACCTTTGCCATGGCATCGCGCGTGAGCTCCGCCTCGATCTCGCGACGCTGACGGTTAATCTCCTCGAGCTCGGCCGCCAGCGCGCTTGCCTCGATGGGATCGCGGGCAAGCAGCAGGTCGAGCGCCAGCTTGGGATCGGCCATGCGGCCGGCGGCGTTCAAGCGGGGAATGAGCGAAAACGACAGGCCATCGGCCGTAATACTAGAGAGGTCGGCCTTGGCGAGCGCGGCCAGCGCGATATAGCGGGGCGGGCGGTCACGCGCATCTGCTGGATGCCCTCGGCGACCAGCGCGCGGTTCTCGGGCGTCAGCGGCATCATGTCGGACACGGTACCCAGCGCCGCGACCTCGATCAGCGAACGCCAATACGACGGCTTGCCCAGACGCTCGCCCAGGACCTGCACCAGCTTGAGCGCCACACCGGCACCGGCAAGCTCGCGCGAGGGACCCTCGTCCTCGAGCTTTGGGTCGGTCAGGGGCACGCCCTGCGGCACCTGGTCGGACGGCTCGTGATGGTCCGTGACCACCAATTCGATCCCCAGGCTCTCCAGATAGGAAACCTCTTCCTTGGCGGCAATGCCGTTATCGACGGTCACGATCAGCTGGGGGCGAGCGAGCTCGTTAACGCGGTCGAGTGCCGCGCGCGAAAGACCGTAGCCCTCATCAAAGCGATGCGGAATAAACGGCGTGACATCGGCGCCAAACGTGCGCAGCGCCTCGGTCAACAGGCAGGTCGACGTAATGCCGTCAACGTCAAAATCGCCAAAGACTGCAATGTGCTCGTGGTTGCGAATAGCGCGCTCAACGCGGTCGGCAACGACCGACATGCCCGGGATAATGAGTGGGTCGGCCCAGTCGCGATCGAGCGAAGGCGTCAAAAACAATTGGCCCTCTTTGATGGAGCCAATGCCGTGCGCGACCATAATGCGCGCCACCAGCCCAGGAATGCCCAGACCAGCCGAAGTTCCTTTTCGAGCTCGGGATTTTGCTGAGCGACCGCCCAGCGATGCGTCGTCTTAAGCGATGACATAGGCACCCACCCCCGATAGGGGCAGGTCGCCGCGATACCTCTCACGGTTCATAGCGATGAGTCCTCTGTGTATGCCCGCTTCGGCAGGCAGATCTGTTGAACGGATTTATTATACCGTGCAGCGCGGACGCAAAACGCCGCGGTGCGCCGCGGTTTCGGCAAACGATGGCGGTAATGCCCTCGAAACAATCGAGCGTTTCAGCCGCACGGACACATACGAGCGTCTAGCATATCCATACAAACAAGTTCGCGGATAAAGGGAGTCGCGGGGCATATGAAGCAATGGGCTGGACTGGGGAAGTTCCTCGCGGGGCACATGCAGATCATCGTTCCGATTTGTGTGGCGCTCGGCGTGCTCTTTCCTCAACAGATCGGCGTTCTCAAGCCCATTGTTCCCGCCCTCTTCGCCTTTATGACGTTTCAGGGTGCGCTCAGCAACACCTTTCACCAGGTAGCCGAGGTGTTCCACCGTCCGCTGCACCTGATTCTGGCGTTGTTGGTCTCGGCGGCGCTTATTCCCATCGCGGCCTATGCCATGGGATCGTTGTTCTTTGGTTCCAACCCCAACCTTGTCTGCGGCATCGTGCTCGAATACAGTGTGCCCGTGGCAGTCACCGCTTTTATGTGGATCAGCATGTTCGGCGGCAACGGCCCGCTCGCGCTCACCATCATCCTGACGTCCTCGGTCATCTCCCCTGTGACGATTCCGCTTACGCTCAAGCTCCTGCTGGGCGCCACCGTCTCGATCGACGTGCCGAGCATGATGCAGAACATGGCCTTTATGATCGCCATCCCCGCTGTGCTCGGCATCGTGATCAACGAGCTCACGCGCGGCTGGGGGCACGAGAAACTCTCCCCCGCGCTCTCGCCCGCCTGCAAGTTCATGATGATGGGCGTTATCGCTCCAACTCCACCGCCATGAGCGAGTACGTGCTGCACATGAACGCGGTGCGCTTGGAAGTCGCCCTCTTTATTTTGGTCTTCGCCATCAGCGGCTTTGTCGTCGGCATTCTGGTCGCCCGCGCGCTGCATCTGCCATATAGCGAAACGACCACCATGTGCTTTACCTGCGGCATGCGCAATATCTCTTCGGGCGCCGTCATCGCCACGCAATACTTTCCGGGCGAAGTTGTGTTTCCCGTCATGTGTGGAACGTTGTTTCAGCAGGTGCTCGCCTCGCTTATCGGACACTTCTTTGAGCGTCTGACCGGCGAGGAGCGCGCCGCCCAGCGCAAGCGGGTCGAGGCCGGCCGCGATGCAATGGCGCGCTAAACCGTCCGCAGTGTGCGGGCGCTCACTTACGATGTGAGCGCCTCCAGATGTGCGCGGAATCGCTCCGCATCGACATCGAGCGTGGTCTCAGCATTGACCTGAGCCAGCCGATACCCGACAAAGTAGGGTGAAACCACCCAGCGCGGAAGCGCCTTGGCAATGGTCCGGCCGTCCATGTGGTAGAAGAACAAGTTGTACGACTCTGCGCGACCACCATGGTGCTCGTTCAGGATATAGCGCAGAGCTACCTGAATCGCATCGGCGAAGAGGTCCGTCTCGGCTTGGTCTCGCGCGCCATCGCTGGCGGCGATTCCCTGCGGGGCTGAAACATTGACCTCAAAGAACCCCATAATCGGTTCGGTTGAGATGTTGACCGCAACCCTTCCCCTCTGCCAAACATCGATGCCTTCAAAGTTGGCTGAGGTCAGCGCCGCATAGCCGTCCTCCTGTTCCAAGCCCACAATCTGCATGTGTGGATGGACGAGGCTGCCGCCCGAAAGCGGACCCTTGTTCTTGTACATGAGCACGCTTCGATACTGCTGCGAATCGATCATCTGCTGCCAGCAATCCAGAGCAAACCTCATCACATGGTGGAGTTCATCCGGCTTATAGGTCACCAGGTCGGCATCGTGATCGGCCGACTCGATCAGCACGGTTTGACGGGTGGCGCGCAGGGTCTTGAACTTATTCTCGAGCCAGATGCAGTCACCGTCGCGCTGGATGATGTTGGTGAGCCCCTCCGTGTTGCAAAAGGGACACGCGTACCGGGGCGACGGTTGTCGTCGGGCTTGCCGCTCGCCTGCTGAACATCGAATACCAGCGCCACGGGTTATACCTCCAGCGGCACGATCTTGGTGCATGGAGCTCGGAGACGTCTAGCGCCGCCGCGACCGCGTCGCGATTTGCCGTAGTGATGCCGCCGCCGGGAAGGATGGTCAAACGATCACCCGCATACTCGATTAAACGAGCCAGGTGATCGAAATTATCCTCGATCGACGTACCGGCAGCGCCGCCATGCGTGAGGATGCGCGTAACGCCGCAGTCGGCAAGTGTATCAATCGCATCGAGCTGAGCCTCGGGCGAGAGCTGGTCAAATGCCATGTGGAAGGTGATGTCGATGGGCTCACGCTTACATTCCTCGGTCGCGCAGCCCGCAGCCATCACGAGGGCGCCAAGCGTAAGTTCGTCGAGCGCCCATCCGCCAGCGCAGGGCTTGCAGCAGCCAAAGACCAAGCGTCAACGCCGGCGCTTACGGCAAGGCCCAGGTCCATCTCCATCATACGCAGCTCGTCCTGGTCGTAGTGAAAGTCGCCGCCACGCGGGCGAATCATGCACATCACCCGTGCATCGTGCTCGTGGACATAGTTGGTCGTAGCGCTGATAACGCCGGCCGAAGGCGTGGTGCCACCAACGGCAAGGTTGTCGCACAGCTCGATACGCCTTGCACCGGCATCGATAGCCGCCGGCACCCGCTCAAAGTTCTCGGCACAAAACTCGTACAGCATAGATAGACCCCCAAAGACAGCAGATGTTTTCCGACGGGCATTGTCACACATCCCCATGAAGTTGCGGTGGAATAGGGACTCTTTTGGCCTCTGGAGCCCGTATTCAGTCCCTATTTCACCGCAACTTAAAAAGGGGCGCTGACTGAGATAGTCAGCGCCCCTTTTGTTAGGTGGGTTAGCCTCCGAGGTAGGCTTTGCGGACGTTGTCGTCATGCAGGAGCTCTTGGCCGGTGCCGGTCATGGTGATCTTGCCGGTCTCGAGCACGTAACCGCGTGTGGCGATGGAAAGCGCCATCTGCGCGTTTTGCTCGACCAGAAGCACCGTGGTGCCGGCCTTGTGCAGGTCCTCGACAATCTGGAAGATCTGTTCGATCAGAATCGGTGCCAGACCCATGGAAGGTTCGTCGAGCATGAGCAGCTTGGGATTACTCATAAGGGCGCGGCCCATAACGAGCATCTGCTGCTCGCCGCCCGAAAGGTGCCGGCGACCTGGCGACGGCGCTCCTTCAGGCGCGGGAACTGCTCGTAGACGCGCTCAAGGCCCGGAGCAACCGTGGACTTGGGCTGCGTGTAGGCGCCCATCTCCAGGTTCTCCTCGACCGTCATCTGCAAAAAGGCGCGACGGCCCTCGGGCACCTGGGCCAGGCCCTTACCAACCAGCTTATCGGCGGGCGTATGAGTAATGTCCTCGCCCATAAACTTGATGGAGCCGGTCTTGGAGCGCAGCAGGCCCGAGACGGTCTTGAGCGTTGTGGACTTGCCGGCACCGTTCGCACCGATCAGAGCCACGATCTCGCCCTCGTTGACGTTAAAGGAGATGTCCTTGATGGCGTGGATGGCGCCGTACCAGACGTTGATGTTGTAGACGGAAAGCATCGGCTCTGCCATTTAGTTCTCCCCCTTATCCTGCTTGCCCAGATATGCCTCGATAACGGCGTCGTTGTTCTGGATTTCCTCTGCCGTGCCCTTGGCGATGACCTTACCAAAGTTGAGCACGCAGATACCCTCGCAAATATTCATGACGAGCGACATGTCGTGCTCGATAAGCATGATGGCGATACCAAAGGTGTCGCGAATCTTAACGATGTTCTCCATGAGTTCCGCGGTCTCGGACGGGTTCATGCCGGCGGCAGGCTCGTCGAGCAGCAGCAGTTTGGGGTTGGTGGCAAGCGCGCGGACGATCTCCAGACGACGCTGAGCGCCGTAAGGCAGCGATCCGGCCTGCTCGTTTGCCAGATGCTCCATATCAAAGATGGACAGCAGCTCCATGGCGCGCTCGTGGGCGGCCTTCTCGTGCTTCCAATACGTCGGCAGGCGCAGCACGCCTCAAAGCCGGAGTAACGCTCCTGGTTATGCAGACCGACCTTAACGTTATCCTCCACCGTCATGGTGTTGAACAGGCGAATGTTCTGGAAGGTACGGGCAATACCCATGCGGTTGACCTGATAGACCGACTTGCCCGAGGTATCCTCTCCGTCGAGCAGGATGGTGCCGTGCGTGGGCTGATACACCTTGGTGAGCAGGTTGAAGACCGTGGTCTTACCGGCACCGTTGGGGCCGATCAGACCGGCGATCTCGGTCTTGCCGATAGTCAGGCTAAAGTCGTCGACTGCCTTAAGGCCACCGAACTCAATGCCCAGGTGGATGCACTCGAGTGCAGGGCGCTCGCCCAGGTCACGATCGGGAACGATGGCGCCAGAAGGATACGGGACCATCTTGCCCTTCTTGAACTCAAATTTACTGGGCATCGGCTGCCACCTCCTTCTTGGAAGCAAAGCGATCCTTAATGCGTGCGAAGAACGCCTTGAGCTGCGGGTTGTTGGTAAAGATCATGACCAGGATCAGCACGATAGCGTAAATGAGCATACGGTAGTCCGAGAACTGACGGAGCAGCTCGGGAAGCACCGTGAGCAGCGCCGCCGCGATGACGGAGCCGCGCATATTGCCCAGACCGCCCAGGACCACGAACACCAGAATGAGGATGGACGTGTTGAAGTCGAACTTGGTGGCGGAGAGCTGCGAGAAGTTACCGCCGAAGAGGGCTCCGGCAGCACCGGCGAGGGCAGCGGAAACCACGAAGGCGATCATGCGGTACTCGGTGACGGAGATGCCTACGGACTCGGCTGCAATCTTGTTATCGCGCACGGCCATAATGGCACGGCCGGTACGGCTGCGAACCAGGTTGAGCACGATCACGAGTGCGACCATGACCAGGATGGCACCGGCGAGGAAGGTCAGTACGTCGACACGCCCGAGGCGCTGGGCGCTTGATGATGGCGGTGCCGTCCTCGAGCAGGTGCAGGTCGTCGATCGTAGAGTTGCCCGTGATGTTAAAGATCACGTGCAGGCCGCGCGAGTCGACACCCACGATAAGGCAAGTGACGATCTCTTTGATGATCTCGCCAAAAGCCAGGGTCACGATGGCCAGATAGTCGCCGCTCAGGCGCAGGACCGGGATACCGATCAAGAAGCCCAAGACGCAGCGGCGATAGCGCGACCACGATGCTGATGACAAGGCGCACCGGATCGGAGGGAACGGCGCTCTCGAGGCGACCGCGGTGACGATTCCCGTATAGGCGCCGACGCTCATAAAGCCCGCATGGCCCAGCGACAGGTCGCCCGCGATGCCGACGACAAGGTTGAGGGAAATGGCCATGACGATGTAGGCCGTAATGGGAACCAACTGACCGGCGATCATGCGCGGAATCATGTGGTTCGACTGCATAAAGAACACGATGCGAAGGCCACGATGCACATGGCATACGTAACAAAGTCGTGACGCGTCTGCTTATCTTTAAGAAACTTCATAACGCTCACCTACACCTTCTCGGGGACGTACTTGCCCAAGAGGCCGGCAGGCTTGACGAGCAGGACGATGATCAAAACACCAAAGACGATGGAGTTGGCAAGCTCGTGGAAATGTAGGCCTGCGCCATCGCCTCGATGATGCCGATGAGAATGCCACCGACAAAGGCGCCGGGGATGGAACCGATGCCACCGAAGACGGCGGCGTCGAAGGCCTTGATGCCAGGCATGGCGCCCGTCGTAGGCTGCAGCACCGGCGAGTAGGAGCACAGCAGCACGCCGGCGATGGCGGCAAGGGCAGAGCCGATGGCAAACGTCATCGAGATGGTGCGGTTGACGTTGATGCCCATGAGCTGAGCGGCGGCCTTGTCCTCGGACACGGCACGCATGGCCTTACCCATCTTGGTCTTACCTGTAAAGAACATCAGGCCGGCATGATAACCAGGCAGGCGACGATGGTGACGAGCGAGACGGCGCTTACGTTGAACTTGGCCAAGAACTCCGGCACCTGGAAGGTGACGAGCGAAGTGAAGTTCTTGGGCGTGGCGCCCCACAGAAGCTGCGCGGCGTTCTGCAGGAAGTAAGACACGCCGATAGCCGTGATCAGAACGGCCAGCGGGCCCGCCTGACGCAGCGGCTTGTATGCCAGACCCTCGATGAGAACACCGAGAACGGTACAGACCACACAAGAGAGAACTACAGATGCCCAGCCCGGGAGGCCGAGATACGACGTGGCGCAGAACGAGACATAGGCACCGACCATGATAACGTCGCCGTGAGCGAAGTTCAGCATCTTGGCGATACCGTAGACCATGGTGTAGCCCAACGCGATGATGGCGTAGACGCTGCCCATGGACAGGCCGTTGACCAGGTATTGGATAAAGACCGTCATGTTCCACATCCCCCTTTCGAATAGGTTTCCAGTTGATGTATGAAACAGGGACGTTACATCGTCCCTAGATACCAAGCAAGCAGGGAAGGCCAAAACCTCCCCTGCTTGGGATCAAAACCGCTCTATGTAAGGCGGCCAATTAGGCCTGTACGTACTTGCCGTCGGTGATGACGTACGCCGTGGGCTCCTTCTGGACCTGGCCCTTATCGTTCCAGGTGAGCTTGCCGGTCAGACCGTCAACGGTAATCTTGAGCATAGCCTTGGACAGCTTCTCGGCGGCCTCGGTCGGGTCGGCGTCGACACCAAGACCGGCCTCCTTGAGGGCCTCGGCCACCGCGTGCACGCCGTCGTAGGCGTCGGCGGCAAACTGGTCGGGGGTATCGCCGTACTTATCCTTGTAAGCGTTGACGAAGTCGGCGTTCTTCTCGTCGTCGGCGGAGAACGGGGTCATGAGCAGCAGACCCTCGGCAAGAGAGGTATCGAAGCCCTCAACGCCCAGGATGCCGTCCATGCCTCGCAGCCCATCATCTTGACGTCGTAGCCATGTCCTTGGCGTTCTTGAGCAGGACGGACGCCGGCGTGTAGTAGATCGGCGCAAAGATCATGGTGGCGCCGGCCTGCTTGGCCTTGGTCAGCTGGTTCGTAAAGCTCGTGGCGGAGTCGTCCTTAAAGGTCTCCTCGTCAACAATCTCGAGCTTGGACTCAGCGGCCTGGGCCTTAAAGGAATCTGCGATGCCCGAAGAATAGGCGTCGCCGGAGTTATAGAACAGCACGAACTTCTCGTCCGCATACTTCTGCGCCAGGAACTTGGCAGCGTTGACACCCTGGTTGGGGTCGGTGAAGCAAACCTGGAAGACGCAATCCTTGCCGTCGGTGACGTCCTCGGAGGACGCGGACGGGGTGATCATGAACGTCTTGGGGTCGTTACCACACTCTGCGGCAACGGCAACCGACGCACCCGTGGTAGTCGGGCCGACGAGGGCCTGCATGCCCCAGTCGAGCAGGGTGTTGAAGGCGTTGACGGCCTTCTCGCCATCGGCCTGGTCATCCTCGGCCTTGCTGGCAAGCGGCAGCTCCTTGGTCGAAAAATCCTTGCAGCCAAGCTCGACACCCTGGGTAACGGACTTGCCGTAGGACGCGTTGGCGCCGGTCAGCGGGCCGATGGTGCCGATCTTAAACGAAGCGTCGCTCGAAGCGGAACCGCTGTCGCCGCCGTTGGAGGAGCAGCCAGCTAGAATGGACATCGCCCCCAGACCTGCTGCGCTCGCGATAACGCTCCTGCGATTCATAACAGGTTCAATGACTTACCGGTGAGGCTCGACATGCGGCTCTCCTCTCAAATCTCGTCGGGTTTCGGTTACCCGACAGGCCATCCTTCGCCGTGTTCGCGTTCGCAAAATAGTAGACGCTTTAGTTGAGAAAAGTGGCGATTATTTCAACTTTTCTTTTGCTTTGTCCATTTATCCATTTTTATGCGTATTTCTATCAGTTTATGCAGTTTAGCCACTTTATTATGTGAAAGTAATGTTTCTGTTCTGTTACAAGCGCCCTTGCCCTGAATAAAACGGCCTCACCGGTCTCGTTATATGCACTTAGGCGGAGATGTACTTGCGTCCTGGATTACATAGGCTGTCCATGCCGTCGGCACCCATTAGTGTCATGTCGTAGCTCATGTCCTTGGCGTTCTTGAGCAAAACGGACGCTGGGGTGAAATAGATCGGGGCAAAAATAAGCGTGGCTCCGACAAGGAAACTCCTGCGGTTAAGTACGTTGTTGATGCTAAGCATGGTGCCCCCTCTTCGCTGGCCGCAGTGCGGCGTCTTGCGGTACGGGGCAAACCTCATGGTGCAAACGTTGACAGTTTGTTACGGAGTTCCGTTTGTAGCGAGCATGTTTCCAATGTTTCCGCAGCGTTTCGGGGGTGCCGTTTTGTGCGACTCCTGTTGCCTGGCGAGCACGCGCCCTCGGTTCACGCTAGAATGCACTCAACCTTTAAGCGGTTAATCCATCCATAAGATGCACGAAGGAGCTATCTATGAGCGAACCCCTGCGCACCGTGAACGTCGGTCTGATCGGTCTGGGAACCGTCGGCGGCGGCGTGGCCCGTCTGATCAAGAGCACCACGATGAGTACCTGGCACCTACGGCATCGACCTTAAGCTGACCCGCGCCTGCGCGCTTGCTTGGGAGCAGGCCGAGGCGGCAGGCATTGAGCGCGAGGCCTTTACGAGTGACTGGCACGACGTCGTCAGCGACCCCGCCGTCGACATCGTCGTCGAGCTGATCGGCGGTGAGCATCCCGCAACCGAGATCTTCACCACTGCCTTTGAGCACGGCAAGCACGTCGTCTCTGCCAACAAAGCCCTACTGGCCGTCACGTCGAGACGCTTGCGAGAAGGCACGCGCGTGCGGCGTGCAGATTAAGTGCGAGGCCAGCTGCGGCGGCGGCATCCCCATCGTGAGCACGCTTGAGCACGACCTGGTGGGCAACAAGATCCTGACCATCGCCGGTATTCTCAACGGTACCACCAACTACATCCTGTCGCGCATGGACGCCGAGGGTGCCGATTACGCCGACGTGCTCGCCGACGCGCAGGCCAAGGGCTATGCCGAGGCCGACCCGTCCGCCGACGTCGACGGCTTCGACGCCGCCAGCAAAACGGCGATCCTCGCTCCATCGGCTTTGGCACCCGTGTGACACCGAGACGTATACCAGCAGGGCATCCGTACCATCGGCGCCGAGGACATCGCCCAGGCACGCGAACTCGGCTACACCATTAAGCTGCTCGGCATCGCCCGCAACACCGACGCCGGCGTCGACGTCCGCGTGCATCCCACGCTGATCCCCGCCGACCACATGCTCGCCAAGGTCAACGGCGCCATGAACGCCGTCTACGTGGTGGGTGACGCCGTGGGCGAAACCATGTTCTACGGTGCCGGCGCAGGCTCCTTCCCCACCGCAAGCGCCGTCGTGGGCGATATCCTGTCGCTCTCCGAGCAGATCAGCCGCGGCGTGGCTCCGCTTCCCGAGATTGAGCCTATGGTCACAACCTCGCCTTTAAGCCCATGGACGAACTCCAGACCAAGTACTATGTGCGTCTGAAGGTCGCCGACCGCGTGGGCGCCCTGTCCGAGACGGTCGACATCTTTGCCAAGCACAACATCTCGATCTCGCTCATCAACCAGGTCGAGGACGGCAAGTCGGGCGTCAGCGATGCCTGCTCGGTCATCTTCCTGACGCACCGCGCACTCGAGAAGGACGTCCAGGCTGCCGCCGCCGAGCTTGCCAGTGTCGACTGCGTGGCCGAGGTCGCCAACGTCCTGCGTATCGAGGACGTCGAGGCCTGGACCGAAGGTGTTATGGCCAACTAATCCAACGCTTGCCTAGCAATACACGCTTTGAGAGCTCCCGTCCGATGTGGGACGGGAGCCTTTTGTCTCCTGCCCCAAGCACAACGGCAGAGTACATTTGCGCGAACCGCTCATCGGTAACGCGGGCTACCGTTCACCGATATGCAGACGCGACCGATTCCGGCTACCGCTACGCTGTGCTGCGAATGTCCGCCCGCGATGAGAGGAAGCACCATGTTGCTCGAGGGCAAGAAAGCAATCATCACCGGAGGCACGCGCGTATCGGCTATGCATCGCCTGTCGCTTTATCGAGGAGGGCGCCGCCGTCACGGTCTTTGGCTCGCGTCAGGAGACTGCGACGCCGCCGTTGAAAAGCTGGCCGCAGCCTATCCCGAGGCCAAGGTCTGGGGCCGCACCTGCGACCTCACCTCGCTCGAGGCCGTAACCGAGGCCTTTACCGAGGCAGCCGCGACATGGGTGGCCTGGACACGGTCGTTAACACGCCGGCATCTCCCAGCGCTCGCCGCTTCTGGAGTACACGGCCGAAGAGTTCGCCAAGGTCATGGACCTCAACGTCGTCGCCGTCTTTAACGGCCACCAAGCCGCTGCCAAGATTATGGCCGAGCAGGCCACGGCGGCACCATCACCACCACGAGCTCGATGGTCGCCAAGTACGGTCAGCCCTCCGGCGTTGGCTATCCCACGTCCAAGTTCGCCGTCAACGGTATGGTCCAGTCGCTCTCGCGCGAGCTCGCCCCCATGGCATTCGCGTCAACGCTGTCGCTCCCGGCGTGACCAAGACCGATATGGTCGCCAACCTTCCCGAAGAGGTCATCAAGCCCATCATCGCCACCATTCCGCTCGGCCGCATGGGCGAGCCCGAGGACGTCGCCAACGCCTTCGTTTTCCTAGCGAGCGACATGTCCTCCTATGTCACGGGCGCCGTGCTCCCCGTCGACGGAGCCGCCCGCTCTTAAGGGACCACAAGCCTCAGCTCCCAGCCTCAACATAGTCCAACAAAGAAGGCGCGCCGTCTGCATCAACTGCAGGCAGCGCGCCTTCTTCTGTTTGAAAGGGAAGCTGTGTCCCGGAATTCCGACTCAGACCGGGACGCAGCTTCCCTCAGGCCATGTTTCGGAAAGAGCGCCCCGTTTTGAACGCCGATTCTGGGATACCGTTTCCGCAACGGGTCTCTCGCGGAAACTGCATCCCACTCTGAGCGCCCATTCCGGGACACAGTTTCCCAACGGCCCCCGTTTCGGAAACCACATCCCGTTCCGAGCCTTCAAAGCAGGACGCGGCTTCCCCGAGAGAGTATCGACTACTTGCCGTCGTCGTCCTCGGCTTCTTCTCTTGCATAGAGCTCCAGCATGCGGCGGCGGTATTCGCGCACGGCGAGCTTGGCGCGCTCCAGGCGGCGACGCTCGCGCGGAGTCAGCTCGGACGGGTCGACCTCGTCTCCATAGGTCTTATCGGCAAGAAGATGTGCCGCGTCCACAATACGGGCATCGATATGGCCGCTCGCCGCCTCGGCGGAAAGACGCTCGGCAATCGTATCGAGCGTAGGCAAGCCCTCGAATACGCGACCATGGCCATGCGAAGTCAGCAGCTCGTGCTCACGTGCGAGCAGGCTCGCCAAATCGTGATGGGCGCGCAGGATGTCGAGCGCATCGGATGGATGCTCGGCAACTTCTGCCACGGCGGCGACCGGCGCGGCGTCGACCACGCGGTAGAAGAGCTGCGCGAGCAACGGCATCAAGAACACCGTGATGGCACCGGCGGCAACCATGACCGACGCAATATCTTGCGACAGCGCGCCCGCGTTGACGGCAACGCTTGTCACGGCAACGATGATCGGCAGGGCCGTGGTGCAGTACAGGGCCACGGTAATGCGACCATACGCCGACACATCGCGCGTCGCAGGACAAATGCTCATAGAGATGAGAATGGGAACGGCACGAATAATCAACAACGCCACGATAAAGCCCACGAGCAGACCCGGGCGCGACGCCACGGCCGTCAGATTGATCTTTGCGCCCGATACGGTAAAGAATACCGGAATCAAAAAGCCGTAGGCCAGGCCGTCGAGCTTGGTCTCGAGCGTATGGTTGCCCTCGGGGATGATGTAGCGCAGGACAAAGCCGGCGGCAAAAGAACCCAACACGATGTCGAGATCAAAGACAGCCGAGAACGCCACGAGTGTGACCAGGATGAGCACCGTCAGGCGCACGAAGGTCTGCGACGTGGTATCGGCACGTTCCTCGACAAACGCAAAGAAGCGGCTGCGACGCGCTTGGAGCGGCTCGGGACCACGGCCAGCAACACGCAGACCACCGCAAACAAGCCAAGGATCACAAGCGTTTGGATGCCGGTGCGGGCAGACAGCAGCA
>ENA-OQCS01000333-OQCS01000333.1-human-gut-metagenome-genome-assembly--contig:-NODE-333-length-25963-cov-3.841113_pt1 | contig 25963 bp, 20 predicted proteins | sample MGYA00242757_ERZ504575 | MGnify/ENA primary metagenome ERZ504575 (study PRJEB26092, sample SAMD00036297) | human gut metagenome | host: Homo sapiens | study: EMG produced TPA metagenomics assembly of... | reverse complement strand
AAGGTGTAAAAGCCATGAAACCCTGGGTAAAGGTCAGCACCTGCCCGGTAGGAAAATACAAAGACACTTCCCGCTACCCCTCCCGTGGCTGGAATGCCTTCCACACCGTCTATCAGACGTGCAGGTTGGCTGGGCGAGTATCCAGGACCAGATTTATCCGATGCTCTATTTCCGTGGCAATCATTTCTATCCCTTTGCCCTCGACTGGCAGGAACAAAGTAACGGACGCCAAATCATTCCCGGTCTGGCATCTACTTCCTCGACCCCAGCGAAGGAACTGGACGCTGGACGAGATTGAACGGCAGATGCACTTTATCCGCGCCCACGGTCTGGCGGGCGAGGCACACTACCGCGTGAAGTATCTGATGGACAATACGCAAGGGCTTTATGATGCGCTGGAAGAAGACTTCTATACCGCCCCGGCCCTGCAACCCGCCATGCCGTGGATAGACAATGTAGCTCCTACACCTCCCTCCGGACTCACGGTGGAAACACCGGAAAACGGCTATTGGAAACTAAGCTGGCAACCCGCCACGGACAATGACAAGCGGAATGCTCCGATGTATGTAATCTACGGTTCGGACACCTATCCCGTAGACACCTCCAATCCGGAGAATATCCTGGCACAACGAGTACAAGGCACGGAATATACCTATGCCCCCATCCGCCCGTGGACTGCCCGAAAATATTTTGCCGTGACAGCCATAGACCGTTGCGGAAACGAAAGCGAAGCTATTCAGCAGCAGTGACACAGACAAAAGCCCGGTAACGGCTCTTCGGAGTGACCGGTACCAGAGGCAGATAGCCGGAAACAACCCTGCCGTCCTTCACCACCAGCGGATAGCTTTGCATATCCTGCTCATGCCGCTCCATCAAAGCTTCATGGGTCGGAAAACAATCAATGGAGAAACGTCCCTCCCCACCGGGACAATGAAATGATCACTAAGCACATGGGAAACGATTCCCATATTCATCCGTAGATTTATTTCGACATGGGGGTTGATGGCATACGGATGCCCTTCCTTCTGACGGCAGACCATCATGTCCACACCCAAGAAACCCATATAAGATGTAGCATAACTCGTTTCCAATGCTTTCTGCATCATATTGCGTATGCGTACAAATGCTTCAAAGGGTACATATTGCTGAATCCATTCCTCCACTTGCTCATCCGAAGTAAGGATATTACCACGATATGCCCCTTTGTCATCCGTAACAAAACGGGAATAGCCGACAAAAAGAAGCTTTCCCCGACCATCCGAATAAAATTCCATGGCAAAGTCTTCCACCTTATCAAATATACTCCATCACAAAACCTCTATTTTCTTTCAGCGCCCTACTACACCAATCGGAAACATTTTTCGTAAAGCCATGACGGCACCAACACAATCCCTTTCCACTTCCCGACCAAAGTGATTTGAACACACATCCCTCCTTGTAACGATCAACAATATCCGGAGAGATATCCGTCATTCTACCATCAGCCTCCACCAAGCAACAACCGTCACCACAAGTATAATCTATTTTATTGAAATAGAAAAGTGCGCGAAAAGCCAAAGCGTTACTACGGACAGCCTTCATACGATATTTATCCAAAGCATCCGGCGTAGGAAGATTTTTTTCCAGAACACCGCCTTTCAACATCCGTTTACGGATAGCGGGGTTCCATCCCCAAGGCATTACCCGCACATCAGCATAATCGGGCAGCTCCGGCTCTGTCACCAAATGCACATCCAGCCGGAACAACTGTTGCATCTGTTTCAGATAATCTGCATTATAGGCGGAAGAGGCCAGTACCCCACTACCCGGCTGGGCATACCAAATCGGCAACAAAGCCAAGTCTTCAGCCATACGGCGGATGGTAGCGGGCGCCATATAATTTTCTTCATTATTTCCCAATGCCATATCTGCATCAGGATTGAACACATAAAGTTTCATCTTTCAAATGTTAACCAATTACTCACGTTTTGTATGAGAGTGCAAAGTTATATAATATTTTGCCATCTCTACTTTGCAAATCTATAAAAAAGCCGTATATTTGTCGCCCGATAAACCGAATTTAAAGCATGGAAGCATTTTACCGTACACACGCTTATCTCGTAGAGCATACCAATGCCCCCGTACGCCGCGACCTAATGGACGAAATAGACTGGAATGACCGTCTTATCGGTATCAAAGGCACAAGAGGCGTAGGTAAGACTACTTTCTTGCTGCAATATGCCAAAGAGAAATTCGGCACAGACCGCTCCTGCCTCTTCATCAACATGAACAACTTTTACTTCTCCGGACATGGCATCGTGGAGTTCGCCGCCGAATTCCAGCGTCGCGGAGGAAAAGTGCTGTTGATAGACCAGGTATTCAAGTACCCGGAATGGAGCAAGGAACTGCGTATGTGCTACGACCGCTTCCCCAACCTGAAAATCGTGTTCACCGGCTCGTCCGTGATGCGCCTGAAAGAGGAGAATATGGAGTTGCGCGACATCGTGAAGAGCTACAACCTGCGCGGCTTCTCCTTCCGCGAATACCTGAACCTGCAGACGGGCATGAAGTTCCACGCCTATCCGTTGGAAGAAATCCTGAGCAACCACGAACAGATAGCCAAAGGCATCCTCTCCAAAGTACGTCCATTGGACTACATGCAGGACTATATGCACCACGCTTCTACCCTTCTTCCTCGAAAAGCGTAACTTCTCGGAGAATCTGCTCAAGACAATGAACATGATGGTGGAAGTAGACATCCTGCTCATCAAACAAATTGAGCTGAAATACCTTTCGAAGATAAAGAAATTACTATATTTGTTGGCCGTGGACGGGCCGAAAGCGCCGAATGTCAGCCAACTGGCAAACGACATACAGACCTCCCGTGCCACCGTGATGAATTACATCAAGTATCTGGCAGACGCACGACTCATCAATATGGTCTATCCGAAGGGAGAAGAATTCCCCAAGAAGCCGTCGAAGATAATGATGCACAATTCAAATCTGATGTATTCCATCTATCCCGTCAAGGTGGAAGAGCAAGACGTACTGGACACTTCTTTGCCAACACAATGTGGAAGGACCACAAGGTGAACAAGGGCGACAAGAACATCTCGTTCATGGTAGATGAGGTGATGCCTTTCAAGATTTGTCCGGAAGGAACAAAGATAAAGAATAATCCGGGAGTTACTTATGTACTGCATAAGGCAGAAATAGGCCGAGGCAACCAAATACCTCTCTGGTTATTCGGTTTCTTGTATTAAGAGAGAGATTTTTTACTTAAATAAATAATTCAATTTAGTTATGACTAAACAGAAGAAATTCATTACTTGTGATGGTAACCAGGCTGCTGCACATATCTCGTATATGTTCTCCGAAGTAGCTGCCATCTACCCCATCACCCCCTCTTCTACGATGGCTGAATACGTAGACGAATGGGCTGCCGCAGGTCGCAAGAACATCTTCGGCGAAACAGTATTGGTACAGGAAATGCAGTCAGAAGGTGGTGCTGCAGGTGCCGTCCACGGCTCTCTGCAAGCCGGTGCGCTGACTACTACTTACACAGCTTCACAAGGTCTGTTGCTGATGATCCCGAACATGTACAAGATTGCCGGTGAATTCCTGCCTTGTGTATTCCACGTATCAGCACGTACATTGGCAAGCCATGCACTGTGTATCTTCGGTGACCACCAGGACGTTATGTCTGCACGCCAGACTGGTTTTGCATGTTGGCCGAAGGTTCTGTACAAGAAGTTATGGATTGGCAGGTGTTGCCCACCTAGCCACCATCAAGGCCCGTGTTCCGTTTATGAACTTCTTCGACGGCTTCCGTACTTCTCACGAAATCCAGAAGATTGAAATGTTGGAGAACGAAGACCTCGCTCCGCTTATCGACCAGGAAGCTTTGGCTGAATTCCGCGCACGTGCATTGAACCCGATGAACCCGGTTGCCCGTGGTATGGCCGAAAATCCTGACCACTTCTTCCAACACCGTGAATCTTGCAACAACTACTATGAAGCAGTTCCGGCTATCGTTGAGGAATACATGAACGAGATTTCCAAAATCACAGGCCGCAAGTATGGTTTGTTCGATTACTACGGTGCAGAAGATGCAGAACGCGTTATCATCGCCATGGGTTCTGTAACGGAAGCTGCCCGCGAAGCTATCGACCACCTCGTTGCCAATGGCGAAAAGGTTGGTTTGGTTGCCGTTCACTTGTATCGTCCGTTCTCTGCCAAGCACTTCCTTGCCGCCGTTCCCAAGACTGCCAAGAAGATTGCCGTACTGGACCGTACGAAAGAACCGGGTGCTAACGGCGAACCGTTGTACCTCGACGTAAAAGACTGCTTCTACGGTGCAGAGAATGCTCCGGTTATCGTAGGCGGCCGTTACGGTTTGGGATCCAAGGACACTACTCCCGCGCAAATCCTCGCCGTTTACAAGAACCTGGCTATGCCGATGCCGAAGAACCACTTCACTATCGGTATCGTAGACGACGTTACCTTCACTTCTCTGCCCCAGGAAGAAGAAATCGCATTGGGCGGCGAAGGCATGTTCGAAGCCAAATTCTACGGTTTGGGCGCTGACGGTACAGTAGGTGCCAACAAGAACTCTGTGAAGATTATCGGTGACAATACCGACAAGCACTGCCAGGCTTATTTCTCTTACGACTCCAAGAAATCAGGCGGTTTCACCTGCTCGCACCTGCGTTTCGGTGATACTCCTATCCGCTCTACATACCTGGTAAACACGCCTAACTTCGTGGCTTGCCACGTTCAAGCTTACCTGCACATGTACGACGTAACCCGCGGCTTGCGTAAGAACGGCTCTTTCTTGCTGAACACCATCTGGGAAGCGAAGAGCTTGCCAAGAACCTGCCCAACAAGGTGAAGAAGTACTTTGCACAGAACAATATCACTGTTTACTATATCAACGCTACTCAGATTGCACAAGAAATCGGTTTGGGCAACCGTACCAACACCATCCTGCAATCCGCATTCTTCCGTATCACCGGCGTTATTCCGGTTGACCTGGCTGTAGAACAGATGAAGAAATTCATCGTTAAGTCTTACGGCAAGAAGGGTGAAGACGTTGTCAACAAGAACTACGCAGCAGTTGACCGTGGCGGCGAATACAAGCAACTGACCGTTGACCCGGCTTGGGCCAATCTGGCAGACGACGCCAAGGCTGAAAACAACGATCCTGCATTCATCAACGAAGTGGTTCGTCCTATCAACGCACAAGACGGTGACTTATTGCCGGTATCTGCATTCAAGGGTATTGAAGACGGTACTTGGGAACAAGGCACTGCCAAATATGAGAAACGTGGTGTAGCCGCATTCGTTCCCGAATGGAACGCTGAGAACTGTATCCAGTGTAACAAGTGTGCTTACGTTTGTCCTCACGCTTCCATCCGTCCGTTCGTACTCGATGCTGAAGAGCAGAAGGGTGCCAACTTCACTCAACTGAAGGCTGTAGGTAAAGCATTCGACGGTATGACATTCCGTATTCAGGTAGACGTTCTCGACTGTCTGGGTTGTGGCAACTGTGCCGATGTCTGTCCGGGCAACCCGAAGAAGGGTGGCAAGGCTCTGACTATGAAGCACCTCGAAAGCAATTGCCGGAAGCTGCCAACTGGACTTACTGTGCTGAAAACGTGAAGAGCAAACAACACTTGGTTGACATCAAGGCCAACGTAAAGAACTCTCAGTTCGCCACTCCGTTGTTCGAGTTCTCAGGTGCTTGCTCCGGTTGTGGTGAAACTCCGTATGTGAAGCTGATTTCCCAGTTGTTCGGTGACCGCGAAATGGTAGCCAACGCAACAGGATGTTCTTCCATCTACTCCGGTTCAGTACCTTCTACTCCTTATACCAAGAACGAAAAGGGTCACGGTCCTGCTTGGGCTAACTCATTGTTCGAGGACTTCTGCGAATTCGGTCTGGGTATGGAGCTTGCCAACGAAAGATGCGCGCACGTATCGTGAAGGCTATGGAAGATGCCATCGCAGCAGAAGGAACTCCGGCTGAATACAAAGAAGTATTCCAGGCTTGGATTGAAAACATGTACGATGCAGACAAGAGCAAGGAACTGGCTGAAAAGATTATTCCGATGGTAGAAGCTGCCAAAGACAAGTGCGACAGCTGCAAGACTATCGCCAGTCTGTCTCAATACCTGGTAAAACGCAGCCAGTGGATTATCGGTGGCGACGGTGCCTCTTACGACATCGGTTACGGTGGTCTCGACCATGTAATCGCAAGCGGTAAGGATGTCAACATCCTCGTACTGGATACTGAGGTTTACTCCAACACAGGCGGTCAGTCTTCCAAGGCTACCCCGGTAGGCGCTATCGCCAAGTTTGCCGCTGCCGGTAAGCGTGTACGCAAGAAAGACCTCGGTCTGATGGCTACTACTTACGGTTACGTATACGTTGCCCAAATCGCTATGGGTGCCGACCAGGCTCAGACTTTAAAGGCTATCCGTGAAGCAGAAGCATATCCCGGTCCGTCACTCATCATCGCTTACGCTCCGTGTATCAACCACGGTCTGAAGGCAGGTATGGGCAAGAGCCAGGCAGAGGAAGAAAAGGCCGTTAAGTGCGGTTACTGGCACTTGTGGCGTTACAACCCGGCTCTGGAGGCTGAAGGCAAGAATCCGTTCACGCTGGATAGCAAGGAACCGGATTGGAGCGGATTCCAAGACTTCCTGAAGGGTGAAGTTCGTTACGCATCCGTAATGAAGCAATATCCGCAGGAGGCCGACGAGCTGTTCAAGGCTGCTGAAGAAAACGCTAAATGGCGTTACAACAGCTACAAGCGTCTTTCCAAAGAAAATTGGGGCGCTGAAGTTACAGAGTAATTCCGATTACTAAATAAAGAATAGAGGCTGCTCCTGAATAAGGCGTAGTCTCTATTTGTTTTTAATTAACAATACTAAATATCACAGGTTATGATTGGATTTATCATTTGGATTATCGGTGTGGTTCTGTGTGTCAAAGCCGTACTTGAAATCATGAAGTGGCCGGTAGACGGCGTGAAGAAACTATTAGTTGCAATTATCATCCTGCTCACAAGCTGGATTGGAATCTGTGTTTACTACTTCTGGGGAAGGGAAAACCTGCCTCAAATACTGAAATAAGTTCCAGTATCATTTACAGAAGTAAACAGACGTGTATTAAGAACAAGGGGGATAGACAACAGCTATCCCCTTCTTTTCAGAAACTCGGTAGGACTCTCCCCAAACTGTTCCTTATAGCATTTCGTGAAATAGGAAGGTGACGAAAAGCCCACTTCATAGGCAATCTCCGCTACCGTCATGTCAGAGGAGGCAAGCAGTGAGGCAGCCTTTTTCAACCTCATCTGGCGCAGCAGCTCATTCGGCGAATAGTTGGTCAGCGATTTCAGCTTACGGTAAAGCTGCACACGGCTCATACCCATATTCCGTCCCAAATCCTCCACATTGAGTTCCGCATCTTTCATTCTCTCCTCGACAAGCGATTTGAAGCGGGAGACGAAACCCTTATCCAAATCACTGATGGTTTCCTTCTCGATAGTCTGGTTATCTCCGAAGAACTGCCTCAACTGACGGCGGTTTGCAATGAGATTGCGGACACGAGACAAGAGCAGCTGCGAATTGAATGGTTTGGAAATATAAGAATCGGCACCGCCATCATAGCCCTGGATACGCTGTTCGTCCAGCGAGCAGGCCGTCAGCAGAATCACCGGTATATGGCATGTCTGTAACTCCCCCTTCAAGCGGCGGCAACATTCCACACCATCCATACCGGGCATCATTACATCCGAAATAACCACATCCGGCACATACTTCATGGCCAGCCGGATACCCTCTGTCCCGTCTGCAGCATCCAGCACGCGAAATTCTTGCGTCAACAGTGACTTCACATAGTTGCGAATATCCGCATTATCGTCAATTACCAGCACAGTAGGACAATCAGCCTCAACCACCTCTTCGCATGCCTTCACTTCCGTATCTATCAGGGTGGACGACACGTCCTTCTCTTCGGCAGGCAACGTCACTATGGTGGGATGGTACTGCGAAACATCCTGCTTTGGGAAAGTGACGGTGAAGGTAGTACCCTTATCATCACTGTGTGCCGCAATGTTGCCACCATGCATCTCTACAAAAGCACGTACCAGCGCAAGGCCGATACCGGTACCTGCCTGATGTCCGTCCACTTGATAAAAACGCTCGAAGATAGCTTCCACATCGGTCGAAGAAATGTAACTGCCGGAATTGAAAACAGACAAGCTATAGTTCTGCTCTGTCATTGACAAGCGTATAGCTATCTTCCCATTCTCCGGCGTATACTTCACGGCATTGGAGAAGAGATTGAAGTAAATGCGCTCCATCTTCTCCGCATCCGCCATCATCCGGAAGTCCGTATCGGGAGATGCCTCAAAGCTGAAAGCAATATGTTTCTTCAGCAACGCCATGCGGAAAGAGTCGTTCCAGCCCCGGAAGCTGTCGAGCAAATCAAAAGGTTCGAGATGGAGCTCCATGCGCCCGTTCTCCACCTTCCGGAAATCAAGTATCTGGTTGACCAGGCGAAGCAGGATATGCACATTCTTTTTCATCAGCTCGAGGAGCTGGCGCGGCTGTCCGTCAAGGGTGCGGTTGGCAAGAAGCTGCTCTATGGGATCGGCTATCAGCGTCAGCGGAGTACGGAAATCGTGCGAAATATTCGTGAAGAACACCAGCTTGGCATGCGTAGCCTCCTCCAGTTCATGGGAAAGCTGTTCTAACTGCGACTTCTGCACTTCCAACAGTTCCTTCTGCTGTATCAACTGGGTTTTCTGTTCCTCCAGTTTCTTTTTCTGCATGGACAGCTCACGGTTCAACCGGTTCTTGGCACGCAAGGAGAGGTAGACAGCCACCAACAAGCCGACCAGCAACAATAGGGCGGACAGACTGCCGTACAAGACAACCTGCTGCGTGGCATAACTGGCCAAATACTGGTTTATCTTTCCGTTCAGGGTTTCTATCTTTCCATCCAGGGTGCCGATGTGGGCGGTCTGCATCTTCATGATGAGAGCATTGTCGCGGTCGACGACGGAAGTGCCAGGATAGTTTCACGGGGGAAATCACGCTTGTTCAGGATATCCATGGCAATCTGCATCACGCGGTCGCCACCGGTAGGATATATAAACGTGGCATCCAGTTCGCCGGCAAGCACTTTCTCCACTCCATAGTCTTTGCCGGACAGGGCGTCTATGCCGATGAACCGCATATCCTTTTCCCGCCCCTCTCGGGCAGCGGCAGCATAGGCTCCGGCCGCCATACGGTCATTCTGCGCATACACCAGGTCGATATGCGGAAAGCGGCTCAGCAGGGTATCCATTTTCTCTCCGGCCTTGAGTTGCAACCAGGCACCGTCTTCAACGGCCAGCAACCGGATACCGGGATAAGCGGATATAGCCTTCACAAATCCCTGATGACGGTCTACGGCAGGTGTGGAGCCCACCAAACCTGAGATTTCCACCACATCTCCCTGCCCATGCAGCACATTGGCCACATACTCTCCCACAGCTTTCCCTATCTCGTAGTTGTCTGCACCGACGTAGGCCGTGTATTTGTCCGAAAGGATTTTACGGTCCACTACAATCACCGGAATGCCCCGGTTGTATGCCTCCTCCACAACCGGAGTTATCGGAGTGGCTTCATTAGGGGCCACAATCAGCAGATCCACCCCTTCGGCTATCAGCTCACGAATGTCTTTTGCCTGACGGTCATTATCGTCGACGGCAGTACGGATGTCCACCTCCACATCTTCGTAGAATGGGCTTCACGGAGTATCTCACTGTTCATCTGGCGCCGCCATTCATCCTCGCTACATTGGGAAACGCCGATACGGAAACGTGCCTCGCGCCGGGAGCAGGCAACCGCCACTCCCCAAAGCACGAGCAGAAAGAATAAAATCCGAGGTTATGCTGTCTCATCTTCACTTTCCTCTGATTTAAGATTGCAGATGAGCAAAGATAGCGAAAAATGTGAAAAGAATAAGAAAAATCTATGCCAGCCTTTCTTTCAAGGCGTCCGGCAATTCCGGCATGGCACCGCTCTGGGTACATACATAGGCAGAGACTTCCACCGCCAGTTTATGGGCATCGGGCACCTGCTTCCCGCTGAGAATGGCAGCGGTGAAGGCTGCCGTGAACGAGTCACCGGCTCCAACGGTGTCCGCCACCGGTACCTTGGGCGTCTCCTGGAAGGAAACCACTCCCGGAGTGAACACATAGCTGCCGTTCGTTCCACAAGTCAAGATAAGCATCTTCAGGTTATACTTGGCCAGCAGAATCCAGCATTTGTCCTGCAAGTCGATGCCCGGGTAGCCGAAAATACGGCTGATGGTCACCAGTTCCTCATCGTTTATCTTGAGGATGTTGCAGCGGCGCATGGATTCGCAGAGTATCTCTTTGGTATAGAAACCCTGGCGGAGATTGATGTCGAATATCTTCAGTTGTCCCTCCGCATCGGGCATCGTGTCGAGAAAGCGGTTGATGGTGATACGGCTTGTTTCGCTGCGTTGCGCCAAAGAGCCGAAACATACGGCACGCGTGTTCAGTGCCAGACGCTTCAGTTCGTCGGTAAAGGGGATGTTGTCCCAGGCCACGCCTTCCTTTATCTCATAGCACGGCACGCCCACGGCATCGAGCGTCACCTGCACCGTTCCCGTGGGGTAAGGCACGCGCTCTATCTGGGTGCGCAGCCCCTTCCGGGCGAACACATCCAGAATCTCGTCCCCATCCGCATCGGCACCTACGGCACTGACCACACGGCTGTCGAAACCAAACTGCGATGCATGGTAAGCAAAGTTTGCCGGAGCACCGCCTATCTTCTTTCCTTCGGGGAGCAGTCCCACAGAGCCTCGCCCATACCTACTATTATCTTATTCATAATATTATATTGTTTAATGAATGATATATTTATTCACGGCAAACTCAATGTCCTACCCACTGCAAACCTAATAAAAAAGTTCCTAACTATAGAATGAAAAGTTGCCAATTATCTATTAAAAAGTTTCTAAGAACCAAGGATTATCTCTATCCCAAGGCTTGGGATAGACATCCGCAACCTTGGGACAGATATCCGCAGCCTTGGGATATGTGTCCGCAGCCTGCGAACAAAGATTACCGCTTCATACGCAGCATATAGAAGAACAAGTACACTACCCCTACCGTCATCACAGCCACGGCACCGCTTTGTCCTACAGCATCACTTGCCAAGCCCATTGCTATCGGAAACACCGTACCGCCGAAGAGCCCCATAATCATCAAGCCGGAAACCTCGTTCTTCTTTTGTGGCATAGCAAGCAACGCTTGGGAGAAGATAACCGGAAAGATGTTCGAATTGCCGAAACCGATAAGGGCAATGCAAATGTATATCATTGTCTTTTCATGGAAAACGAACAACCCTACCATCGCAGCCAACATACATAACACGCTGATGCCGAAGAAGGTTCGGGGAGCCATCTTCTGAAGAATGAAGGCTCCGAGAAAGCAACCCGCCGTGCGGAAGATGAAGTAAAGGCTGGTGGCAAAGCCGGCATCGGCCAGCGTCATGCCCAGACGCTCCATCAGGATTTTGGGCGCTGTGGTATTCGTACCTACATCAATGCCACATGGCACATGATGCCCAGGAAGCAGAGAAAGATAAACGGCTTGCCCAGCAGGGCGAGGCACTCCCCGAAGGTGGAAGGGCGTCCCTCTTCCTTTTCCTCGCGGATGGAAGTACCGCTCAGCCAAAGAATGGCAATCACCGCAATGACCATATAGACCGGGAACAGTACCCTCCAGCCCATGCCCAGAGACGGAATGGCCTGCGTAGCTCCCCACATGGCGATGTATGGAGCCAGAAACGAAGCAATGGCTTTTACAAACTGTCCGAAGGTGAGCGAACTTGCCAGCCGCTCGCCGCTTACGATGTTGGAAAGCAACGGGTTGAGCGACGTTTGCATCAGCGCATTGCCGATGCCCAGCAATGAGAACGAGAGCAGCATCAGCACGTAGCCGTCTCCGAAAACCGGGAGAAGCAAAGAGGCAAACGTGATGACAAGGCTGAGAAGCACCGTCTTCTTGCGTCCGATGCGGTTCATCAGCATACCCGTAGGTACGGAGAAGATAAGGAACCAGAAGAACACCAGAGACGGGAATATGTTGGCTTGCGAGTCGGTCAGGTTCAAGTCGGCCTTCACGTAGTTGGAGGCGATGCCCACCAAATCCACAAAGCCCATGGCGAAGAAGCAAAGCATGACCGGAAAGAGCTTTGCCAAGGAATTCGTTTTTGCATAATTATATCCTATTTTTTAAAATCCTAATCTGTAAATTCTGCAATTATTCACTTTGTAGCTTCCACCTTTTGCATAACAACTCATACGATTATATGGCTCATTAGGGAAAACCAAATTAGTCATAGCTACCTTACCACCATCAAGGAAAATCTCAACAGAACACTTATCAACAAATATATTTAAAGTATGGCTCATTGTTTTTACTATAGGCCCCCAAGTAGCAAGAGCAAAATCATCGATATAATTAATCGAAGTTTTCATACGTTTATCATGGGTTTCAAGTATATGAGATTGACTATTACGACCAAAATCAACAATACCACTCTTCGTGCGATCCATTACTAATCTACTTTCTAATAAATCTAAGTAAATATCAACCTCTTCACCTTTTTCATTAAATAGTTTAACCCCCATTATATTTGCTGTACCATTGACAAACTGCATTTCAATTTCATAGGCCCCACTATTCTCATTCAACAATGTATCCACATGATACTCGGTATCAACCATAAATGTAGATATCTCCCTCACTTCTTTACGTATATCACGTACTTCCTTTACTGGAGTTATTGATACATAAAATTCACCATCTTGTTCATACAACCCTAACTCACGAGGCAAGGCATTAGCACTACGAAACTGTTTTGTAGGAACGATGTTTGCATACTGCCAATTACTCATCCAAGGTATTGCAACAACCCTATCACAAGTATTTGAGAAACAAACTGTTGCATAATGGTCCTTTCCCCAATCCAGCCATTTTACTGTCTCTTTAGGACTATCACAGACAAACTTCGTCCCATCAAAATTGCCTACAAAATATTGCGTAGCACTTCCCCCAAAATAGCAACCAGGATTTACATTGACAATCATAACCCATTTCATATAATCCTTATTACCATTAACTGGTAATTGGACCATGTCTGGGCATTCAAATTGACGAGGTTGCACACCATATCCTTCTCCCCACGCACTAAGATATGTCCAATCCTTTAAATTGTACGAAGCATAAAAGCGCATTTCTTTATCAGCAGAAACAATCATAATCCATTTCTTTTCAGGATTATACCAAAAGACCTTGGGATCACGAAAATCTTTTATCCCATCAAAAGGAGTCAGAATAGGGTTCTTTTCATATTTAGTATAAGTATACCCATTATCTTTACTGTAAGCCATACACTGAATTTGCCCATTTTTTTCACTTGCAGAAGTATAAAAAGCAATAATAGCTCCTGCACCATAACCAGCTGTATTCTCTACATCTACAACAGAACTACCTGAAAATATATGTCCCAGAGAATCACGAGCAATCACCGGTGCTTTATGCTCCCAATGCATCAAATCTTTACTGACTGAGTGTCCCCAATGCATATTCCCCCAAACAGAGCCATAAGGATATATTGAAAATAAAGATGATATTCTCCATCCTTATAGACCAATCCATTGGCATCATTCATCCAACCATACAAAGGTGTGTGATGGTAAATTGGACGAAAAGTTTCACGGTTAGTAGTATCAAAAGTATCAACCATCTCTATAGCATCCCACGTAACAGCATTATTATAGAGTCCTTTCATACGAATCATAATAGTCTCTCCACTACCCTGCCGATAATTATCTAAATCAAGAGGAACAAAATAATCTATACTGTCAACTGCCATATGTACGTCTAAAGTCTGCATAATTTTATTCCCGTCCCCACTCTCTATTTGCAAAAGAGATTCATCTGCAGACTCTTGAATTGGAAGAAGCAATATTTTTGCTTGTCCTTCCACATAAATAATACTTTCCAACTCATTCATATGCTCCAATTGCATCTGAAAATGAGTAGCTTGTTTACAACCCCAAAAGAGTAAACAGCACAAACTTGCGAATAATGCTATACTCCATTTTACTGCCATCTGCCACTGTGTTAATAAATGTTTCATGTTTAATGGTATTATATTAATAAGGTTTTGCAAAGAAACAACAAAAAAAGAAGCCTGGACATAATTAATGTTGCAACTACTATAACAAATGTTACCTCAGTATTGTAGAACAATGCTGAGGTAACAAAATTCATAGTTTTTGAAACATATTTGACAAGCATTTCATTTTCTTAGCGCTATATTTGCCATTGTTATAAAATAAATAATATATTAAGTTAAACTCAAATTATTAAGACCATGAAAACATGTAAAGCAAAAAAAATGTATGGATTAGCTATAATGCTTTTTTCCATAATGCTTGTAAGTCCTACTTATGCGCAAAACGGTCCCAAAGGAACATTAAGGGTTGGAGCTGCAAAAGTGGACATTACTCCTAATCAAGATGAATTACCACCGAATTCTTTCGGTATCCTTGACCATATTCATAGCCGAGCTATTGTAATTGATAATAATCATACGAAAGCAGCATTGGTTACAGTAGATATAGGTGGTATCAGTGATGCTCAATGGAAGACTATAACAGAACGGGTTGAGACGGAAATTGGAATACCCCAAAATAATATAATGATTACAGCGTCACATACACATAGTGGAGCACGTTTAAAACCAGAAGTCTTGAATGAAAAAATATTCTCTTCCATTAAAGAAGCCACATCCAAACTACAACCTGCCCAAATAGGATATGGTAGTGGAGTTTCATATATCAATATCAATCGCAATATTTTTGATCAAGAACGTCACGGCTGGTGGGAAGGCCCCAACTATGAAGGGATATCAGATAAAACAGTTGCAGTCATCTGTTTCAAAACAATGGATAACAAACCCATCGCAGTATATTATAATTACGCAATGCATGCTGTTGCAGCAGGGCAGTTGGATATGATTAGTGGAGATGTACCAGGAACAACTTCCAAATACATAGAAGACACTTTTGATAATGAAATAATAGCAGTATGGTCAACCGGAGCCAGTGGTGACCAAAACCCGATTTACTTCAATCAGACGTATGAGTTACGAGATATCCGTATTAAGGAATATGCAAAAAGAGGCGAAGATATCTCAAATGCAATGCCTCCAGGAGGCACAGGGCTTGACCGGAACAACCCTCAAGTAGCAAAACTAATGCAACAACAGAAAGATATCATCATATCTATGGGGCAAATGTTAGGAGAAGAAGTTCAACATGTTATGCGTAATATCAAACGTTATGAAACAGTTATTCCAATTAATACGGGAAGCAAAATTATAACTTGTCCAGGACGTAACCGATTAAATAAAGGAAGAGCTGGCTACGAAGGCAAATATGAAGATGCAGACCCGATTGAGCTCCGTCTCGGTCTAATTATGCTAGACAATATACCTATTACATCTGTTAATGCAGAAATATTTAATTATATAGCAGTCAGATTGAAAAATGAATCTCCATATACACGCACAATGATGGCAACAATAACAAATGGAACAGCACGTTCTGGATATATACCTAATGATGCAGCTTATGGTTTTCAGACATTTGAAGTACTTTCTTCCAGATTAAAACCCGGATATGCAGAAAGCGCCATTGTCAATGGACTACTTGATTTAATCAATGAAGCCACTCATTAAAAAAGCTGGGCTATCCTTATAAAAAGGACAGCCCACATAACAAACTTTTGATTAACTAGAAAATGTGATTATGAAACACATATATTTACCCAAAAATTCATATGGATAACATTTTTATTCATACTTTATTCCAATTCCATATTAGCTCAACAAATCAGTGTGACAGGAACTGTTATTGGAACAGATGATGAGCCTATTATAGGTGTTAGCATATTAGTTAAGGGAACCACCCAAGGAGTTATCACCGACCTTAATGGAAATTACACAATCAACACAAACAGTGATGCTACTCTTGTTTTTTCTTACGTAGGTTGCATAACCCAAGAAGTAGCTATCGCTGGTAGAAAAAAAAATTAATATAACCCTCGTGGAAGACAGTAAAGCTCTGGATGAAGTAGTAGTTATCGGTTATGCTGTCGGTAATAAACGATCTGTATCAGGAGCAGTAGATCGTGTTACGGCAAAAGATATGAATCTTGGTTATATTGCTACTCCTATTGATGCCATCAGAGGCAAAGTTCCTGGTATGGTTATTTCTCAAGACGGTGGGAATGTTAATGCTGAACCGACTGTCCGCATTCGTGGAACATCTTCTTTATCAGGAGGTAATGATCCATTAGTAATCATAGATGGAGTCTTCGGATCCCTAGAGATGTTAAATACAATTGCAGCCCAAGATATTGAAGAAGTTACAGTTTTAAAAGACGCTTCTGAAACAGCCCAATATGGTTCACGCGGTGCAGCAGGCGTAATTGTTGTAACTACAGCTAAAGGAAAAGAAGGAGTTTCCAATATCACATATAATGGCCAATTCGGTATCAGCCATGCATATAAACAATTACAAATGTTATCACCTGACGAATGGAGGCATGTCAATCAAACTTATTTTCTGGAGTAGGAAAAGATTTAGGTGCAAGTACCAACTGGATGGATTGGGTACAAAATTCTGTATATACCCAAAATAATCATACAGTCTCTCTTACACAAGCAACAAAAAAAGGAAGCATGCGTGCCACATTTGGTATAAATGACAGAACCGGATCAGTACGTAATACTGGTAATACCACGTATTACGGACGTTTCAACTCAAACTTACATGGTCTAAATAATAAATTGAGTCTTGAATTTAATTTATCTGCTATTTACCGTGAATCCAAGCCAGGTTCCAATGTTTGGTCAAGCGCTGCCGTTTATAATCCAACATATCCATCTGAAAGAAATCCAGAAACTGGTATATGGGACATTGACAACAATGTTTCATCAATGGTTGTACATCCAGGAGAAATAATGGAATACGATTTGAAAAATGAAAGCACACGCATTAATGCCAGTGCAAGAGCAACATATAAGATAATCGATGGATTATCATTAAGCGCTTTTGGCTCATTTATGTATGTAAACGCAAATAATAAAGCATATTACCCCAATGATGTATATGCTTATAGAGGTAATCGTGGACGTGCTCAGGTCAGCAATCGACATGGCAAAGATTGGATGGGTAATATACAAGCAAATTACTCAAAAGAATTTAACAAACATGCAATTAATGCTTTAGCTCTAGTAGAAGGTCAATCCTACTATACATTCAATAGTTCTGTATATACAGAAGGGTTTGATACCAACTACTTTAAATATAATAATCTTGCAGCCGGTGCCCTATTAAGTTATGGAAATGCATCATCAGGGGCTCAAAAGAACACACTTTTATCTTATATGGCACGCCTCAACTACATGTTTGACAATAAATATGTAATAACAGTGAATGCACGTACAGATGGTTCATCTAAACTTGGAGCTAACCATAAATGGGGATTTTTCCCTTCCGCATCTGCCGCATGGATTATCAGTAATGAAGAATTCATGAAAAGCAAAAATATTTTCTACACTTAAACTACGTGCCGGTTATGGAGTTACAGGTAATCAAGATGCTATTTCACCACTCAACTCTTTACAAGTCTTATCTCCAAATGGAATTTCATCTTACAACAATCAGTCAGTAGTAACTTATGCTGTAGCTTCCAATGCTAATCCCGATTTAAAATGGGAAACAAAATATACTTTTGATATTGGATTGGACTTTACAATGTTCAATGGTCGTTTACGTGGAACGATGGATTACTTCCATTCAACAACTAAAGATTTACTGTATACATATAATGTATCTGTTCCGCCATTTACATACCCCACCTTACTTGCCAATATGGGAGAAATGGTTAATAAAGGATTTGAATTTTCCATTTCAGGAGAAGTAATCAAAAATAAAAAATGGGGACTCAATTTATCAGGTAATGTATCATTCTTAAAAAATAAATTAATATCACTTTCAGGAGCATATAATGGTGAAGCATTAACTACCACAGACTGGGTAGTAGTATCAAGTGCAGGTGGTTCAGGGCTTACCGCAAACACAGCTGTTACTTATATGGCAGAAGGTTATCCCGTTGGTATTTTCCGTTTACCAGTACACGATGGCTTCAATCAAGCTTCAGATGGAAAGAAAACATATAAATTTAAAGATCTAGACGGTGATGGAACCATTGACCACTCAGATTCTGGAGATAGAGAGATACTTGGTCAAGTTGTACCAAAAGTCAACATGAATCTTAATGCACAGTTACGATATAAGCAATTCGACCTGTCTGTCCAATTCAATGGCGCATTTGGACATAAAATTTATAACGCAACCCATCTTAATTATAATAACTTAAACTTATTTCCTTCATATAATGTACTTAAGACAGCCCCTGACTTAGGTATCTATGATATTGTACATACTTCATATTGGCTTGAAAAAGGAGATTATGTAAACATTGAATATATAACATTGGGATACAACATTCCCACCAAAGTATTCAAAGTCTTTTCCAATGCTCGCATAGCACTTTCATGTAATAATGTAGCTACCATTACTGGTTATTCCGGACTAACTCCAATGATTAACTCAGCAAGTTTTCAAGGTGGAGTTGATTCTCGTAATATCTATCCTATTAATAGAACATATACTATTCAGTTAATTCTTAGTTTCTAAACATAAAAATAGAAAGCCATGAAGAAAAAAATATTAGGTTTAGTGACAATAGCAATACTATTACTAAGCAGTTGTTCTGATTTTCTTGACGAAGTTGCCTATGACAAATTCCAAAAAGAGGACGCATTAAGTAATCCCACATTAGTATATATCAATTCTGTTGCTGCTATATATTCAGGAATGGGATTACAAGGAACCTGCTTTGAGTTTCGTACATACCCTTACTCCTTTTTATCAGAATTCACATCGGATTTAGCAATGTTGCCCGGTCGTCAAGGTGACTGGGTAGATGGCGGTTTCCATCAGAATGCTTTCTTACACAGTTGGTCACCATCTTATGCGGCATTTTTAGCAACTTGGAATGACATTTACAAACAGATTAGTTTATGTAATTCTGCTTATGAAGACTTACAAGATATGATAGATAAGGGAGGAGAAGATTATCTCAAAGACTATCAATATGAAATTAGAGCTTGTAGAGCATTTTATTATTATCATGCAATAAATCTTTTTGGCAGGGTACCTATTATAGTTTCCTCAGATACCAAAGTGGCAGACGTAAAGCAACCAAATCGTACTCAAGTTTATGATTTTTTACGTGATGAATTAACCGATATCATACCACACCTACCTGAAGCAAAGTCCGCAGATTCAAACAGCCAATACTATGGGCGTATCACAAAGGCTGTCGGTTATATGATGATGGCAAAACTAGCTATCAATGCACCAATCTTTTCAAAAGAAGATTGGAACGATGGCTCCTTCACTGGAGGAATTAACGCAGTAGAATCCTATATTACAAATGCCGGAAAGAATATAACAATCACTCTTGAAGGAACTACACGTAACGCCTGGGAAACTGTTATATACTGCAAACAACGTATTAAAGAATTAGGATATGCACTAGCTGATAACTTTAAATCTAATTTCCTTGTAGGCAACGAAGGTTCTATTGAAAATATTTTTATTCGTCCTAATGATACAGACACTTACCGCCTTAGTCAAAATTTACATTGGTACTCATTGCATTATGCACATTCTGCTGCTATGGGATTTAATGGTGGGAACGGTCCAATAGCAACAATAGAAGCTGTTAAAATATTTGGTGCGACCTATGACGAAGCGACAGAAACTGCTGACTATTCAGCAACAGATCCACGTTGGGACATGAGCTTTTTCTATGGAGATGTGTATGTTGACGGAAAAAGAATTGCCTCACAAGTTTCCGAATCTTATAATCCTTATGGAACCTATTTACCATTCCAAGCCCGTATTGATTATGACGTAACTTCATACTCTGACCCTAAAGGATTATATATAGTGAAATGGGCTGGAGCTAGAGTAAAAAAACTGGAGCTTGATAAAACCGACAAAAACACAATGTGGGCTCATTATACTAATGCAGATTTTGTGGTATACCGATATGCGGATGCGCTACTACTCGCAGCAGAAGCACAATATCGTCTAGGGAATATTTCAGAAGCACTTACACTGGTAAATGAAGTTCGTAATCGGGTGAATGCCCAACCAAGAGAAACCCTTACATTACAAGACTTACTTGATGAACGTGCTCTTGAATTAATGTGGGAGCCTGTTCGGAGAGAAGATCAAATCCGTTTTGGTACCTACACTGAGGCTACAGATGATAAGTATCCAGGCGTACCGCATGCCAATTCTGCAGGAGACTGGGTATACGATGCCAACGGATACACAACAGTATTTCCAATTCCTATCGATGTACTCAACTTAAATAAAAATCTTACGCAGAACCCCGGATATTAATAATACTCCTCTCATGCAACAGTAAATATAAGAGTCGTGCTAGAATCAATCCTACACGACTCTTTAATACAGATATTTTAAGGATTTATATATAATGCCAATTTACTCAAAAAAGTCATTAATGCCTCACCATTTATCTATTAGTAAACAATAATAACCTCAGGAAAATAAATCTATACTTCTCAAAAAACAAACTGTTCCGCACACCGATATCCTTCTTCATAAAGCCCCGTCAGCTTCTTGATGTCACGCTCGATGCGGTCTACCACTACCGGCTTCTGTGGACGGATCACAACGATTTCCCCGGCGGCTTCCATCCGTTCCACCTGCTCCAACTGTTGATTATAGACAATACTGCGGCGGTTGATGGCTTCACGCAATAGCGGATATTTCTTATATATAAAAGGTGGAACCTTCGTTCCCTGAATTTCCTTACGGTACCCATGATTGCGCGTCAACACCACTACATTATTGGTAAATCCATCCTGACGGGCACGCATCAAAGGGATACTGTCCACAATACCTCCATCCAGCATCGGGATGTTGTCCACGTAGGTAATGGGACAGACAAACGGCAGACTGCTCGAAGCACGCACAATATCAATGACGCGCTCTTTACTCCGCTTCTCCTCAAAATAGTTCGCTTCGCCCGTCTCGCAGTTGGTAGTTACCATCACATAACGTTCGGGACAATGAAAGTATGCCTCGTAGTCGTAGGGAAGTATGTGTTCCGGAAACTCCTGGAACAACAAGTCGAAATCCATGATATTCCGCTTCTTCAACAGATACTTCAATCCGATGTAATTGTATTTTTCCAGCAAGTCGATATTGCTGTACTTGGCACGCCCGCGCTGACCGGACATATAAGAAAGTCCGTTGCAGCTCCGGCACTGACGCCGATGGTATAGGGAAAGCGAATGCCACGATCCATAAAGCTGTCGAGCACACCGCAAGTGAAGACGCCGCGCATACCGCCGCCCTCCAAAACAAGACCGCTATGGTCGTCGATACGTATTATTTTCTCCATAAGTGTCGGAATTAACGCTTCAAAGATAGCTTTTGTTTACGATATTCTACCTATATTTGCAGTTGCAACAATAAATCTATAACATTTTAATTATGATGAAGAAATCAATACTGATGGCTGCATTGGGTTTATTAAGTTTAAACACAATAGCACAAGACACTCCGAAAGAGGAAGGTTTCATCTTTACGACCGTAAAAGAAAATCCTATCACTTCTGTTAAGAACCAGAACCGTGCCGGTACATGCTGGTGCTATTCCGGACTGGCATTCATCGAATCCGAACTGCTCCGCATGGGCAAAGGCGAATACGACTTTTCTGAAATGTTTATCGTACACAACACCTATCTGGACCGTGCCGACAAGGCAGTGCGTACACATGGTGACGTTTCGTTCTCACAAGGCGGTTCGTTCTACGATGTAATTTATGGTATGAAAACTTTTGGTCTGGTGCCCGAAGAGGAAATGCGTCCGGGCGTTATGTATGGCGACACGCTGAGCAACCACACCGAATTGACAGCCGTATCTGATGCCGTAGTGGCAGCCATTGCCAAGGGAAGACACCGCAGCCTGCAAGCAGACAAGGAAAATAACCCGCTTTGGAAGAAGGCCATCACTGCCATCCACGACATCTATCTGGGCGAACGTCCCGAGAAGTTCACCTACAAAGGCAAGGAATATACTCCGAAGTCTTTCTATGAATCTACCGGACTGAATGCAGATGACTATATCTCACTGACTTCCTATACCCACCATCCCTTCTACCAGCCGTTCGTCCTGGAAATACAAGACAACTGGCGTTGGGCTTCTTCCTACAACTTGCCTATTGACGAGTTGATGGAAGTGTTTGACAACGCTATCAATAAGGGTTACACCATTGCATGGGGTAGTGACGTAAGCGAACAAGGCTTCACACGCGACGGTATAGCCGTAATGCCCGATGCAGAAAAGGTGCAAGAACTGAGCGGTTCGGACATGGCACACTGGCTGAAAATGAAACCCGAAGAAAAGAAACTGAACAGCAAGCCTCAACCGCAGAAGTGGTGCACACAAGAAGAGCGCCAGCTGGCATACGACAACTGGGAAACTACTGACGACCACGGTATGCTGATTTACGGTATAGCCAAAGACCAGGAAGGCAACGAATACTATATGGTAAAGAACTCTTGGGGTGAAGCCGGAAAGTACAAAGGACTGTGGTATGCTTCCAAAGCTTTCGTGCGCTATAAAACAATGAACATCATTGTGCACAAGGATGCACTGCCTAAGGATATTGCCAAGAAACTGGGTATTAAATAAATAAAAGAAGGAGATGCAGTTTGATGCATCTCCTTTTTCAATTCTTACCAAATCCTACAGATATCTTCCACAATCTGCGGAACCGTCAACCGGTTCTTCTTCAACTGCTCCTCCACATCGTAACGGTCGATAAACTCTTTCTTCACACCATAGTTCAGTACCTTCATATCCGACGGACCGTAGTAACGGGCAATCTTCTCGCCAAAGCCACCGTCCAGCACTCCGTCCTCAAGAGTAATGACCAGTGTATGGTCGCGCTTCAGGTCATCGAGCAAAGCCTCGTCCACACCCGTGATGTAGCGAGGATTGACAAGCGTGGCATCCACTCCTTTCTCTTCCTTCAACCGGGCAGCCACGGCTTCGCCCAACTGATAGAAAGAGCCCAGTCCCAATATGGCGACCTTCTCTCCACGATGGGACACCTCATAACGGTTCAGCGTCTTGCCGTAATCCTTCTCCGGTTCTACATTCCTGCGGACAACCCCATTGGCCGGCACGCGAATGGCAACCGGATGTTCCGTTTGACGGATGCCCCACTCCAGCATTGCCATATACTCCTCACGACAAGTAGGTGCCAGATAAACCATATTCGGAATATTACCGATGACCGGAATATCAAAAAGACAAAGATGGGTAACATCATTCATACTCGATAAGCTTCCCCAGAAGACAAGAATCAGTGCAGGATTATTGTTGATGCAAAGATCCTGGGACAACTGGTCGTAGGCGCGCTGGATAAAGGTGCTGTAGACCCCGAATACCGGTTTTCCACCTCCGGCAGCAATGGCAGAAGCCATGGCAACAGCCTGCTCTTCGGCAATGCCCATATCGATGAACTGCCGCCCTGCCTCCTTGCGGCGCTCCGGTGTAAAGCCAAATACCGTAGGTGTACCTGCGGTGATGCCCACCACAGTCGGGTCTTTCTTCATCTCCTGCAACAAATAACCGGCGGTAAGGTCGACATAGTCTTCACCCTCTCCAGACTCACCGGTCAGATTGCCGGTTTCAAGGTCGAACGGAACACTGTAATGGAAACGTTCTTTTTGCTCTTCTGCCAATTTGTATCCCTTACCTTTCAAGGTATTGATATGTACCACAACCGGATGCTTCTTGTCCTTCACTTCACGGAAAGCCTCTATCAATTGCTCCACGTCATTGCCATCCTTCACATAGAGATAATCATATCCCATTGCCTTAAAATAGTTGCAGGGAGCCTGCCCCTCCGTTTCGCGTAACTGTTGCAGATTGCGGTATAGCCCGCCATGATTCTCGGCAATGGACATCTGGTTATCGTTGACAATGACGATGAAGTTCGTGCCCAGTTCGGCACCTACATTCAATCCTTCGAAGGCTTCACCTCCACTCAACGAGCCATCGCCGATGACGGCAATCACATTACCCGCCTCCCCCTTCAGGTCACGCGCCTTGGCAAGTCCGCTTGCCAGACTGACGGAGGTAGAGGTATGCCCAATGACGAAGAAGTCGTGCTCGCTTTCCGACGGTTCGGAATATCCGGAGACTTCGTCATACTCGTCCGCATTCATAAACGCTGCCCGGCGGCCTGTCAATATCTTATGGTATAACTTTGGTGAGACACGTCATAGACTATCTTGTCCGTTGGTGAATCGAACACGTAATGCAGGGCTATGGTGGCTTCTACCATTCCCAGGTTGGGACCTACGTGTCCTCCGTGGGAGCTTAACTTGTTTAACAACACCTGGCGGATTTCTCCACCCAATCCGTTCATTTCGCTGACTGATAACTTTTTCACGTCAGCAGGGGAATTTACTTTTTCAATATACATATTCTATAATAACATTTAAGTAGCAATGCTTGTTTATCCGATGCTGCCCGTTATGCAGACCTCATCCAGACGCTGCAAAAGTACAGAGGAAACGGGAACGGAAAGGTAGATAAATTACCGGTTTTATTACCTTTTTTACAGATATAGAGCCAACTGATATTTGCGCAAAATCCCTCAACTTGTGCATTTTTCACCCCATTTTCTTGTCAAACCCAACTCTTTCCGTAAATTTGCAGGCTGATAATGAGTTAACCGGCCAATTTCAGTAGCAGGATTCTACTACTCCTATTCCCGGTACTGACATACAAAGAAATACTAATACTAATAATTAATAGCATGAGTTTGAAAATTGTTGTATTGGCAAAACAAGTTCCCGACACACGCAACGTTGGGAAAGATGCCATGAAAGCCGACGGAACTATCAACCGCGCGGCACTCCCTGCCATCTTCAACCCCGAGGACCTGAACGCTCTTGAACAGGCTCTCCGACTGAAAGATGAACATCCGGCTCCACCGTTACCATCCTGACCATGGGACCGGGACGTGCAGCCGAAGTTATTCGTGAAGGACTTTACCGTGGTGCCGACAACGGCTATCTGCTGACCGACCGCGCCTTTGCAGGTGCCGATACGCTTGCCACTTCGTATGCCCTTGCCACAGCCATCAAGAAGATAGCGACTATGACGTCATCATTGGCGGACGCCAGGCCATCGACGGTGATACCGCCCAAGTAGGCCCGCAGGTTGCCGAAAAGCTGGGGCTGACGCAAGTGACCTACGCAGAAGAGATTCTGAACGTGGATAAAGCCGCCAAGAAGATTACCGTGAAACGTCATATTGACGGTGGTGTGGAAACCGTTGAGGCTCCCCTGCCCATAGTCATCACCGTAAACGGAAGTGCCGCTCCCTGCCGCCCGCGCAATGCCAAACTGGTGCAGAAGTACAAACGCGCCCTCGGTGCCCAGGAAAAAGCTGCCATCACCAAGGAAGGCGCTGAGCTTGCCTACGCCGGCCTCTACGAGAAATATCCCTATCTGAACATCACGAATGGAGTGTTGCCGACGTGAACGGCGACCTTGCACAATGCGGTCTGAGCGGTTCGCCTACCAAGGTGAAGACCATTCAGAACATCTCATTCCAGGCCAAAGAAAGCAAAACGCTGACGGCAGCGATAAGGATGTGGAAGATTTGATTGTTGAACTGTTAGCTAA
>ENA-OQCS01000332-OQCS01000332.1-human-gut-metagenome-genome-assembly--contig:-NODE-332-length-26023-cov-2.666783_pt1 | contig 26023 bp, 33 predicted proteins | sample MGYA00242757_ERZ504575 | MGnify/ENA primary metagenome ERZ504575 (study PRJEB26092, sample SAMD00036297) | human gut metagenome | host: Homo sapiens | study: EMG produced TPA metagenomics assembly of... | reverse complement strand
TGGATGTATGTTGGGGAGTCGGATTTTGTAGGTCGTTATTGGGGACATTGCAATTTATTGGGCTTTTTGAATCTGGCCGAATTGGGAATTGGGGCATCTATTGGTTTTGTTCTTTACAAACCTCTATTTAATGGCGACAAGGACAAGATACGGGATATTATTTCTGTATTGGGGTATCTCTATCGCAATGTCGGACTGATAATTTTGGGGGTGGGGCTTATATTAGCCTGCTTCCTTCCCTTGATATTTGCAAATATCAGCATTGGTTTGGGCGTAGTCTATTTTGCATATTTTGCTTTTCTGTCTTCTGCCCTAATCAGTTATTTTATTAATTATCGACAAACCTTATTAGGAGCCGATCAGCGTAATTATGTTGTGACTGCCTATTTCCAGACTGTAAATATTGTAAAGATATTGGTGCAGATGATGCTTGTTTGCTATATAGCAGTTTTTATCTATGGATTGCCATTGAGCTGCTTTTTGGTATTTTGTATTCATACATACTTAATTGGAAGATAAATAGGGTATATCCATGGTTGAAGTGTAGCATTGCTGAAGGTCGTCGAAAGTATCCTGAAAATAAGATAATCGTACGCAAGGCACGCCAGATGTTTGTACATCAATTGGCAGGGATGGGGCGTTCCCAGCTGCTTCCTTTTTTGGTTTACACGTTCACTTCCTTAAAATTGGTAGCCTATTATAGCAATTACATGTTGCTGTTGACCAAATTGAACCAGCTCGTCAATAATTTCTTAGGAAGTACGGGGGCTGGAGTGGGAAATTTGATTGCCGAAGGTGACTCAAAGCGTATACAACAAGTATTTTGGGAACTCAGCTCTTTACGCTTTATGGTAGCTTCTTTTTTAACATTTGCCCTCTACCATCTGATGGATTCCTTTATTGTTGTATGGTTAGGGACAGAGTATGTATTGCCTCATTCTGTATTGGTAGTGATTCTTGCCAATTTTTCATCAGTCAGTTTCGCGGTACAAATGATCAGTTTATTTATGGCTATGGTCTTTTTCAAGATACTTGGGCGCCCATTGCTACACTTGGTATCACGATACTGGCAGCTTTGGTTGGAGGATATTATTGGGGACTTCCAGGGGTCTTGTTAGGAGATGTTGCCAGTTCCATAACTGTCATAAGCATTTGGAAACCTTATTTTTTATATCGCTACGGTTTTAAAATGTCTGTTGGAATTTATTGGAAAAATGTATTGCTGTATTTATGTATGTTTGTTTTTTCTTGGGCTTTGACAGATGGTATTCTTTTATCATTGGCTCTGCCAAAACCAGAGGAAGGTTATTTAGAGTGGAGCTTGTATGCTTTGGTTTCTTCGTTATTATTTCTGTCGATTTTGACAATTCTATTTTATAATTTTTCAAAAGGTATTCGGACTTTGCTGGGGCGATTTATTCATTGGTAACTTTTGAATATAAAACAGATTTATAAAAGTGATACATGTCGATGAAGGCAATTTACGGAATCGGTTCGCCTTTTCTATAATTTTATTTGTAAGGCTAAAAGTAAACTTCTATATTTGTGTTATAGCATGGAATATGGAATATGAAATGGGAAAACGATTGAGGATAGTGTATTGCATTCCTTCTGTTTATAAAATGGGGGGAATGGAAAGAGTGCTTGCTTTGAAAGTGAATTTCTTTGTTGAGACTTTCGGTTATGAAGTGCATATCATTACAACTGAAGGCATTTCAGGTACTCCTTTTTTCAATTTTCATCCTTCTGTTCAGATTCATGATTTGAATATCCATTTTGATGTATGGATGCCTAAATATAAGCGTTTTTTTGATGTATGCTTATAAACGTTTCTTGTATAAAAGGCGTTTGGAGCAATGTCTAAATAAAATAAAACCAGATATTACAATTGCGATGCTACGTCGTGAGGTGGGATTTTTGTCCAGTATGTCAGATGGAAGCATCAAAATAGCGGAAAGTCATTTCTATAAAGATTGTTTTTTACATATAAATCCACAACTGTCAAGATTTCTACCCAGGTTTGTGTGGGACTATTGGATAAAAAAATTGTAAAAAACTCAATTGCTTGTCTCGTTTTGTAGTTCTTACCCAAGAGGATAGAGTTCTTTGGACAGAATTGGATAATGTAGAAATCATTCCTAATCCTATAGCTTTTGTCCCTTCTGTTTTTTCCACTTGTACTAATCATCATGTGATAGCAGTAGGAAGGTATGTTCCTCAAAAAGGCTTTGATATGTTGATTACTGCTTGGGCACAAGTTGTGGCAGTGTGCCCTGATTGGAAGTTGCATATTTGGGGAGAGGGTGAATTGAGAGAGCAGCTTCAAAGCCAAATTGATAGGATGGGATTGGATGAGTCCTGCTTTTTGGAAGGTCGTACTGATAATGTAGCCGAAAAATACGTGGAGAATTCAGTTTTTGTGTTGAGTTCTCGTTTTGAAGGGTTTGCAATGGTGATAGCAGAGGCTATGGCGTGTGGGCTCCCTGTTGTTTCATATGCTTGTCCATGTGGTCCTAAAAATCTTGTTCAGGAAGGAGTGAACGGATTTTTGGTAGAGAATGGGAATGTCCATGAGCTATCTCAGAAGATTATATACATGATAGAGCATGAGGAAGAAAGAAAATGGATGGGGCAGAATGCTATTAAAAGTGTTGGTTGTTTCCAAATAGAGATGGTGGCTTTGCAATGGAAAAAACTTTTCGAGAAATTGCTGGAAGAACATTCTGATTTATTAAAGTAACAGAATTTATGGAGAAGTGGCTGAGTTTTATTGTTCCGGTATACAATGTGGAAGATTATCTGTCTGAATGTGTAGATAGCTTGTTGAATCAAGATGTTCCGTCAGAGCTATATGAGATAATACTCTATGATGACGGGTCCACTGACGGAAGTCTACGGATAGCGCAGAAATATGGGGCTGGTTATGCTAATATCCGTGTCTTTACCCATCCGAATTCCGGAGCGGCTGAAACTCGCAATGAGGCCATTGAAAAGGCGGTCGGCAAATACATCTGGTTTGTTGACAGCGATGATTTCATAGCTCCCGGCTTGTTGTCCCGTCTTTATGAGAAGACCCGTGAAGGCCATTTGGACATGCTGATATTCAATAATGTAGCTTTTGAAGACGGCAAATGCAGGCGTTTTGTCGGATTTGATGTACCCGAATCACCGATAAAGACGGGGATAGAACTCTATCAGGATTTCTATTACAATCCGGTACTGACCAATCGCTTGATACTCCGTGACCTGCTGACAAGGCACCGTTTGCGTTATATTCCGGGGAATAAGGCAGAGGATTGTGTGCTGAATCCTCTTTGTTTTTATCATGCCAATGCTGTCTGTTCACTTCCGGTCGATGCTTATTATTATCGGATGCGCAGTCAGTCGGTGTCTCATCATGTTGATAATCAGAAAAGAATTATAGAGTCTTTATTAGAAGGCTCGAAAGCCACAGTGACTATATGAAAGAACATCCGGCCCCTGGTTTCTGGATGAGGGTTTGTGTACACGATATACGACGGGTACATATTTGGCTGGATACTGCTTGCGGTAATAGGAAAGAGAAAAGCGGGTTCATTTGCCGGGAGAGGTCGGCTCTAAGGTCGGCGTTGAAGCGGTTGCCTTTCCGGTTGTCCATTGATTATGCTGTCTTATGCCTGGCTTCGCTTTCCCCTTTATTGATACTGGATGTGCAACGTTTTTTACGTACAATGAAACGATGGATAAAAAGATGAATACTTTTCCGCTCATAACGCTGGGAATACCTATTTATAATGCTGCGAGTCTTATAGAGCGTACATTATTGTCCGCCCTTAATCAAACGTATCCGAACATTGAATTTGTTTTTGTCGATGATAAAGGGGATAGTATGGATATAGTTCGCAGGGTAGTCGGGGAACATCCACGTGGAAGTGCTGTCCGTATTATCGACCAAGTGGTCAATCAGGGTACGGGGGCGGCACGCAATGCCATTGTGGAGAAGGCGACGGGAGAATATCTGTTTACGATGGATTGCGACGATGTTCTTATACCGGAGTGCATCGAATTACTATACAATAAGATGCAGGAACATCCGGTGGATTTTGTGGCGGCATCTTTCGTCCGGCGTGATTTGGAAGGAAAAGTGTATCCCGGTGGATGCCGGTACGCGGATACTCTGATTGCTGATGGAGATTATGCTGTGGCTAAATATCGTTACGGACGGGGACAGAATATTTTTGTAGCTACCTGGAACAAGCTCTACCGGACGGAGTTTCTGCGCAAGAACGAGGTTCGTTGTATTCCTCATTACCTGATTGATGACCCCTGGTTTACGTATCAAGTGATATTGCGGGCCCGTTCTTGCCGCTTGTTGCCGGATTGTACACTGTTCTTTACTTATAATCCTCAATCGGTGACCAGTGTGAAAGAGCGGCAAGGGTATTCCGAGTTCTTGGCAGAACAATATATCGGTACGCAGTTGTTGAAGTCCGGGTATATACACTCTTTGACTGGCGAACCCTTCTATAACGGACTGATGCTCGACATCTTGAAAATGAGCCTTTATCATGCCAACCGGGTATATGCTTCTGCATGTATTTCGCCGGAGAAGAAGCGGCAATATCTGGAAAATCTTTTATCCCGCCATTTTTCCTATCCGTCACATTGGCATTTGGATAAAAATTTGATGAAACTGCTTCCTTTTCTTCTGTTCTATATGATGCCTATGGCCGCTAAAAAGTGGATGGTTGGCTTCATGGTCAATATAAATCTGAAGGATAAGGTGAAGCGCTGGCTTCATTTTTAGCAAGTGGCATTGTTGTTCATCTATTAATAGACGGACTCACTGTCCTTTATCGGCATGTAGTAGGGAACCAGGTATTTGATGAATCCTTCGGCCACTTCCTTGTTAGGGAATCCCAGCCGATAGATGTTGAATTCTTCGTCATATTCCTTTATCGTGAGGTAGCCGCTTTGGTAAATCACGGCAATGGGATTATCCTTGAACGGCTCCACGTCTGTCAGTGTCTCTGCAGTCACTCCTTCGCTCGTAAGGTCGGGCAGACAGAAGTTGTTGTCTTTCAGCAGTTTCACAAATATCCGTCATTGATAAGGCTCTCAAAACTCTGTATTCCAATAGGGTACTTCATACGGCTGAACTTTGTTTGATGCGCATTTTGCTTAATTAGAACAAATGTATGAATAAAAAATGAGGTGGCAAAGCTTTTGTCATGCTTTGTCACCTCCCTTTTCTTGGTTACCACTTCTCTTTTTTTACTTCAAAACACGGGCATTGTTTCGTCCATTCCATCGGTTCCACCTCTCCGTTGTTGTTCCGGTCGGGGCTGAGGTCGCGATGTCCCGCCACTTTTGCTTCCGGATAGTCCATCAGCAAAGCGCGGACCAGTACGCGGAGCGAGTGGCGCTGCCATTCCGTGCGTGTGTCTTTGGGATTCCCATAGTGGTCCAATCCACCTTCGTAGGCGATTCCGATAGAGTGGCATTGTAGCCGCGGGCGTGGGCGCGGCCCTCTCGACCGGGCGGGTAGTCAGGATTTGTCCGTCACGGCGGATGTAGAAATGATAGCCCGTGCCATCAAATCCACGTCGGCGGTGCGCGGCTTCCAGAGCTTGCCCGGTAAAGGGACGGTCCTCGCACGTGGCGCTGCAATGTATCACAATCAAGTTGATTTTTCTCATTTCTTTCTACAGTTTGCCTTTGGGGGCTGTGCGCTAAAGGGGACTACCGCTGTTCATGGCGTGTGCGCTGAATGCACCTAAAAGTGCCGAAGCTACAGCGATGATTACTTTCAGAATCTTGTCCCAGGTTGATGATTTTGTACTCATGATGTTTGATGTTTAATCCTTACTCCTTTTTTTCATCCCAGCGGATTCTCTCCCTGGTCTCCGTCGGAACCTCCGCCATCGGGATATTGTCGCCGCTTCCGCCACCGGTGCTATCCTTGTCGGCAGTTACAAGCTCAAAGATGAGGTTGTTTGCTCCACCTTTGGTGGTGGCGTTGCTGTCGTTCACCAGCCGCAGGGTGTTGGCTACCTTGAAGCGGATATTGACGCGCTCGATGTTTTTCACGGTGCAGTCTTTGGCCAGTTCGGTGGCACGGCACTTGAAGGTGGTGTGGAAGATTCCGAAACCGTCCAGACGGACACTGTTGCCGTCCGTCAGCGTCTGGCGCATCTGGCGTACGATGCTTTGCCTACGTGCTCCACGTCTTCGGACGACATGGCGCCCAGGGCTTCAATGTCTTTTGCGATGCGGGCAAGGTCGAAGATTTTGGCATCTTGGGGCTTGCGTTTCAGGGTGTAGACCATGGGGGAGTTGCTGTCCCCGATTTTCTTGTGGCGCTGTGTGCGCACTACTAATGCTGTTGACATGATGGTTGATGTTTAATGGTTAATGTTTCATTCCGAAGGGGAAAGGAGGTGTCTCCGCGGCGATGGCCTCTGCTCCGTTTCGTTGATACAAAGATAGTACATGGGGCAGGGAGGAAGGGAGGTTGGGGGAGGCAGGAGGAGGTTGGGAAAGGATAAGGGAGGTTATTGTTTCTTTTGTTTTGGATTTGTGACAAGTAGGAGGTATATTTGTATTCGCATAGATGTGCGTAAACTGAATAAAAAGACATGGAATATGTTGGAAAACAGTAATCAGGATATGTGCTGTTTTAGCTCGTTTTGATGAAGTGCGTGAAGTGGTGGTATATGCCAATCTTGAAAACGAGGCATTGCGTGAGCATATAGACAGAGTGGGGGTGAGGATTTATGTGAAAAGGGGGGAACCTTCTAAGAAGGCTCCCCGAAGACATTAATCATAAGCTGCACTTGTGCGGGCGTGTACCGTCGGCAATAAGGGTTCATGCCCGTGGCAAGCAGGCGTTGTTCCAGCCCGGGGGCGGTGCGTATCCATTCGTTCAGCCGGTTGACGCAGTCTGCTGGGCAATGCCCGGAAGGTAGTACATGGCCAGTTCGCCTTTCCCGTAACTGCGGACGGGGAAGCGTGGCTCTGCAAAGGAATCATTCTGTTTCATCATATTCTTTAAAGTTCAGGTTGTATGTTTTCTTTAATAGGGATAACACGTGATTGCACGGATAACACGTGATTGCACAGTTTGCACATGCTTGCACCTATTCTCTTCTTTCCGTCTTGTAAAGATACGGATTTTTACTCGAATAACCTGCCTTGTTCTTCATTATTTTTCAACCAATTCTCATTGTCGAACTGCGTGTTCACCGGTCCCAGTTGCTCTCCTTGGGGGGTGTGGATGACGTCTTCCTCGCAGGGCCAGTAGCGTCCGTTCAGGTGGTTGTAGACGAACTTGGCTTCGGTGTGGGCGCTGCCCAAGTGTTTGAAACGGACTTTCTCGATGTAGATGGTGGCTATCTGTTTCGTGTCGTTACGGTCTACCACGAGGCAGAAGTCGGACATGTTGGCAAAGTTGGCGGAGCCGTTGATGTCGTTCATCTCGACGCGGCGCAGGGTGCCGTCCTTTTCGTTGCGGTTCACCTTGCGGGGGTGGGCCACGAGGATGACGAGGCACTGGTTGCGGGTGGCGAAGCGTCCCAGCTTGTTCAGCGTGTCGGTGATGTAGTCCATTTCCGTCTGCCCCGGTTCCAGACGTTGTTCCAGGCGGTTCATGGGTCGATGACGAGGATGCGCACCCTTTGCGGCGCACCACCTGGCGGGCTTTCTCCAGGATGTGGTCGATGCCGTAGCTCCCGTCGTCGGGCAGGATGTGCGACACGTTGCGGTCCAGCCAGCCACTGCTTGCCCGTAGAGGGCTTCCGTCATGCCCGGTCCGGGGGTGAAGCGGTGGCCGGTCAGCTTCTCCGCCAGCTTGTGCAGGTGGTAGGCGATGGGCATGTTTTCGGGGCTGAAGAAGGCGATTTTCCACTCGTGGCGCAGGCAGAGGCGCAGCACCAGCTCGTCGGTGAATTCGGACTTGCCGTCGCCGGGGCGTCCGGTCATCACCAGCAGGCGGCGGGGCTCGAAGGTGCAGTGTTCGTCGAAGTTGTCCCAGCCGGTGTCGGCACCCCGCTGCAGGCCGTTCTCGTAGAGGGAGCGCAGGTCGTCGCGGCAGTCTTCGGCGGTGAAGATGCCTTCCAGGGGCACTTCTTCGGCTTGCTCGATGCAGATGCGGAGGCTTTCGGCACCGTATTTCACCAGATGCTCGTTGGCATCCTTGCAGCCCTCGCCGAAGTGCACGATGCGGCAGCGTTCCACTCCGAGGCGGCGCGTGAGTTCCTGCCGGAGCGACTGCCTGCCGGGTCCTCGTCTACGGCGATGTAGATGGCCTGCTTGTCTTCGAAGTGCGACTCCACGAAGCGGTCCAGCCACGTGAGGTTGCTCTGGGCGCCGGCGGGCACGGAGACGACGTCCTTGCGTCCGGCGGCGATGACGGCTGCCGCGTCGAACTCGCCTTCGGTGATGATGCACTCCGGGGTGCCGAGGATGCTGTCCACGTTGTAGGGGATGAGCTCGGCGCCCTTCACCATCATGAAGTGCTTCAAGGCGCTGCGGTACTTGGTGTTGACGAGTGTCCCGTTCTCGAAGTAGTTGAAGCAGATGCAGTTCTCCTCCTGGTTGCTTTCCGGCAGGCGCACCGTCTCTTCGGTGATGCGCAGGGTACGCAGCAGTTCCTGCGGTAGGCAGCGGACGGTGGTCCAGTAGCGTTCCAAGCTCTCGGAGAGTTGCATCCGGGCAGGGTCGAAGGTGGGGCGGCGGAAGTGCTGGGGCGGTGCGGCGGGTTTCCGGTGCATGTCGCGGCGCTGCTGCTTGAGGCGTTCTTCGGCATCGTCGGGCACGTAGAGCTTGTAGCCGCAGTGGTGGCAGTAGCACAGGCCTTTGTCCAGGTCTACGGAGAGTGACTTGTTGCCTTTGTGTCCGCGGGTGTCGTTGCATTGCGGGCAGATGGTCTTGATTTTGCCGCTGATGCGGCCGCGGGTGTCAATGCCGCGTTGATGAAAATTTCTCATATAGGATTTGTTTTGTTGGACAGAAGGACGTACTTGTCTTCTCGTTTTTGTCTCTTTGTCCTTTTGTCCGGTAAATGGTTATACATGAATGGTCTCACCCTTCCGATGCCACACTTCACGGGGGTAAATGCCACACTTGGGACGTGCTGAGGTGTGGCATCCGGGGCGCTGGCGTGTGGCATCCGGGGTGCTGAGGTGTGGCATCCGGAACGCTGGCGTGTGGCATTCCGGATGCCGGAAGTGTGGCGTTTCAGCCGGGTTTCTGTTTCGGCTTTTTCGATGAAGGCGGTGGGGTTTGCGAAGTCCACGAACGGGCAGTTTCGTTCCAGAAGGCGGTATTGTCCGGTCGGGGTGGCGCTCCGTCGGGGATGGGGCAGCCCAGGTAGGTGCGCTGTCCGTCCACAAGTAGCTCGTAGCGGTAGGGGTCGGGAGGTGCTGTCGCCTGCTGCTTGGTGTCCAGGGAGCAGAGAACCTCGTGCAGGGCGTGTGAGGTCCGGCTTCCGGCACTGACATAGTTGACGAAATATCCTTGCACATCACTTATTTCCAGTAGATTACCTCCTTTGCCGTAGGCTTCGATGTGTTGCTTGAATATTTTCACCGCTTCCCGGATGTGGCGTTTCAGCAGGCATCCGTAGCCGCTTTTCATGCAGCGATGTCCAGCCAGGAGCTTCGAGGGTGAGGTTATCCACATTTCGCGCCATGTCGTACGGGGTGTCCCGGGTCTTCGCGACCGGTCGCTGCCATCGTCGTTGTCGTCTCATCGTTGCCGTCGCAAGTGTCTGCGCTCCTCCGGACGTGACGGTGGCACTCCTCCGGCATCCGACGGCGGAAGAGGCCTATCGGCATCAGCGGCAGTTTCTTCTTCTGCTGCTGATGCTGCTGTTGTTTTTATATGATTATTTATATTCTCTTTATTATTTCCCTCTGTCGCTTTCGGTAATTCGCTGTTTTTCAGTGGGTTAATTGTTTCTGGGGCTTGTTTTTCGGCGTTTTCCCTTGGTGTTTTTTGCCATTTTTCGTCATTTTTTGCCTTGGAATACGGCTTTGCCTCCCCCTTTTTTGCCGTTTTTTCGTCTTTTTTGCGTGGGGGATTCAGCTCTTTCGGCGTGAAATATCCGTCTTCCTCGAGTTCGAAGAGTCCGTATTCCCGGATAATTTTCAGGAGGTAGGCAAGCGTTACTTTCTTCCCGTCGCAATGGGGACGGAGGTATTCTTGTCGTGCGCGAGGTTCGGGCAGCATTCCCAGTTTCTCGATGATGACCCAATAGGCACCCAGTCCTCTCAAGCCTTCTTTTTCTGTCAGTTGTTGCATTCTGGGGTCGCACATGGCCATCAAGGGATGTTGTAAATAGAAATTTCTTTTCATTTTAATTGTTTTTTGCAAGGAAAAGTATTGCGTAAAGCGTGGTTGCTTGTTGTTGCGACGGCGTTTTTTCGTAGCGTTTTCTCTTTGTTTTATGGTGCAAAGGTAGGGATAATAAAATAGTGGTGCAGCCCGAATAGGTACGGTCTGCATACGTTGTTTTTGTTGACAAACAACAAGTTACGGTTTCTAAACTTATGGAAACCGTACTTGTCTTAATAAATGTAAATTGAAAGCTTTTTATTCTTTCTCTTGTTCAGAAACTTGTTTTATTTTTTTTATCCGGTTCTCTATGGGGATGAGTTCCTTGCTTTCCCTGAAGCTGGCTTTCCGGTCACTCTTGAAGATTGTCCGAATGACTTGTTTAATAACTTCGGCTATTACCAGTCTTTCTTCTGCATGTTTGGTTGTTCCGTTAAAACTCCAGAACTTTTGCCCATCTACGGTAAGGGCTAAATTAAATTTTTAGTCATGATTATTTGTTTTTAAAAAGATGCAAAGGTAGTCATAATATTGTATAAAGCTTATTTGTTTAGCAGCCTTTTTAGCTTGTCACGCTTTGAGATGAGGAAACGTCGTAGCCAAGGGAAGTTTCTCCAGACTTTAGATTATAGTAGATGGATTTTGAATCGTAAATCATTTGAAAAGTTTCCGTACAGAGTACTGGCTTCTTGGTCAGACGATTGATTTCTATGGCTTGTTGTAGGGAACTTTCTACAAAAAGCATGTAGGTGGTGGATAATTTATATTCTTTGGCTTTAAATGAGGCATGGCAGTTGGCACGTTGGCGGGCTTCTTTGTTGGGCAGGTCTAGCATGACCAGTTTATCATATTTTACATGGTTTTTCTTTAACCAGGCCATGGTTTCCGGGCGGTATTTCTCTAAACGTGAAGTGACCAGCGTACTACTTCGGTACGGGGAATGAATAAGGGTTGGGCGTCAGTAGGAATTCGCGGTAGCGTGGTCCGTCATCATTTTCTTCGGGAGTAGGATCTACGCAAAGAACCCCGTCAATATCCAAACATGCTTTTTTCAGGATTCCATGGTTCATTATGTTCCACTGGAAGAAACGGGGATAATCCAGAATCTCAAAATGATAATCCACGCTTCTGGTATGTTCAGGCACACTGTAAATGGCACAATATTTTATTTCATAGTTGTCATTGAGAGCTTTCAGCAATGTTCGGCATTTATTTATGGCGTTTCCGGTGGCAATGCTGTCATCTACACTAATACTTGCGGATGTGGGTCATGTTGAAAGTTTTGCCACGTTCTCCGGTCTGATAGATGTGTCCGTTGCGGAATGAGTCCAAGTCTGTTACTGGCAGATTCAAATAGAGTGCCAGCAGGTTGGCGGGAAACATGCCACTGCGAGGGATGCCCACTATCAGGTCAAAATCACGTGGCAGTATGCTGAGATGTTGCAGGATGCAGTGTTCAAGTCATCTATGTTGCGATAATTCATAATATTCTATTATTGAAATGCTCAATGATTCTATAAATTTTCTTCACGCTGTGCCCCCAACTGTGGGTTTCAGCGAAGGATATGCGTTGTTGTGCCAATTTTTTGTCATCGGATTCGGTTATAGCGTGGTCAATGGCAGAAAGCCACTCTTGCGGGTTCGTGGCCAAGTGCGTGTAGGCTGCAAAGATGTTGCGCATGGTGTGGGTACTGGTTGCCACGGTCGGTTTGCCCATTGCCAGATATTCGTCAATTTTCAGTGGGTAGTTGCCATCGGTGATGTCGTTTATCATTGCGGATTTATGCAAACGTCATAGGTGGCAATATATGCAGGCAGTTCACTTGTTTTTTTTTGCCCGAGAAAATGGACGTTCTTCAGTGTGTGGATACGGTGTTGGCGGAATCCGTTATCTTCCGGTCCGGTGAACACAAAGTTGTATTCGGGGCGTTGTCTGATTATTTCATAGAGCAAATCTCCGTCCAGGCGTACTGTTTACAGTACCATGTATCCGATGATGGGGTGGGGAATTCCTTTTATGTCGGTGGGTATGCCGTAGCTTCGGGAAGCATCATACAGCTCTATGTTCACTCCGGTTTCTATCGGATATGTCTCCGGATTATAGGCTAGCAATTCTGCAGCGAAGCGGCTGGAGTTCGCCAATACAATGTCTGCAGAAGCGGCCAGCTCTGGCTCGAGGCGAGTACCGTGCTTGCGCCAATAGGCTTCTCCGATGATGTAATCGCGACGGTAGTAGATGGATAGCACCGGATGAATGTATTCCTTCAGATACCGGCTGCGGTAGATGTCCGTATCAATAAGATGGATGTAGTCCTTAAAACCGAGTTGTGCAGCTTGCTGCACAATCCACCGGCCGATACGGCGGTTGTTCTGTCTGTTGAAGAAGTTGAACAAGGGAGCGGTAGAAAGTTTACGGACAAAAGTGTGAACGGGCAGTCCAGTACCCACATGTTTTTGTTGATTTGCCGCAGGGAGAAGCTTCTCCTTTGATGACAGACATACGGCGTATGTAGGAGGGAGCTTGCTTGTTGCCTTTCAGCCGGGTGGAATAGTCCATAGGTGTATTGATGTAGAGCACTCGGTTCTGCTTTGAAATTTCTAGCGCCGTATTCTTGATGGTGCTTCCTATTTCAATGTCCCACGTCTGCAGGCTGGTAATGATAAAGTCTTTCATACCTATGGCTTTTATTTAGGTTTCTAATGATTGTTTCTTCTGTATTTCGCGATAAATCTTCGAATATGCTTCAGCTGTATTCCTCCATGAAAAGAGTTTCACACGTTCCAGCCCATAGTCTACTTGTTTTTGATAGAAGTCCGCGTCATTTTCCAATTTAATCAGGCATCGGCTATTTGTTGCGGTTGTTCCGGATTGATAAGAACTGCTCCTTCACCTGCCACTTCGGGCATGGCCGAAGTGTGGCTTGTAATGACGGGAGTACCGCAAGCCATGGCTTCGAGTATGGGAATGCCGAAACTTTCGCGCAGGGAAGGGTATAAAAAGGTGAAGGCTGTATTATAAAGGGCTGCCAAATCTTGGTTGTCAATGTAGCCCGGATAAAACAACTGTTTCTTTATTTCTGTGATTTGCTCTTGCCGGAGGAGGGCGTCAATATATTCCTCTTTCAAATCGGCTATCAGCAACGGACGTTTCACAGCCGATTTTCCAGATAGGAGGCATAGCTTCAGTGTGCGTGCTGCATTTTTCTTGGGGTCGGTATTGCCCAAGAAGAACAGAAAACCTTCTTGTGGAATGTATTTTTTGATGATGTTGGAGTGGGGTGTCCGAGGGATAAAGTGTTTATTGTATCCGTTGTATACAGCTGTTATCTGTTGCTCCGGCAGGTGCAACGCTTCCCGGATGCGGTTGCATTCGAAATGTGACACTGTGATTATCTTTTTACACTTCTTCAATATTCTTGGAACAACCATCCGTCGGTAGTGCCATCCCATTTCCTGATAGAGCGAAGGGCTGCGGTGCTGCCGCGGTTCCAGATAGATGATGTCATGCAATGTCAGTACCAAGGGGACCGGGCACCACAACGGAGCTGTATTGGATGTACAATGTAGCAGGTCTGCCTGCAATTGCTGTACAGTATAAGGTAATGCCACTTGCTCCCATAATGGATAAGAGGGACAATGCACTTCTATGATGCTTAGGTTCTCCGATTCTTCCAGACAGCGGTCTTCGCCCGCAGAAACCAGCACATAATAGTGGTTCCCGTCCTTACGCTTCTGCAACTCTTTTAGAGTTTCCAGAATGACAAAGTCCATTCCGTGCTTGTCACTGCGGAAGATGCGTTGAGCTTCAATCGCTATTTTCATGGTTACTGATGCTTGTTATCTTTTTCTTTTTTTGCCGAAAAACGTCCTATATGGCTGAATATACTTGAGAATATCAGTATAGGCATGGCCCAAACTGCTTTGCGGAAATGGCGGGCTATTTCCCCTTCGGGCATTGCCATAAGGAAGGTGACGCCAATGGCTAACAGCAGTATATACCATTTAAAGCAGAGTGTCCAGTCCAAGAAGTCATCCCTATAGCTATGAGGACGGTAAGTCCGATAAGTAGCAGGCGGGAAGGCATAATCCACTGTACCAGTTTATTGCAATAATCCCACCGCCCTTGCAGGAAGGCAAGGGGAAGGCGCTTCAATGCCAGGAAAGTGCTGCTGTACTGGGAGGCAATCCAGCGCTGGCGCTCTTCGTTATAGCCGTACGCATTGTCCTTCTTCTTGCTGTAACAGACAATTTCTTCCAAGTATTCTGTATATATGTTTTGTTCCAGCAAAGCTACTTCCATTGCTTTGCTGAAGTCGCTTCCTTTCAATGTAGGAGCTATTTCATGGAACATCGCAAAATCAAAAGCCATCCCCGAACCGATTAGGCTGAAGAGAATCCCAGAGTTACTTGACCCTTGCGGAATATATGGTTGTTGATTTCTTCACTGGCAGCCGTAAGGACAGCAATGCTGGTATTCAGGTTCTCAGCCATACGGTGTGCCTGGATGGAATCGCACCCCGAATAATATGCATTGTTGAATAAGTCAAGTGCGTTGGGCACTACACGGTTGTCGGAGTTGAAAATAACTACCATATCATATTCGTGTGGAGAATAACGTTCCATGACCTGCTGGATAGCGTATACTTTGGTACAACTTTCCTTATCGGGCACTACAATATTGACCGGCATCTGAAGAAGTGTGATAAGATCCTCCTCGGGTAGTTGGGTGGCAGCGACTGCAATGTCATATTTCTCGCGCGGATAGTTTTGCGTGTCAAGGAAAGTGTTGATACTGCTGATAACCTCTTTGCCGTCACGCAGGACGGTGAATACAACAAGAAAACGGTGTTGTATATTTGCATGGGGATAGGGATTCTTATACTTTCTCAGAGAAGCGAGAGAATAGATGAACAAATAGGCAATGGGGAGCAGGAAAATCAAAAACAAGATAGCATCTCCCATTTGCAGGGCATTGTTGTTTTCGTCCATCCACCAGTCCGGATTGAATATGGAAAAGATTTCGTTCATATAGTTACTGTTTATTATTTCGTTAATAATTGTCGTTTCTCTTCGAGGAGTTGCTTGTCAATATAAGGACTATTGACGATACATGCAAAGAATGTCCATAGGATAAATTGCGTATTGGGCTGTCCGAAAAACTGATTTCCGTATGCACTTAACATTAATCCAAATAGTCCGCATATAAAAGCGGTAAGTATACCTCGAAATTCTGTATTCCTCACTTTGAACATGATGAGATAACATCCCCAAAACAGACAAATTAATAATACGGCAATATGCAATATAAGTCCCACAATGCCGGTTTGTACCCATATTTTGACATAATATGAATCTACCGGGAAGGTTGTGATATATCGGCTTCCATATTTCCGCGCTTCTACTCCGGCCAATCCTATTCCCTCGCCGAACGGCCTGTCTTTCATGTACTCGGCCATCTTCTTCTGGTTCTCAATACGTACATTGAAGGATGCGTCCTGGGTGGGTTTAAAGGCGGTTCTCATACGGCTGATCATAGCATTGCTTTCACCGATATAGGTGAAGGCAAAGAATATGTATATTCCGATTCCTACTATGGCACTTGCAATGTGAACTTTATACTTTTATTGATTAGGCAGAAAAGGACCAATCCTCCTAATGGGACAATCATTGCACCGCGTGTGCCGGACATGAATAGCCCGATAACTCCCATTATAGCGATTGCCAGATAGAACCAACGTATTTTTTCCCCTTTGGTATAAAAAAAGATGATGCTGTATACCAGTGCTATATTGCCCATGTTTGAACCATGATTGCCCGCATCGGTAAATGTAGAGAAATATCGGATACCGGTGCGGAGAAGGTGGGTACGGTAACTTTCGGATGAATAGAGCCAGGTTGTCTCATACTGGTCCCAGCCTATGTATCTTTGTATCATTAGCTTGATAAATGATATGGTTGTAAATATGGCTATAATCATTATCAATGCCTTTACTAATTTAAAACGCGTAAAGAAAGCTGTCAGCAGGATGATGAATATCAGTGTGGCAGGATACATGGCTCTGGAGTTTACCCATGCCTCTGTCAATCCGTTGGGATTGACTATTTCCAGAAAACAAAAGACAAACCAAATAGCGTAAGCTACCGTAACCACATTGAAAGAACGTCTCCACTTGATGTCTTTGGAATAAGGGGAATGCAATATCGTGCAAAATAGAAAGAATAACATTCCGATGTCCAAGAGTATGCTGATGCCGTTGACTCGGATAAAGGTGCGATAAATGACTCCCCAGAAATAGCAGAGCGTTCCATAAGTGATAAGTGCAATCAAAGGACGTTTTATCGACAATATAATATAAATTATGGCAATGGGGATGAGGACAACAAGAAATGCCTTCAGCAATTGGTCATTTAGTGCATGATAGGCTATAGCCGCCAGACCGATAAAAAGCACGGCGGATAAAGCTATTTGTGGAGATATGTGTCTTGTTGCAATTCCCATATTTCTGGTCATTATTTAACGGCTGCTGGTTTTGAAGTCAGGCCTAATTGTGCCAATCGGCTGAAGAAGGAGTGTACCGGAGTCTTCGGAGGCAGTTCTCCGGTGAAGGCTTCTACAACTTCACGGTCGGCATTGTTCAGATAAAGGAATAATGGAGTGTCTGCCAGTTCGTCTTTCAACGGTTTTAAACGATTGTCGTCATCCTTACCCCACAAACGGCAGGCATTGGCTATCAGTAGATTGAAATCCGCTTTTTTCAGAACGGGTATAGGCAGTGATGCTACATTGACGGAAGGGTATTCTACCAGTATGACATCCGGTATTTCTTCTGCTTCATTTAATTGCCAAAAATCGGAAAGTTCTTGAGCCTGTACATATATTTTGTCTTTTATTTCAAAATCATGGTTATGTTCTACAAGGCGTACCCGAATACCTTCCGATTCCCAGTACTGGATAAAGTATTTGGCAAGAAATGATTTACCTTCGCGGGCGTTCATGCTGAGCAGATTTATTATAGTGGGACGTCCGGGCTGCAAATAGTTATTTAATTGACGACAACTGTATGCGGCTGCCAAACGGTTGCATGCCTTAAGGAAACCACGATATTTTAAATTGCTGATACCGTTGAAGGCAGCAATAACAGGTAATCCCGTCAGACGTTTGCTGCGTATGGGGTCGCGAAGGTACGGTCCAGTAACTCGATGAGCAGGAAGTAGGCGGTAATAAATATCAGGCTGCCAAAGAATGCTGCTATAATAATAACGGCTCTTTTTCGACCGTTATCTGTCAACGGATAATTGGATCTGAAATAATCTGTAGGTTAGCGGTGGTCATTTTTATATTTTGCAAACGCAAGTGTGCATCTGCCAATCCTTTTAACTGCTGGCGATAGGTATCTTCGGCAATGCCTATGGCACGTTCTTTTCGTTTTACTTGGGTACCTATAGGAGAGAAATGAGCGTATTCGTTGATGATATCAATTTGGCGATTTGAAAGTACCTGCAATTCTGCTTTAGCTTTTGCTTCGTTAATACAAGCCATAAGCCATTCATCCACCATGTTTTTAATACCTACTCCTTCCTTGGAAAAACTATATTCGTTCAAATTGTCGGAAAGATGGCTGATTTTCTCTTCCGCCTTTTTAAGATTTTCTTTTTCTTTGAGGAGCTTTTCACTGCTCTGTTGGCTTTTCTCTGTTGTGAAAATTTCATGCTCCATAATACTCTGATTCAAATTGCTGACTTCTCCAACTCTTGCAGCAGATTTGTATTGGTACGGATTATTTTGGCACGAATGTCCATTTTCTCTTCCAACATCTTGCGTAATGCCACAGCACTCTCATAAGTACGTTGAGAGGCCTCTATGCGGTCATCAGCAGCATATTTGGTCAGAGCCAATGCTTTCGATTGCTCGTTATAGTTGATGACTTGCTCCTTAACGCTGTAATCAGTTAAATCATCTTCTTCTCTTGTCAAAAGGGCTTTAGCTTTTCTGACTTCCTCCTCAAAATAGGCAATGACATTGTTTGTGGCACTGAAACGCAGAATTTCATAAGCTTTCATTAATTCGTCCTCCAGTATCTTGACCGTATTTTGGGCAATACCCGGATCGGTAGTTGTGTAATTGATTTCTATCAAGTCGCTGGTTCCCAACCGTTTTACGTCAATCGTGTTCAATGCTGCATAGCTGTAGTAGGCAGTGGGACGGCTGAAGATTGCATAAATATAATTCTGTCCACTTTCCTTGCGATATTTTGTGAGGTTTTCTGTTGTTTTGTCTACAGACGAACGATCGACTAAGGCAAGAACCTCTTTGGGAGTGGCCTGAACGAGTTGGCGATAATGTTTGGCTTGAATATACATATTGTCTTTCCATTCATCGCCATGGACCAAGTTGGTGGCGAGCAGACGGATGGAAACTTTTTCCAATGTACTTTTGGATTTGGCAATATTGATGATATTGTCAAAGGTACTATTTATATTCAACAATTCTGTTCCATCCAGATTGGTGCTGTTGGTTATACCAGCATAGAGACTGCTATTTACCGTATAGTTGAAGGGAAGGAACTGGGTAAAATAGATTACCAATGCGGTAACTATGAGACTTCCCCACAGCAACCAATAACGGATGCGGTAAAAGAATTGGGTTAAAAATTGTACTATATCCATAAAGAGTTATTTATCTTTAATGACCTTCACATTTGTCAACATTTCTAGTAGAACGATAGAGTTGTGCAAAGCTACCCGAGCCTGCTCATAAGAAACAACGGCGCCGGAACGGCGGGCACGTTCTAGAGACAATGAGATAATGTCAATAGTGCCTTGTATGAAATTATTCTCTGAAATCTTCATTTGTGCATTGTATAATGCAGCCGATTCGGCCTTCGCTTTGATGGTTGCCAGTTGTTCGGTAACTGCATTATAGGCTTCCAACACTCTCAGCTTTCGTTGTTCCATCACTTCTTCTTGTGAATATTGGAGTTGTTCTATTTGATAACGGTAATCTTTGAGCTTTAACGGACGATTGAACAATTCTCCTAAACTGATACCGACACTGGCGCCTACGTTAAAATTATGTTGGGCACTTGACATCGTTGTTTGGTACATTGGGTGAATTCATCGCTAGCATTACCAATCACATTATATCGTCCGTAAGAATAATTCCCGTTGAATCGGAAATAATTCCACCAATTCCGCTTTTGCAGGCGGTATTGGTTTCTGACTTGTTCTACTTGTGATTGGGCACGCTTTACCGTTGCATTTTCTATCACAGCATCCAAAAAAACAGAAAGGGGAGGAAGCTCTAATTTGTCTATTTCCGTAGGCATACTTGAAGTTATCAGACCAACTGTACTGATATTTGTTTTTTCATCTTCGGCTTTTAAGGCTTCCAATATCTTGATGCGCTCCTCCCGTGTCAACTCCTGCTGCGCAGCCACAGACAAAGGTACCCCCAACAATCCTAAGAGGATTACACTGTAAATGATGGACGTGATATATCTTTTTATCATCTCTAAAGCCATATAATTCCTGTTATCTTTATTTTTATACATTCTCTTTCTGCACAAACGCTGTCAGCGTCTTGCACAGTATCTTCATGTCCAGCCAGAATGAAAATTCTTTGGCGTACTTAATGTCCAGTTGCTTGCGCTCTTCGGCCGACATCTTCCCGGCACCGCCTCGTTTCTCCACTTGCCACAGTCCCGTCAGTCCGGCGGGGGCCATGAAGCGCTCGATATACGCGTCGCTGGTCAGCAGCTCGGCCTCGTAGAGGGGGAGCGGGCGGTTGCCCACGATGCTCATGTCTCCTTTGAGACGTTGAACAGCTGCGGCAGTTCGTCAATGCTGTACTTGCGGATGAAACGGCCTACGCGGGTGACGCGGGGATCGTTCTCTATCTTGACAAACGTATTCTGTTTTTCTTGGGCCTTCTTTTTGAGGAAATCTTCTTCGGAGATGACGAAATCGTCCGAAATCAGCAGGGTAGCCTCCTCTTCGGAAGTGCCGGTCAGGTCGTCGAAGCGAATATCAGGCTGCTCGTCCGTAAGCTCTTCTTCCATCTTGTATTGGTTGAGTGCATTCAGCTCCTTCAGGCGCTTGTCTGCATTGGTGTACATGGAGCGGAACTTCAGGAAGTTGAATATCTGGTAGTTGCTGCCTACGCGCTGGGACTTGTAAATCACTTTTCCCTTGCTTTCCATGCGGATGGCTATGGCTGTCACAATGAATATCGGAGACAGTGCAATCAGTACGGCAACGGCAAAAAGGATGTCGAAGATACGCTTCCACACAGGCAGGTGGAAGGTGTTGAATATCTTACGGTGTGACTGGCTGAATTCCTGCAACTTATGCTCCTTGCGCAGTTGGAGGAATTTTGTCATTTGTTGCAGATTCCCCTCATGGGTCGTAGGGGAGAGGGTGTTATTGACACCTGCCTGCAGATAGAGCTTGCGGTTTTCCTTCTGCAGCTCCTCGGTGACAAGGATGATGTAGACGCGTGGGAAACGCTTGTGCAGGAAAGTGATGTTTTCACAGTCTTTTTGAGGGTCGCTTTGTTCGTAAAGGATAGATGTGTTATATCGTTCGCGGATACCGTCGATGACTTTCGCCGCTTTGTTGCAGGATGAAACAGCCATGAACATGCCTCCCGTAATTTTGCTCAAGTGTCGATGGTGACGCGGTTGCTACCTATGTAGATATAATATAACATATCCATTGATTTTGTCGTTTAGAGAAATTTCTTGATACGGGCCTTCAGCTCCATAGGATTGAAAGGTTTCAGTATGAAATCCTCGGCTCCGGCTTCGAGCAGGTTGATGCGCTCGGTGGTACTTTCTTCACTGGAAAGCATCACAACCGGAATGTCCTTGAAAAGTGAATTGCTTTTCAGATATGCCAGGAATTCACTGCCGGTCATCTTGGGCATGCGTATGTCCGAAATGATGAGAGCGGGTTCGTTCCCCTCATTCAGCCATTCTATGGCCCTGACGGGATCTTCGAAATAAACCAGCTCATTCTCTTTCCCTAAATAGACCGAGAGTACCTTGCCTATGGCAGGTTTGTCATCTACAAATAATATTTGTTTCATTGTTTATGATAATTGTTTGCTATATTTATCTATATACATTTTCTTCTACCGGGTGTTCGTACCATTCCGTATACTGGGTTCTGTCTTGGGCCCAATAGATGAATTCCGGATATGCGCTTGCCTCGGGGATATCAGTACGTGACACATTGATTGTTTCTTTGGGATAGCGGAAGCCATACGGCACGCAGATTGCCCACGTGTTGTTGCCTGCCAAGTCAAGATTCTCTTGCTGTATGGTTCCGGCGGCAGTGGCGCCATATCCCCAAAATTCGTAAAGATGGACTTCCATGCGTTGTTCCATGCTTTTATATTGATAACAGATGAAGAAGTCCAGATTGTCTTTTGAGAATGGGGCTCTGTCCGGGTTTGGTCTGCCAGTTCAATAATGACTTCATAAGTGTACTTTTTGGCGGTTACTCCAATGCCGGTATTTACCATCTCACCCGGTTCAACTCCGAATACATTGTGCACCTCGCCTGCGATGGGGATTACGACACTCGGATCGGAATCTTCCATGTAAGTAACGTTGTTATACCTGAATTTGTTGTACGAGCTGTTGAATGACTCCTGGAAACGCGAATCGTCGCCTCCGGTCTTGACTTCCCGGATATCGGATTTATTGATTCCGGTAATCCGGAGCCCTACGCCCAACGGCTTGCTTGCTCCTGCTGCAGCAAGGGTCACGTCGAGCTGTATGCGCTTGATGTGGTTCGTCTTTTTCTCGCGGTGATAGTAGTCTCCACGTCCAAGACCACGTCGTTGAAGTCATAGTCGCCTACCAACGGGAAGTTGTCTTCGAATACGTACGTATAGGAGACCGGGTCTGTAGGGGTTTCTGAGCCGGACTCGTCCGGAGTATTGCCTTCGCCCGTACAGTCTCCGGCAGGAATGGTGATGGGGGATTCTCCCCATTTGGATATGGTTCCTTCGGTGTTCTTGATAGCATCAAGGAATTTGGCTTCCCACCAGATGTCCTCGGTGATATCATCGTCAATTTCTTTCACTTCATAATGAATGTTTCCCTGGCTGGAGAAATTCCCTATATCTTCAATTTTATTGATTTTTACCAGTGCATATTCATTGTTTGGACCCATAAATTGTGCTTGTGACAATTCTGCTTCATCAAGTACGGTTATCATGGAGTTGTCACCCATCGTGATTTGGGTGTTGTAATTGTTGCTATGGTCCCCGAAATCCTCTATCTCTGCAGAAGAGGTGTCTCCCATGTTCAGTGTGCCTACAAATTCTTCCGCATATAGATAGCATCCGTTGTCTATAGTGATGTTGCTGTCGGTTTTCCCGATATAGGCTTTGCCTGGTTGATGAATTTGCATCCGCTGTCGAAATTCATTTCATCGACACGCACGGTACCGCAATTATAGAATGCTCCTCCCTGGCTGACATGGAAATCGTCTATTTCCATAGTGCCGGCATTGTAGTTGTAGCTGCCTCCGGATGCATTGGTCAATTCGATGTCGTTCCCTTTGATGGTTCCACCCGCGTAGACGATAAACCGGCTGGATTGCACTAAAGTGAAGGTGTGCTCGTCCGGTATCACGATTTCCCCTCCGTCAATCACATAGAATTCGAAGCCTCGTTCAACGGTCATGTTGTTTCCATTGGGTTCCCAGCTGCCTTCAATGATGATGATGGCCGGATTGTCACTTCCCATGCCGTCCTTGCTGATTTTATTCCTATATATATTGTCTTTGGAGATTTTGTAGGCTTTTCCGTTTTGAAAATCGGTATTCGGCCTTATTTCTTCGGCACTTGATAGCATTGCGGTGATTTCCGCCTCAGACTTTTCCGGTGAATAGGTCTCGATGCTGACACTGCGTGTCCATGCGGCACGTGTAGTTGCAGGGGAACTGCCGAAAGCGGCATGGAGCTGACCGTTTTGGATGGATACGTATTTTACTATGTTGCGGCTGTGTGCATCGGTGCGGCACACAAAAGCGCTCGTCAGCACAGAAGGGCAGTCCATGACGGTAGTAAATACTGTTGTATTATTGGCGGTGCTTCTGCCAGCAGTTTGGCAGATGACCGGCTGATTAAGGGGTTCTTGTCGTAAATACGTATGGTGTAGTCGATGCCGGTATCTTCGGATACAGAAACATTGACCCGGACCTGCTGAGTCATTTTCCAATCCATAGCCGGGTCTATGTTCTTGACCGGAAACCTATCCTGATAGGCTGCTTTCACTTTTTCGGGGTTAAAAACATCGTCTTTACAACCCTGCAGCAGTATGCCTACTGTAAGAATAACAAGCGGCAGAAAGCGTTTGTATAGGGTATTTTCTCCCATATTTTACATTTGTTTTGCTTGATTGTAAGCAAAAGTACGTTTATTTAAACTAATAAGCTTTATTAATGGGGGATAAAAGCGTGTTGGTTAACGCTTTTTAACGATTTTGTATGGATAGATAATGCAAGTTTGTCTTGAAAATTATCAATATTACTAAATGCCTCTGTATTGCCGCTTTACTAAATCTTGGTGATTTCTCCTGCCAGGTCGGAATTCATGCGGTGGCGGATTTCGGCTTGGTCCAGTCCATGTCCCAGGAGGAACATGAGTTTGGTGACGGCACATTCGGGGGTACTGTCATAGCCGCTGATGACACCTGCCTGGAGAAGTTGCAGACCGGTTTCGTAACGTCCCATCTCGACGGCGCCACTTTGGCATTGGGTGATGTTGACGATGACAATGCCACGTTCGCTGGCTTCTTTCAGCTGGCGGATGAACCATTCTTTCTGGGGGGCATTGCCGGAACCGAAGGTCTTGAGGACAACAGCTTTCAGGCCGGGAACATGAAGCACGGAGTTGATGATGCTTTCCTGGATGCCGGGAAAGAGGGTGAGCACTACGACATTGGTGTCGAAAAGGTAGTGCGGCTTCATGGGGCGTGACGGGTCGGGACGGTGGATGAGGTGCTCGTTATAACGGATATGGATGCCTGCCTTTGCCAGTGCGGGATAGTTGAAGGAGCGGAAAGCATTGAAATTCTCGGCATTGATTTTGGTGGTACGGTTGCCCCGCATCAGCTCGTTCTCGAAGAAGATGCACACTTCGGGGACGATAGGAGTACCGTCCGGATGCTTGGCGGCGGCTATTTCAATGGCGGTGATGAGGTTCTCTTTCCCGTCGGTGCGCAGGTGCCGATGGGAAGCTGGGAACCGGTGAGGATGACCGGCTTGGAAAGGTTCTCGAGCATGAAGCTGAGGGCGGAGGCTGTATAGGCCATCGTATCGGTACCGTGCAGGATGACGAAACCGTCGAAATTGTCGTAGTTGTAGTTGATGATTTTTACAATCTTTGCCCAGAGGGAAGGCTCCATATCGGAAGAGTCGATCGGTGGTCGACTGATAGGAAGAGATGCGGTAGTTGAAGCGCTTCAGTTCGGGAACATGCTGTAGCAGTTGGTCGAAGTTGAAGTTCTCAAGCGCACCGGTCTCGGGATTTTCTATCATTCCGATAGTTCCGCCAGTGTAAATCAATAGTACGGAAGGGCAATCGACTTTCATGATATTCGTATTAGAGCTTTTTTCGGGCACAAAGATAGTGAAATATGAGATGGGGAGAAAATAAAAGAGACAAGTCTTTGCAGATTTTGTCTCTTTTATTTTTTCATTGCGAAAAATATATTGTATGAAATTTGAATAAGCTCACTGTTTCAAATCTTCCTTCAACTGCCTGATAGCCTTTTCCGCATCTCCTTCCTTCTCGTTGAGCAGCGTGACGAAGCGGCTGCCGATAATGGCACCGGATGAGTGGGCGCAAGCGGCATCGAATGTCTGCTTGTTGCTGATGCCGAAGCCTACCATGCGTGGATTGCGCAGGTTCATATCCTCTATCTTCTTGAAGTAGGCTTGCTTCCGGGTGTCGAAGTCTTTCTGGGCACCGGTGGTGGCGGCACTGGACACCAGATAGATGAAGCCGTCGGTGTGGGCGTCTATTTCGCGGACGCGGGCTTCGCTGGTTTCGGGGGTAATGAGCATGATGACACGGATGTCATACTTCGAGGCGATGGCTTTGTAACTCTCTTCGTAATCGCGGAAAGGGAGGTCGGGAATGATGACGCCATCGATGCCGCATTCCACGCACTTCTGGCAGAAGCTTCGAAGCCGAACTGCATGATGGGATTGAGGTACCCCATAAGGATGAGGGGGATGCGGACATCGCGACGGATGTCGCGCAATTGTTCGAAAAGCAGGCGGAGGGACATGCCGTTGTGCAGGGCGCGGGTGGCGGCGTTCTGAATGACAATGCCGTCGGCCATGGGGTCACTGAACGGAATTCCGATTTCAATCATGCTGACTCCGTTTCTTTCGAGGGCACGGATAACGTCGGCAGTACCGTCGAGGTTGGGACAGCCTGCACAAAAGTAAATGGACAGCAGATTCTTGGGGCTGTCCTGGAAAAGTTGGTTAATGCGGTTCAACATACTATTTCTATTTACAATTTTACAATTTACAATTTACTATTGCTGCGCACTATATGCTGCATGTTACGATTTACAATTTACAATTTACAATTTACGATTACTATTACTATTACCATGTACATGTACAATTTGCCATGTGGCGTATATTGCGCAGCCAATAGTAAATTACGTAAATCGTCAAA
>ENA-OQCS01000331-OQCS01000331.1-human-gut-metagenome-genome-assembly--contig:-NODE-331-length-26036-cov-3.127099_pt1 | contig 26036 bp, 34 predicted proteins | sample MGYA00242757_ERZ504575 | MGnify/ENA primary metagenome ERZ504575 (study PRJEB26092, sample SAMD00036297) | human gut metagenome | host: Homo sapiens | study: EMG produced TPA metagenomics assembly of... | reverse complement strand
CACTTTACACCTGCTCACTATCTGTCTCCTATCGCACAGAGCGTATTCCGTCAGACAGCAGCGGGTGACCAGACCGATCTTACCACATCTGTAGTTTACCAGAACAGGTTGGCCATTGGTTGCCGGACAGGGTGCAACTGCAGTAGAGTAAAGCGTGTGAACATATTCATTCGGCTTATGTCTTGAAATAAAAAGCTCAAGGCATAAGATACTAAAAAGCTCGCAAGAAGTTTCGATTTCTTGCGAGCCTTTTAAGATTAAGAAATATTAAAAAACTGGCTTTTCTTTGGAGATAATCGCGGATATGTGTATATTTGCACCATCGATAATCGCGGATATGTGTATATTTGCACCATCGATAATCGCGGATAGGTGTGTATTTGTGCTATCCGATAATCGCGGATAGGTGTAAGAAACGGAAAATATTAATCGCGGATAGGTGTATTTATCCGATATAATTAATCTAGGATAGGTGTAAATTATGAGAAGAAAAGTATATGATCAACTCAAGAAATGGAAGGAAGAACAGAACGGAGAAAGTGCTGTTCTCATCAATGGTGCCCGCCGAGTAGGAAAGAGCTATATCGTAAAGGAATTCGCTCAAGAAGAATACAAGAGTTATATTTTGCTTGACTTCAATAAGATAGGAAAGAACATAAAATCCTTGTTCGAAACCTACCTGGATGACTTGGATACATTCTTTATGTATTTGAGCAGTTTCACCAATACACCTCTATATCCAAGAGAATCGGTTATTATCTTTGATGAAGTGCAATTGTATCCTCGGGCTCGTACTGCTATCAAGTATCTGGTTGAAGATGGACGCTACGATTATATCGAGACTGGTTCGCTTGTTTCTATCAAAAAGAACGTTGAGGATATCATGATTCCTTCTGAGGAGGAAGAAATATTGATGTATCCTATGGATTTCGAGGAGTTCTTGTGGGCATTGAACAATGAAACCTTGATGCCTCTTATACGAATGAACTTTCAGAAAAAGCATGAGATGGGACAGATGATGCATCGCATGGCAATGGACTATTTCAGACAGTATCTTATTGTTGGAGGAATGCCACAGGCTGTAGCTAAATTTGTAGAAACTCGAGATTTCAATAAGGTGGATCGTGTGAAGCGACAAATTCTTACCTTATATCGTAATGATATTCAAAGTATGCTTCAACTTATGTATTTAAAGTTACCCAGATTTTTGATACAATTCCTTCTCAACTTCAAAAACATGAGAAGAAATTTATGTTGAAAGCACTTACAGAAGGGGCGAGAATGCGGGATTATGAAACGGCTTTCTTTTGGCTGGCAGATGCCATGATAGTCAATATGGCCTATAATACGACAGAGCCAAGCATCGGTCTTGGAATGAATACCGATGATACGACATTGAAATGCTATATGGCTGATACGGGTTTGCTCATCAGTCATGCTTTCAATGAAAATACGATAGTATCTGAAAACTTATATAACAAGCTTCTGGTAGATAAACTGGAGTTCAATGGCGGAATGATAGTTGAGAATATTGTTGCTCAGATGTTACGTTCGGCAGGGCATAAGCTGTATTTCTTTTCCAAATATAGTAAGGATGATGCCAAAGAAAGGATGGAACTGGATTTCCTGATAGCCAAAGATACAATAACGTCAAAGCATAATATTTCACCGATAGAAGTGAAGTCAACTAATAGATACACGCTCACTTCTCTCAAAAAGTGCATCGCTAAATATGATAGTTATCTGGCCACTCCGTATGTTTTGCATACGCTGATTTGAAAGTAGAGGAGGGGATTACTTATTTGCCATTGTATATGACAGGGTTATTATAAGTGGTTTTAGTTGAATGGAAAAGGCTCGCAGGAAATCGAAATTTCTTGCGAGCCTTTATTATTTGCTAAACTTTGAATCTGAACCAGTTAAACTAATCATAAAGTTCAATGTTCAAACCTCAAAGTTCAAAGTCTTATACGAGTGTTGCAACGACTTCCTCACGGGTACCTGGCAACATGTCGATGACAGGAATCTCTGGCATGGTGTAGCAACCTGGCTGGAGACGGAATGAAGCGCGAGCCACGTTAACCAATACCTGAGCTGTGAGGGCTGGGTTGTTGATGCTCATGTTGAACTCGAAGCGCTGGTTCTGAGTCTTGCCTGATACACCCTTGCGAACGAGGTTCACACCATGACCCATATCCTTTACATCATCTACAGATGCTACGGCGAATACGTGGGTCTCATCGTGAGCGAAGTATGGGTCAGCCTTGATTTCTGCTGTTACATCCTCAAGCTTGGCACCTTCCTCCAACTCTACATAAACCATACGGCGGTGGATACCCTCGCCCAATGGGATTGTAACAGAGAGTGCTTCTTTGACACCCTTCTTGCTACGAACGCAAACAGAGTGTCCCATGCTCATACCAGGACCGAAGTTGGTATAGGTCAATCCCTTTGGAGCCAGACTTTCCATCAGAACACGTACGATAGAGTCTGAACCTGGATCCAACCGGCTGAGATTACGCTCACCTTGCCAGCCTTCTTGCAGTTCTCCATCTGCTTGGTGCGGTAATCAAGAATACCTGTATGGATATCGTAGCTATCTACGGTGTTGATGCCGAGTGCAACGATCTTCTCTGCATACTCAGGGCAAGAACGGGTAGGAGTTGCGAGGATAGCAACATCTACATCCTTCAACTTGGTGATGTCATCTACTACCTCATAGTTAGCCAACTCAGCTGGTTTGTCCTTAGCACCCTGGCGACGAACGATACCTGCAATCTCGAAATCTGGAGCGGCTTCGAGAGCTTCTACTGTAAACTTACCGATATTGCCGTAACCTACTACGGCTGCTCTAAACTTTTTCATTTGATGTATTTATTTCTTTTATATTGTTGTTTATTTTGAATAATTCCTTCTAGATATCTATTTCCGGTTGCAAAAGTATAGCTTTTTCTTGAAATACGTGACGTTTTAATAGATTTTTAACTCATAAAACTTGCAAAAGGTAATAAAATCATAGTTTCTAGGTAGAATGACGGGGGAATTGTAAGGGTTCTAGAACAGATTCCTTACAATTTCGTGATTTCAGGGATTTAAGAGAATGCCTTAGTTCTTCCTATTCTGTTTGTTGATGGATAATGAGTGATTTCTTTTCGCTCCTGATGAAATTAGCTCCTACTCCTAAGGGAAACTGTTCCTGTACCTAATAGAAATCTTCGTTCAGCGACGTTGAATCTCCGTTCGCCGACGTTGAATGTACGTTCAGCGACGTTGAATGTCGGTTCAACGACGTTGAACGGAGATTTCTTCTAGTTCTAAAAACAATTTCCATAGGGGATAAAGGCTTTTTCTTATAGGGGTGTCGGCAATATAATCCAATGCCAGATACAATAAATCCCTATTTCGTGCGTTCATATTATTATAATTAATTTATGAAAGAGGTATAACCAAGTGTTTAAATAGTAAGGAGAAAATAAAATGATAGAATATATTCATGGCGATCTGACCGAACTGACCCCGGCAATGGCAGTAGTAGAGACTGCAGGAGTGGGGTACGGACTCAATATTTCGCTCAATACCTATACTGCCATTCAGGGCAAGCAGGAAGTAAAACTCTACGTGCATGAGGTTTTGGTGGCAGGTGGAAGAGATGACTCTTTCACCCTTTTCGGTTTTGCCTCCAAGCAGGAGCGCGAACTCTATCGCCAGCTCATCACCGTATCGGGTGTGGGAGGCAATACGGCGAGAATGATTCTCTCGTCGATGTCGCCAAGCGAACTCTGCAATGTGATTTCTACGGGCAACGAGAAGATGCTGAAGACCGTGAAGGGTATCGGATTGAAGACCGCCCAGCGCATCATCATCGACCTGAAGGATAAGATTGTGAGTCTGGGCATCGCCGATGAGCTGCCGGCTAATGGCGGTAATGTGGTGATGGTGAACAATGGGGTCAAGGATGAGGCAGTCAGTGCCCTCACCATGCTCGGTTTCTCGCCGGCACCTTCTGCCAAGGTTGTTGTGGATATCCTGAAGGCGCAGCCTGATCTGCAGGTAGAGCAGGTTGTAAAGCTTGCCTTGAAGCAAATTAAATAACTTCAGGCTGAAGCAAATCAAGTAACTTCTGGCAGAAGTAAATTATATCACTTCTGGCTGAAGTAAATCCAGTAACTTTATGAAGGGGCAAAGAATCTTTTATTTTTTGATGGCTTGGCTGATGGTGCAACCTTCGCTACGCCCTCGCTTTGCCTTTTCCTCAGCAAGATAAACAGGAAATAAGCAGGAAGTCAGGCAGAATGATGAGCAAGACAAGAAGCTTCCAAAGCACCAGCTATTCAGGTAGATGAGGATACGATTCCTGATTCCCTGCTGCATCCCCGTTGGAAAATCCAGCTTACCCAACCTTATTCCCTGAGCGATCTCTATCAGAGTCCGCTCGACCTCAAGCGTCCTGATGCCCTCCGGTATCAAGTCATCTACAATGATACCCTCAACCGTTATGTCATCGGCAACCGGATGGGCAATACCTGGCTTTCGGCTCCCATCATGCTCACTCCGGATGAATATATGAAATGGACGGAACAGAACGAGCGCAATGCCTTCTATCGCCAGAAGAACAATGAAATCTATCAGGCGAAGGGGAAGGAGAAGTTCGATTTCTCTGATATGCACTTCGATCTGGGACCTGCCGAGAAAATCTTCGGTCCCGGTGGAATCCGTGTCAAGACCCAGGGTACCGCCGAACTGAAGTTTGGTATCAACAAGAAAAATATCGACAACCCGTCGCTGCCTATCCGCAACCGCAAGACTACGATGATGAACTTTGATGAGAAGATCAATCTCAACGTGAATGGAAAGGTAGGCGATAAGATGGACCTCAACCTGAATTACAACACCGATGCCACCTTCGACTACGATGCCCAGAACATGAAACTGAAGTATGATGGCAAGGAAGATGAGATTATCAAGCTGGTTGAGGCGGGCAATGTATCCTTTCCCAGCAACTCCTCGCTCATCAAGGGCGCCAGCAGTCTTTTCGGTGTAAGAACCGATATGCAGTTTGGCAAGCTCAAGCTGCAGACGGTGTTCTCGCAGAAGAAGTCGGCTTCCAAGAGTGTATCGAGCCGGGGTGGCGTGCAGCTTACTCCCTTTGAGCTTAATGTGGCAGATTACGAGGAAAACCGTCACTTCTTCCTCTCTCAGTATTTCCGCAGTCATTATGATGCCTGGATGCAGAAACTGCCGAATCTGCTGACGGGTATCACCATCAACCGTGTGGAAATCTGGGTAACCAACAAGACGGGAACCACCACGAATACCCGAAACATCATCGCCCTGACCGACCTGGGAGAAAACGAGAAGGTGAGCAACCCGATGTGGGGAGCAGGAGGAACGATGGTGCCGGCTAACCAGGCGAATACCGAGTATGCATCGATGACTGGTCAGTTTGCCGCAGCCCGTGACATCAACCAGACAGCCTCTGTCCTGGAAGGTGGCGGACTGATAGGCGGAAGCGATTTCGAGAAGCTGGAGAGTGCCCGTCTGCTCAATTCCTCTGAATATACCGTGAACCAGGCGATGGGATATGTTTCGCTGAAGTCTGGTCTTCAGACCGACCAGGTTCTTGCCGTGGCATACGAATATACCTATGGCGGAGTGACCTATCAGGTGGGCGAGTTTGCCTCGGATATCACCGATACCAAGCAGGCTCTCTTCGTGAAGTCGCTGAAGAATACCAGTTGCAATCCACAGCAGGGCAACTGGGACCTGATGATGAAGAACGTATATTATCTCTCTTCGCAGGTGGAAAAGGACAAGTTCCGTCTCGATGTGAAATATCAGAGTGATACAACGGGTGTCTATGTCAACTACATTCCGGAAACACAGGTGAAGAACCAGCTATCATCGTGTGCTGGGTGCCGACCGGCTTGATAACAACAACAAGGCGCGCAGCAATGGCTACTTCGATTATGTAGAGGGCTATACCGTATCGAATGGTCGCGTGTTCATGCCGAAGGTGGAACCGTTCGGCAGTTATATGCAGGATTATCTCGTCAAGAAGGGCGTGTCTGAGGAGCAGGCTGAGAAGTATGCCTTCACCGAACTCTATGACAGTACGAAGACCATCGCCAGGCAGATAGCCGAAAAGAATAAGTATCTCATCGTGGGACAGTTCAAGGGTTCGGCAGCCAATGTCATCTCCCTCGATGCCTACAATGTGCCGCAGGGTTCGGTGGTGGTGACGGCAGGTGGCGTTACCCTGAAGGAGGGTACCGACTACTCGGTGGATTACAATGCCGGAGAGGTGACCATCCTCAACCAGAGCATCATCGATGCCGGTACGGCGGTCAACGTCTCCCTGGAGAGCAATACCGATTACGGGCAGATGAGAAAGACGATGGTAGGATTCAACTGGGAGTATGAATTTTCCAAAAATTTCCAGATTAGCGGAACCTTGCAGCATCTCTCGGAACAGGCGCTCACCAACAAGGTGGCGATGGGCAGCGAACCGCTGAAGAATACGCTCTGGGGCATCAACCTGAACTGGAAGAAGGAGAGCCAGTGGCTTACCAACATGCTCGACAAGATACCGTTCCTGCATCTCACCCAACCTTCCTACATCTCCTTCAAGAGTGAGTTTGCCCAGCTTCTGGCGGGCGAGGCAGGAGGAGTGCAGGACAATGCTTCGTATATTGATGACTTCGAGAATACCAAGGGAACCATCGACGTGATGACTCCTACTTCGTGGGTTATCTCCAGTGTGCCGTCGCTCAACTTCAAGGATGATTACAATGACAAGACGGGGTTGACCAGCGGTTCCATCGTTCCCGCCTAGCCTGGTACACCATCGATCCGCTCTTCACCCGAAGGGGAAGTTCGCTCACTCCGGGTCATATCAAGAGCGACCTCAAGCAGTTGAGCAACCACTACGTGAGAGAGGTGTATGTAAAGGAGCTTTTCCCTCTGCGCCAGCAGAGCACCTATCAGGGAGCCACCAGCACCCTGAGTGTTCTCAATCTGGCTTACTATCCATCGGAGCCGGGACCTTACAACTTCAATGTATCCGATCTGCAGTCGATGGTACCCTTGCCAGCCCGTCCCGCAACTGGGGTGGAATGATGCGCAAGCTGGATACCAACGATTTCGAGCAGGCAAACGTGGAGTATATCGAGTTCTGGATGCTCGATCCGTTCATCTATTCCCGAGAGCAATCGGATGCAGCCGACTACGGTGGCGACTTCTACATCAACCTGGGCGAGGTGAGCGAGGATATCCTGCGGGATGGCAAGAAGTTTTATGAGAGCGGAATGCCGGTGGATGGCAGCAACAGCTTCACCTATACGCAGTGGGGTAAGATTCCTACGCAGAGCACCGTGACATACGCATTTGCCACCACCAGCGGAAGCCGTGCCCTGCAGGATGTGGGATTCAATGGTCTGACCGATGCCGAAGAGCAGGAATTCTACAAGAGCGCCTATCTCAACCAGATACAGGGCAAGGTGAACCAGGCGGTGTTCGACAGTATCTTTGCCGACCCAGCCCGGGATAACTATCACTATTTCAGAGGCTCTGACTGGGATGAGATGCGTGCGCCCATCCTTCACCGATACAAGTACATCAACAACCCTCAGGGCAATTCGCCTGACAGCGAAAGCCGTACCGAGAGTTATGATACCTCCTATAAATCTACACCGGATGTGGAGGACATCAACCAGGACTATACGCTGAACGAATATGAGAAGTATTTCCAGTATCACGTCAGCATCCGACCGGAAGATCTCGTGGTGGGCAGCAACTTCATCGTGGATAAGCGCGAATACACCCAGACCTGGCGAGACAACACGAAATCTACGGTTACCTGGTATCAGTTCCGCATTCCTGTGGATGAGTTTGAGAAGCGCCAGGGAAACATCAACGATTTCTCCAGCATCCGCTTCATGCGAATGTTCCTCACCAACTTCAAGAAGCCTATCGTGCTCCGTTTCGGTACGCTCGACCTGGTGCACAGCAAGTGGCGTACCTACGACCAACCGTTGGGTGCAGCCAGTGGCGGAACCTTGGAGGCGAGCGCCGTCAGTCTGGAGGAAAATGCCGAGAAGACACCGGTCAACTATGTGCTTCCTCCGGGTATCAGCCGCGAGCAGGACCCATCGCAGCCACAGCTTGTCGAGGCAAACGAGCAGGCGCTGAGTCTGGTGGTAAAGGATCTGACCCATGGCGAGGCAAAGGCGGTATATAAGAACTCTACCCTCGATCTCCGCCAGTACAAGCGCATCCAGATGTTTACCCATGCCAATGCCCTGGAGCAGAACGCCACCAATCTGAAGAACGACCAGCTGGCGGTCTTCATCCGTCTGGGCAGCGACTATAAGAACAATTACTATGAGTATGAGATTCCGCTCAAGCTGACCGAACCTCGCAACAATTATAACCGCAACAGTTCTGCCGACAGAAAGCTGGTCTGGCCGGAGGAGAATATGCTCAATGTAAACCTGAGCGTATTTACCAGCCTCAAGAAGGAGCGCAACAAGGCGAAGGCTGCTGGCATGGCTTCCTATATGGCACCTTATATGATGATGGATGCTGAACGTCCGGGCAACCGGATCACCATCGTGGGCAATCCGAGCCTGGGCGAGGTAAAGACGCTGATGATAGGTGTGAGAAACAATTCGGATGAGGTGAAGAGTGGAGAAGTCTGGGTCAACGAGCTCCGGCTTCTGGAGCATAACAACAAGGCGGATGGGCTGCCAATGCCAATCTGAACGTGCAGCTCTCCGATCTGGGTAGCGTGAATGCCACCGGCCGCTATATGAGCGAAGGCTTCGGCGGTCTGGAAGACGGCGTGGCTAGCCGCAGCACCGATAATTATGGTGCCTATAGCGTGACCACCTCGTTGGAGATGGGTAAGTTCTTCCCCGACAAGGCGAAGGTAAGCATACCTTTATATTATAGTGTGACGAAGGAGAAGACTTCTCCGAAATACAATCCGCTGGATACGGATATGGAACTGAAGGATGCGCTGGATGCCGCCGGTTCGAAGGCTGATCGGGACTCTATCGAGAACATCGCCGTGACCAAAGTTACCCAGACCAACTTCTCGGTATCCAATGCCCGGGTAGGTATCGCCACCCGACGTCATCCGATGCCTTACGATCCAGCCAACTTCTCGTTTACCTACAGTCATGCCCATCAGCATACCACGGGTGAGACCACGGTCTTCGAGAATCGGGACAACTGGTGCGGAGCCCTGGATTATTCCTGGACACCGGTCTATAAGGCGTGGGAACCTTTCAGGAAGTGGAAGAACAAGAGCAAGTGGCTCGACATCCTGAAGCGGTTCGGATTAAACTGGCTGCCTCAGAACATCGCCTTCAATACGGAGATGACGCACGAGACCTATGAGCTGCAGGAACGCGATATGGAGAGTACGCTCAATTCGCAGCTGCCGCTCACCGTGAGCGACCAGTTCCTCTGGAACCGCGAGTTCTCTCTGCGCTGGGATCTGACCAAGAACCTGCACATGAACTTCCAGAGTGCCACCCATGCACAGGTAGATGTGCCTTATCCGGATGTGAATGCCGATCTCTATGCCGACCAGTATCATGCCTGGAAGGATTCGGTGTATCGGAGTTCGGTATGGCAGAGTGTGAAGAGCTGGGGTACGCCGCTCGATTACAGTCAGAACTTCACGGCATCCTATAAGTTGCCTATCCATCTGCTGCCAGTATTCGACTGGGTGAATACCGATGCTCCTACAACGCCAACTATACTTGGGAGCGAGGTACGGAGGATGAGAACGGCAACTCGTATGGCAATACCATCAACACCCAGCGCGAGCTGACGATTAACGGAAGCTTCGACCTGGTGCGCCTCTACAACCACATCCCATTCCTCAAGAAGGCGAATGACCGATTCAACCGCTCGATAAGCAGGAGTGAGATAGAGAGGAAGAAGAAGGAGAAGGAAGCCAGGCGGAAGCAGGCTTTGCTGAAGAATGCACAGCAGAAGAATGATATGCAGAAGAATGGACTGCAGAAAGATAATATGCAGAAGAATGGGCAGAAGAATCAGGTAGATCTGGCGAAGGCGCTTCCGAAAAACAGGAAGGCTTTCGAGAAGGAAATCACCCTCCTGCCGGATACTTCCCTGCTCATCAGACATGGCAAGAACAGCAAGCGACTCATCATTTCTGCAAAGACGGAGGATGGAAAGGTGTATCATCTGAAATACAAAAAGGTGGATAACAACCAGATCCGTATCAAGTCGAAGGTGGATAGCATGATGAAGCTGAAGGTTACGGTGATGCCGAAAGAGCCGCTCGATAACGAAAGATGGTATCGGACAGCCCAGACGGCAGCCCGACTGGCAATGATGCTGCGCAAGGTGAGCTTCACCTACCGCAACAACTATCAGATGCTTCTGCCGGGCTTTACTCCTAACGTGGGTGATGCCTTCGGACAGAAGAAAGTGGGAACGATGCGCCGGGACTGGATTTCGCCTTCGGACTGGTGGATGACAGTTATATCGGAAAGGCAAGAGACAACGACTGGCTGCTCTGCAACGACTCGATCGCTACGCCGGCTACTACCAGCAAGACCGAGAATCTGCAGCTGCGTGCCACCCTGGAACCAGTCAGGGATTTCAAGATAGACCTTTCTGCCACCCGCACCATGACCACGCAAAAGAGCATACAGTATATGTATGAGGGTACACCGACCACCCAGAGCGGAACTTTCCAGATGACTACCATCTCGCTGAGTTCGGCTTTCGAGGGAATCGGAAATGCCAACAGTGGTTATCGCAGCAGGACTTTCGAGAAGTTTGTCAACTCGCTCGATGGTTTCCGCCAGCGGGTGGAGTCGCAGTATGCCGGAACGGTATATCCTGTGGGTTCTACCTTGGGTGGAGGCAAGTATGATGCTTCCCGCACACCGGTTAATCCGTATAGTGGTGATGTGATGATTCCTGCATTCCTCAATGCCTATACCTCGATGGGCGGCAGTTCGCTCTCCATCTTCCCGGCATTGAGCCGGCTCTTGCCAAACTGGACGGTGCGCTATAGTGGCTTGGGCAAGTTGCTTGGTTCCGCGAGCACTTCAAGAGTGTGAACATCAACCACGCCTACAAGAGCATCTTTGCCGTGGGCAGTTATAGCAGCTACAGTACCTATCAGGAGTATATGAATGGTCTGGGCTTCGTGACGGATGCCTCTACGGGCAATCCATCGCCTAGCAGCATGTTCAATGTTTCTCAGGTGAGCATCAACGAGGCATTCTCGCCATTGCTCGGTATGGATGTAACGCTGAACAACAATATGACTATCAAGGGTGAGTATCGCCAGACCCGAGTGCTGAACCTCAGTATGACGAGTGTACAGGTGAACGAGGCGCTGAGCAAAGACTGGGTGGTAGGTATGGGCTATCGCATCAACAATTTCAATCTCTTCGGTGCTCCAAAGGCACACAAGGTGAAGGGAAGAACGGGTGCCCAGCAGAACAGCAGAAACGGAAGCAAGGGCAAGAATCAGACCCGGAACTATGGTCCTAATCACGACCTGAACCTGCGTCTCGACTTCAGTTTCCGCAAGCAGGCAGCCATCGTCCGTGATATAGCCACGATGACGAGCAGCGCCAGCAGCGGCAACAATGCCCTGAAGCTGAGTTTCACGGCTGATTATACCTTGAGCAAGATGCTCACCATGAGTTTCTACTATGATCGCCAGACCAATACGCCGCTCTTGTCGAGCAGCAGTTATCCGACGACCACGCAGGATTTCGGCTTGAGCATCAAGTTCTCGCTGACGAGATGATGTTTTTATCGCCCAACTGCGGTGCAAAGGTACAATAAAAAAAGACATTGTGTTTTGCAAGGTTGTGAGGGTGTGTCATAAGTCTAAATAATGGCAGCCGAGGACGGCTGAAAGCCCAAAAGCTCTTAGCCCAGGGCAGCGCCTGGGTAATGATTGGCAAAAAACAAGGTCGCCCTGAAAAGGGTCAAAGCTTTGAAAATTGAAAGCTTGCCCTTTCAGGCGACTTTGTTGTATTTATTCTAAACCCAGGGCACTGCCCTGGCTAGGAGCTTCTGCCCTTTCAGGGCGTATGGGATGTGCTTATGACACACCCCCTTTATAATGTCAATGTTTTATGGGGCATAAGTTACATGAAAATATGTTTTACCAAAATCTTTTTGGCGAAAATATGTCGTTTTACCAAAATTTATTTTTGTGATTTATGTCGTTTTACCAAAATCTTTGCTGCAAAAGTGTGGTCATCAATGTCATTAAGGATTTGAACTTCATATAAGCAAAGAAAAAGCCGCTAGGATATCGTGTGAGAATATCCTGGCGGCTTTATATGGTAGCTTGAAAAAAAACTTTATTTCTTGTCGTAAGCGTGAACAGGGTAGTCGATGGTATAGTGAAGACCACGGCTCTCCTTGCGCTCTATTGCCATGCGGGTGATGAGATAACCTACATTGATCATGTTGCGGAGCTCGCAGAGTTCCTTGCTTACCTTCACACGCTTGAAGAGATTCTCGGTCTCTTCGTAAAGAAGGTCGAGGCGGTCCCAGGCACGCTTCAGACGGAGGTCGCTGCGCACGATGCCCACGTAGTTGCTCATGCATTCGCCAACTTCCTTGACGCTCTGGGTAATCAATACCTTCTCCTCGTTGGTCAGGGTACCCTCGTCGTTCCATGCAGGAACCTTCTCATTGAAGTCGTATTCATCCACATGCTCCAGACTGTGCTTGGCAGCAGTCTCGGCATATACCACAGCTTCGATGAGAGAGTTGCTGGCAAGACGGTTGCCACCATGCAGACCGGTGCAAGAGCACTCGCCCAAGGCATAGAGGCGTTGATGCTTGAACAGCCGTTCAAATCTACCTTGATACCACCACACATGTAGTGAGCGGCAGGACGAACTGGGATGTAATCCTTGGTGATATCGATGCCGATGCTAAGACACTTGGCATAGATGTTAGGGAAGTGACGCTTGGTCTCCTCCGGATTCTTATGGGTAACATCCAGGCAGACATGATCCAATCCGTGAATCTTCATCTCCTTATCGATGGCACGGGCCACGATGTCGCGAGGAGCCAGACTCAGGCGCTCATCATATTTCTCCATGAAGCTCTCGCCGTTAGGCAGACGCAAGATGCCGCCGTATCCACGCATTGCCTCGGTGATGAGGAATGCAGGGTGGGTCTCTCCCGATGATAGAGGGCTGTAGGGTGAAACTGTACGAACTCCATATCTGCCACCGTACCCTTGGCACGGTAAACCATCGCCTCGCCATCACCGGTAGCGATGACTGGTTGGTGGTAGTCTGATAAACGGCACCACATCCACCGGTACACATCACGGTAACCTTGCTCAGATAGGTATCCACCTTCTGGGTGTCAGGATTCAGAACGTAGGCTCCGTAACAGTTAATATAAGGTGTACGGCGGGTAACACGGGCACCAAGTGGTGCTGAGTGATGATTCTACAGCGAAATGATTTTCCTTGATATCGATGTCTGGGCAGTTGCGCACAGCCTCCATCAGACCGCGCTGGATTTCAGCACCTGTATCATCTGCGTGATGAAGAATGCGAAACTCGCTGTGTCCGCCCTCACGGTGAAGATCGAACTTGCCATCTGCTGCTTGTCGAAGTTGACACCCCACTGCACGAGCTCCTTGATCTGCTCTGGTGCCATGGTGACAACCTGCTTCACAGCCTGATAGTCGCTGATGTAATCACCAGCGATCATTGTATCCTGTATGTGCTTATCGAAGTTATCTACTTCCAAGTTGGTAACTGACGCCACACCACCTTGTGCAAATGAAGTGTTTGCCTCATCGAGTGAGGTTTTGCAGATCATACACACTTTACCTTTATGCGCTCTGGCTACTTTCAGAGCGTAACTCATACCGGCAACTCCTGAGCGATAATCAGAAAATCATACTTATAAACCATGTGAGTTTATTCTAATAATGCTTAATTGTTTGCAAAAGTACTAATTTCTCTTTAAAAAGAGTAATAAGAGAGGGATTTTTTGTAATTTTGCAGCGAATTTTAAGGTAATATATCTTTTAGACTATCAAATAGTAGCTGAAAACGCTATTTTAAAGAAAAGAACGAGATATGGCAGATAGAACTTTTCATAAGCGCTTCAATACGACGGCTCGTGTTGGAGTGGTGGTTTTCGCCCTCCTGGCAGGATATTTCTTCTGGGTCAAGATGGCGATTATTGGCATTTTCGTTGCCATTATCATTGTGGGCATGATCGAGCGTATTCTGAATACCACCTATACATTCAAAAAGGTGAAACCTATCGACCGAGATGACGAGATGGAATATCTCATCATCAACGAAGGCAGGTTCTCTTCCAACAGGAATGTGCCGGTATGCGACATCACCAGCGTGCATACCGCCAAGACCTTTCTGGGATTGATCATTGTCTGGTGATAGAATACGGACATCATAATATGGTAACGGTGCAGCCCGATAATGAAGAGGCTTTCGAGAAAGAAATTAGTAAAAGACAATGAAAAAGATTATATATATGATGATGAGCTTCATCATGGCTACGCTCATGGCGATGCCGGTGAAGGCTCAGGATGTGATTGAAGGAGAAGTGGTGGAGCCGCAGGACGACACGGAAGTGACCGACTCCACGATGTTGGATTCCCTGGCTGCCGATACTTTGAAGCTGCCTTGGCCGAATCGGTGCAGGTAGGTATCGGCAAACTCTTGGAAAGTAAGATGTTTGAGACATCGCAGGTGGGGATCATGGTCTGGGATATGGATGCTGATTCCTGCATCTACAAGCACAACGAACGACAGCTGATGCGCCCGGCAAGTACGATGAAACTCTTGACAGCCATCACCGCACTTGACAAGTTGGGCGGTTCCTATCAGTTCAAGACTCAGTTGAAATATACCGGAACCATTGAGGACGGTGTGCTGACGGGTGATGTTTACTGTGTGGGAGGTATGGATCCCCGTTTCAACAGTGATGACCTGACGGCGTTTGTCAACAGTCTCAAGGATATGGGTGTGGATACCATTCGGGGTAATGTATATGCCGACCGTTCGATGAAGGATGCGGCATTGCTGGGCGAAGGCTGGTGCTGGGATGATGATAATCCGGTACTTCGCCATTGGTGTTCTCCCGCAAGGACATCTTCATGGACCGTTTCCTGGCTAAGTTGAAAGATGCAGGCATCGAATATGAGGAGATGTATGCCTCTTCCAAGACCTGTCCTGCCAATGCCTTTACCATCTGTACCCGTTTCCATACCATGGACCAGGTACTGCATAAGATGATGAAGGAGAGTGACAATCTCTATGCCGAGTGCATGTATTACCAGATTGCGGCTTCTACGGGCAACCGTCCGGCAAGTGCCAAGAGTGCCCGCAACGTGGAACGGCAGTTGATCAATAAGCTGGGACTGGATGCTTCCCGCTACAGACTGGCAGATGGTTCGGGCTTGTCGCTCTACAACTATCTCAGTGCCGAGCTGGAGGTGATGATGCTCCGTTATGCTTTCCGCAACGATAACATCAAGCAGCATCTGATTCATTCCTTGCCTATAGCAGGTGTGGATGGAACCCTGAAGAAGCGTATGAAAAGAGGCAGTGTCCACGGCAATGTCAAGGCAAAGACGGGTACCTGACCGGTATCATCTCGCTGGCTGGCTATTGTACGGCAGCCAATGGACATGAGCTTTGCTTCTCTATCATCAATAATGGAATCATGCATGGCAGCAATGCCAGACATTTTGCAGACAAGGTTTGTAATCTGCTTTGCCAACCATGATAGGGAGTTGGTAGTTAAGAATTGATAGTTTACAGTTTGTAGTTTATGGAAGAAATTCGTAGATTTGTAGATGAAATGATAACATGGGCAGGTATCACCGGCGATTACGTGCCTATGCTTCGTCATATCCTGCTCACCATCACCGCTATCTTGCTGTCGATGCTGAGCGATTTTCTGTGTCGTAAGATTGTAGTTCCGTTGATCTCGAAGATTACGGAAAAGACGGAGGCTTCCTGGGATGATGTGTTGCTGAACAAGAAGGTGCTCACTTCTGCTGTCATATCGTGCCTGCAGTGGTAATATGGTCGCTCATGCCGCTTATCTATCTGGAATATCCTATATTCAAGGAGATTCTGGAGCGTGCTACAGGTATCTATATCGTGGTGATGTCGGTACGTACGGTATTGGTGTTCATCGGTTCCTTCAAGGGATTGGAGAATAGCGGAGAGCGCCGCTCTTCGGCTCAGCAGTATTTCCATACCTTCTGCGGTGTGCTCAGGGTATTGATGCTCTTTGTGGCTGGAGTGGTAGTGGTTGCCATCCTGTTGGGTAAGAGTCCGATGACCTTGTTTGCCGGCTTGGGTGCTACTTCGGCTGTCTTGATGTTGGTTTTCAAGGATACCATCCTCGGTCTGGCTGCCGGTGTGCGACTCACCAGCAATGATATGTTGCACAAGGGTGATTGGATTACCGTGAAGTCGGTAGATGCCAATGGTATTGTGGAGGATATGTCACTTACTACCGTAAAGGTGCGTAATTTTGATAATACCATCGTTACTATCTCGCCAGCTACCCTGGTTAACGGTTCGTTCCAGAACTGGATTGGCATGCAGAAGAGTGGGGAAGAAGAGCGAAGCGAATCGTTTATTTTGATTTCCGTAGCATCCGATTGGTAGATGAGACCTTGAAGCAGACCTTGCTTGCCAAGCATTTCGCCACTGAGGATTCTTTCAAGTTGAAGGAATCTCTTCAGAAGGCGGTAGAAAAGGATATTCAGGAAGGAAAGGATATTGAGGACTTGAAGAATCCTGCAGCTTTGGCTCCAACCAATCTCCAGCTTTATCGCAGGTTTATGGAGAAATATCTGCGTCAACGCCCTGAGGTAAATACGGAACTTACCTTGATGGTACGCCACATGGAAGCTACCCAGTGTGGTCTTCCTATCGAGTTCTATTTCTTCATCAAGGATAAGGTATGGGTTAATTATGAGCATATCCTTGCCGACATCATGGAGCATGCCTATGCGCTTGCCAATGAATTCGGCCTGAAGATTTACGAGCAATATCCGGAACAGTAATTACTTTGAACATTGAGATTTGAACTTTGAACTTTATGAATAGTTACTGTTTCGGCGGATTTGCAATCCGCCGCCGTATGGGTAACTATTGCGGATTTGCAATCCGCTAAAAGGACCGAAGCAAGAAAGTAACGCCCTGAAAGGCAAAAGCATAATAATGATCAATAACTCTTTTTTTCAACAGAAATACTCCGTTGGTTTCGTGAGAACGGCAGAGACCTGCTTGGCGCGAACAGGGATCCTTATGCTATCTGGCTGAGCGAAATCATCCTTCAGCAAACCCGCATTGCCCAAGGTTGGGAATATTGGGAACGGTTCGTGCAGACCTATCCAAGGTAGAAGATCTGGCAGCAGCCAGCGAGGATGATGTCTTGAAGCTCTGGCAGGGCTTGGGGTATTACTCCCGTGCCCGCAATCTTCATACTGCTGCCAAGCAGATTGTGGCTCTCGGTGACTTTCCCAATACCCTTGAAGGCATCAAATCCCTGAAGGGTGTAGGTGATTATACCGCTGCTGCCATCGGCTCTTTCGCTTTCGGTATTCCGGCAGCTGTGGTTGATGGCAATGTCTATCGGGTGCTTTCCCGATATTTCGGCATCGATACTCCCATCAACTCAACACAGGGAAAAAGGAGTTTGCGGCTTTGGCACAATCACTCTTGCCTGCCTCCGATGCGGCATCCTATAATCAGGGAATGATGGATTTCGGTGCGATTCAATGCACACCCCAGTCTCCGAAGTGTCTGCTCTGTCCACTTGCAGAAACCTGCGAGGCTTTGCGTTGCGGCAGGGTAGAGGAACTGCCCGTCAAGAACAAGACCGTGAAGGTGAAGACCCGCCATCTCTCCTATATATATATAAGGTGTAAATCTTCGGCAGCGGATGGTATAGGAAATCCGAACCGATGGTTGCCATCCATCGCCGTGGAGAAGGTGATATCTGGCAGGGATTATGGGAGCCTTATAATGTTTCCGATGTCAAGGAGCTGCCTTCTTTCGTGAAGAATCCGATTTTGCTGGCAAAAGATGTCAAGCACGTACTGACTCATCGCATCCTTCTTGCCGATTTCTATCTCCTGGAAACGGAAAACCGTCCTCCACTCCCAGATGATTACATCTGGATCAAGGAAAGTGAGATAGAAGACTATGGGGTTCCGAGACTGATAGAAATCATGTTGGAAAAGATTAATCCTGCGGAATAGGATAAGTACATAAAGATTTCTTTATAAAGATACATAATAATCTCTTCATATAAAATAAAGATGATTCAATCAATAAGAAAATGAGAGGATGGGTGATAGCTGGCGCCATCGCTTTGCTCTCTACTTTGGGCTTGTCGTCCTCTATGTTGCCAGCTGCACAGGGGGATGCACCGGGAATGGAAATCCCGGTTTCAAAGAAAAAGGTATCGCAAACCATCAGAAAGCGTTTTGCCTATACCGTGTCATACAATCACGATACCCGTCAGCCTAATTGGGTGGCATGGACCTTGAGCCGTGCTCATGCTTCGGGTAAGTTGAAGCGTGGCGACTTTGAGGATGATATGGATATGCCATCACCTAAGGGAACGAAGGCTGATTACTATAACAGCGGTTATGATAGAGGTCATCTCTGTCCGGCTGGCGATAACAAGTGGAACCAGAAGCTATGGATGAGTGCTTCCTGATGACCAATATGTGCCCTCAGACCCATGCCTTGAATGCGGGTGTCTGGAATAGTATCGAACAGCAGTGTCGTACCTGGGCAAAGAAATACGGTAAGGTATATATCGTATGCGGTCCGATATTCCTGAATAAGCAGCATCGCAAACTGGGTAAGAACAAGGTGGTGGTGCCTGATGCTTTCTTCAAGGTAATCCTCCGCACAGGCAAGAATCCGCAAGCCATCGGCTTTATCTGTCGCAACCAGGGAGCTACCGGCTTGCAGAAAAAGGACTTTGTCAACTCGGTAGATGAGGTGGAGCGTATTACCGGCTACGACTTCTTCTCCAAACTTCCTGATAACATCGAGAAAAAGATAGAGGCAAAAGCCGATATCAACCAGTGGTAAAAAAAGAAAATCCCCTGATGCATATCTTATTGCATCAGGGGATTTTATCTGGTTCTATAGGAAGTCTTCTATATGATAGGTTCTATGTTATAATCCTATCCTATCGTTCAATTTCCTGTAATAGAATCTTAGTAGTTCTGAGCCTCAATCTGGAAGTAGCTTTGTGGGTGGTTGCAGACTGGACAAACCTCTGGAGCCTGCTTGCCTACTACGATATGACCGCAGTTAGAGCACTGCCAGATGCAGTCGCCGTCGCGAGAGAAGACGAGCTTGTCCTGCACGTTCTTCAAGAGCTTGCGATAACGCTCCTCGTGGTGCTTCTCGATTTCAGCCACCATCTCAAACTTGGCAGCAATCTCCTCGAAGCCTTCCTCGTGAGCTTCCTTTGCCATGCGTGGATACATTTCTGTCCACTCATCGTGCTCACCATTGGCAGCAGCTCCAGGTTCTTCTCTGTATCCTGGATAGCACCGCCCTCCAGGTACTTGAACCACAACTTAGCGTGCTCCTTCTCGTTGGCAGCTGTCTCCTCAAAGATGTTGGCTATCTGAACATAACCGTCCTTCTTAGCCTTACTTGCAAAATATGTGTATTTGTTACGAGCCTGTGACTCACCAGCGAATGCCTCCTGGAGGTTCTTCTCTGTCTTTGTACCTTTCAATTCCTTCATAATGTCTTTTTTATAATATTAATATGTTCTTTATTAAATTCTTTTGCAAAGAAAATGCAAACGAGCGCAATGAAAGCTTGCTTTCAAATTGCCGAGTGCAACTTTTCTTATGCAAAGATATTAAACATATTTTAAATATACAAATAAATTAAGAACTATTTAACTTTTTGGCGCTTATTTAAATAAAATAAAGCAAAACCGAGCATGGCAACACCGAAGATCCACGAGATGATGGCACTGGTTACCATTCCCAGCGTATGGGTGAAACCTGCCACGATGAATGTCAGGAAGCTGACGGTAGCTACAGTCAAGGCATAAGGCAACTGAGATGAAACATGATGCACATGCTTGCACTCGGCTCCGGCACTCGCATGATGGTGGTATCGCTGATAGGTGAGATGTGGTCGCCACAGACAGCACCAGCCATGCAGGCAGAGATGGAAATGATGCGTAAAGGGTCGGCCCCTGGGAATACGGCGATACAGATAGGTATCAGGATACCGAAGGTTCCCCAGGATGTACCTGTGGCGAAAGCCAGGAAGGCAGCAACTAGGAAGATGATGCTGGCAGGAGCATCTGGAGTTCAGAAGCGCTGCTTGCCACTACGCTAGATACATATTCTGCTGCACCCAAGGAGTCGGTCATACTCTTCAGGGTCCATGCCAGGGTAAGAATCAGAATGGCTGGTACCATCGCCTCGAAGCCCTTGATCAGACTACTCATCGCTTCATCGAATGGTAAGGTCTTGCGAGCTGTAAACATCACGATAGTTAGAATCAGGCTGCCAATGAACCAATCACTAGACCTATAGAGCATTGCTGCCTGCAAAGGAATCTACGAAATTCATATAGTTGGCATTGCTGGCATCGAAGAAACCTCCCGAATATACCATACCTGCCATGCAGAAGATAATCAACATAATGATTGGAATCACAAGATCGCTCACAGAGCCTTTGCTCTTGGATGATTCTTCCTGCTTCGCTCCCACACCATGCTCCACGATCTGCAGCTTGGTATCGCTCACCTCGTCGAGCTTTCCTCCGTTGGTGCGTTCATACCATTCTTTGAGTCTTGCGTCATATTTGCTCATCGCCTTGAAGTCGAAGCCCAAGATCACGATGCCAAACATAAAGAGGATGGTGAAGAATGCGTAGAAATTGTAGGGTATCGCCTTGCAGAAAAGTGCCAGTCCGTTCTCGCCTCCCGATACGAAGCCCGATACTGCTGCTGCCCAACTGGAGATTGGGGAGATGATGCAGACAGGAGCTGCTGTGGAGTCGATGAGATAAGCCAGTTTCTCCTTGGTTACGCCATTGCGCACTGCGATAGGGCGCATCACCGAACCCACGGTAAGGCAGTTGAAGTAATCATCGATGAATATCAGAATACCGAGCAGAATGGTGGCTACCTGCACACCAATCTTCGACTTTACGTGCTTGGAAGCCCATCGGCCGAAAGCCGTAGAACCACCCGCCTTGTTCATTAGTGAAACGATGCTACCCAAAACCACCAGGAAAACCAGAATGCCCACGTTCCAAGGGTCGGAAAGGCAATGTATCAAACCGTATGCCTTGGCATCCTCGCCTTCGCCTACGGTGTGGTTGGTCAGATGAACGAGGAATCCGTCGAAACCTGTTCCCATCGAAATGCAATATTGAACGGCACCCAGAATGATACCGATAAAAAGAGAAGAATAGACCTCTTTCGTCTTCAGCGCCAGAGCGATGGCGACGATAGGAGGTAGTAACGACCATGCGGTCCAATCATGTTGTAATCCATTTATGATTAATTATGTTTTTAAATTTTTGAATATTCCCTTGCAGAATCGCTGCCCACGAGTCTATCTTTATCATTGGAAAGGCACACAAAAACATCATAACTTTTAAACCCAACGGAATCGAAGGCTTAAAGTTATGTTTCATGAATTTATAATGCGATCTCCTATAATACCATCTCTTCGTATTCCAATCCGAAGACATCGGCAACCGCTTGAATACTACCTTGCCATTCACGATGTTCAATCCCCGATACAAAGCCTTGCTTCCTTGCACGCCTTTCGCCATCCCTTGTCGGCAAGAGCAGGGCATACTTCAGAGTGGCATTGGTCAAGGCGATGGTTGAGGTATGAGCACGGCTCCCGGAATGTTGGCTACGGCATAATGCACAATGCCATCTACCATGAATGTCGGATCGGAATGGGTGGTTGGATGAGAGGTCTCGAAGCATCCTCCCTGGTCGATAGCCACATCCACCAGTACGGTGCCAGGTTCCATCAACTTCAGCATGTCCCTGGTAATCAGGTGTGGAGCCTTGTCGCCCGGAACGAGTACACTGCCTACTACGATGTCAACATCAGGCAATTCCTTCCGGATATTGTGCTCGTTGGAGTAGAGGGTGTGCGCATTGATCGGCAATTCCATCTGCAACTGGCGAAGACGAGGCAGACTAATATCGGTAATCCACACATCAGCACCTAATCCTGTTGCCATTCTTGCTGCTGCTTCTCCCACGGTTCCACCGCCCAGAACGAGAACCTTCGCACGGTTCACGCCCGGCACACCGCTGATCAGCTTACCCTTGCCGCCCTTGGTCTTCTGCAGATAGTAGCACCATTGATAATCGCCATTCTTCCTGCTACCTCACTCATCGGAATGAGCAGTGGCAGATGATGGTTGTCGGTTTCTACCGTCTCGTAAGCCAGGCAGACAGCACCACTCTTGATCATGCATCGGTGAGCTCTCTGTCGCAGGCAAAATGGAAGTAAGTAAAAACAAGCTGATCCTGATGGATGAGTGGATATTCCTCGGCGATAGGTTCCTTCACCTTGATAATCATCTCAGCCTCGCGATACACACTCTGGATGTCGGGCAGGATCCTGGCTCCTACCTTCTCATACTCTTCATCAGCAAAGCCACTGTTCTCACCAGCGGTATGCTGCACCATCACTTCGTGTCCATGTCGAATGAATTCAGCTACACCAGCAGGAGTCATTCCTACACGATTCTCATTATTCTTGATTTCTTTTGGAATACCTATCTTCATGATGTTATGTTTTTAAAGGTTATACATCATTTTAACGGGATAAAGATAGTGAAAAAATCAATAGGTTGTATCGTTTGTATAGAAGATTTAACATATATTTCTTGCCTGGTTAAGATTAGAACATAAAAAAGATTAAAAAAGATGGCTGCTATCATCTTTTTGCTTATCTTTGTCCTCGTAAGCATTTCAAACTTAATAAATGGAGGACTTTTTATGAATGTCAATACGGGTATCAAGCAAGCAGTGATCTTAGCCATAGGCATTATCGTGCTTGGATTTTGTGTCAAGTCTGGACTTGAAAGTGTGATTGCCAAAGACCGCAAAGTGGTGGTGAAAGGATTGGCAGAAAAGGAAGTTGAGGCTGATAAGGTGACATGGCCTATCGTTTCCAAGGAGATTGGCAACGACTTGCCGCAACTCTATAAGAAGATCAACGCTACCACCAGCACCATCCGCCAGTTCCTGCAGGCAAATGGAGTGAAGGCAAATGAAATCAATGTCAATGCCCCTGTGGTCATCGACCTCAATGCTGAGCGATATGGCGAAAACCGTCAGCCTTACCGTTATAACATCACGTCGATCATCACCGTGACTTCCCGCAATGTGAAGGTGGTCCGTGGCATCATCGCCCGACAGGGTGACCTGCTTCAGAAAGGTGTGGCCGTCGTGGATGGTGGTTACGAAAATCCGGTGAAGTACGAGTATGTGGCTTTCCGCGAGATGAAGCCGAAGATGATGCAGGAGCAATTGAGAATGCAGAGAAGACTGCTGCTCAGTTTGCCGAAAACAGCAAGAGCAAGATTGATAAGATCATGAACGCTGACCAAGGGCAATTCTCGATAGAGGATAGAGATTCCAATACACCTTATATTAAAAAGGTGAGGGTAGTGACTACGGTTACCTATTCTTTGAAAGACTAGTAATTAAATAAATATATAGTACGAAATGAAAAAAAATGATTTACATGGTGATGGCGCTAGCTCACTAAGCTACTCAACCCAGACTATGGCGCAGTCACAGGGATTGCAGAAAAAGGTGAATGCCTACTTCCTGCAGTCACTCAAAGCACAGCAGAAAGCATTAGAGAAAGACGGTAAGGCGGAATTCTCTAAAAACACACCTCTTGACACCAAGCTCCAGGCTGCTATCGACGGCAAGGATATTGCCAACTACCAGAAGATGGTATGGACAGCCTGGTGCGATGCCAACAAGAACCTGCAGGAAGAAAAGCTCATAGAACCAGAAGATCTGACATTGGCAAAAAGCAGCTCCTGGAATCTGCCTCAGTGTCTGGAACCAAATGCGGTGATGCCTTATTATTATGGTAAGAAGGGAGTAGCTGCCGATGGTAAGTTCCCTCTCTTCCTGTATGTTCACGGATCGGGACCTAAGGACCATGAGTGGTCGAATGGAATCAAGCTCGGTCTGAGCTTCCAGGATTCTCCTTCCATCTATTTCATTCCTCAGATTCCTAACGAGGGTGAATATTATCGCTGGTGGCATCTTTCCAAGCAGTATGCTTTCGAGAAGTTGATTCGCCAGAACCTGGTAAAGGGTGAGGTGGATGCCAACCGTCTCTATGTATCGGTATCAGCGAAGGTGGTTATGGCAGTCAGCGTCTTGCTTCCTTCTATGCCGACTATTGGGCTGCAGCGGGTCCGATGGCTGGTGGTGAACCTTTGAAGAATGCGCCTGTGGAAAACTGTGCCAATATCGGATTCTCTTTCCTCACGGGGGCTGATGATACCGGTTTCTATCGCAACGACCTGACCTGGTACACCCAGGTGGCTTTCGATTCTGCGCAGTTGGCTCGCCCATTGTCTGTAGATAAGACTCCTATCTTCCGTCATCGCATCCAGCTCTTGCCGGGTATGCAGCATCATATCACCTATGGTCTGACTACTCCTTGGCTCAAGCAGTTTGTGCGCAATCCATATCCTAAGACCGTGCTCTGGGAGGATTTCGAGATGGATGGCAGACATCGTTCCGGTTTCTACAACCTGCAGGTGCTGACTCGCCCATCAGAGTCTAGAACCTACTACGAGATGGATATCGACAAGAACGTGGTTTCCATCAAGGTGAGCAATGTGGATTACACCACTATCTTGAAGGATAAGCAGTGGGGAATCGATCTGAAGTTCAACCGCAGCTATTCTCCTGCCACTGGTGGTAAGTTGAGAGTTTATCTCAATGACCAGTTGGTCAACCTCAATGAGCCTGTAACCATCATGGTAAATGGCAAGCAGGTATTCCACGGTATTGCCAAGGCAGATTTGCAGGCAATGGTGAACAGTTGTGCGGAATACTTCGACCCATGTCGAGTATATCCTGTTGCAATCGATTTGGCTTATTGATTTTAAAGAATGATTAGATGAAGAAAAATGTTTGTTTATATGCCATGATGCTTTAGCCGTTATGGGATGTTCGCAAAATAACAAGAAACGGGAAGGAAGCTCAAAGGGGCTACCTTCTCGTGTTGAATCAGAGAGTAAGGCTGGGGCAGAGAAGGCAGATCAGTCTGTAGCTGGCAGTAATAATCAGTCTGCTTCTGCTGGTAAGGTGCAGGTGCTTACGGCTTCCGATTTCAGGAAGAAGATTATGGATTACGAGTCTCATCCGAAGAGTGGGTGTTTGCAGGCTCCCGTCCTGCCATTATCGATTTCTATACCACCTGGTGTGGACCTTGCAAGATGATGGCTCCCCTGGTAGAATCTCTTGCCGGGAAATATGCCGGCAAGATAGATTTCTATAAGGTGGATATCGACCAGGAACCCGAACTGGCTTCCGTCTTCGGCATCCGCAGCATCCCTACCTTCCTCTTCATCCCGATGAAAGGTAATCCTACTATACAGATGGGTGCTATGCAGAAGGAAGATTTCGAGGAAATCATCGGAAAAATGATGGGGAAGTGATAAATGGTGATTTACTGCATATAAGTAGGTATTTCTTGGCAAATACCTAGTTTTGATGATGCCCGAAATTTGGTGGTTTATCAGATAATATCTAAATTTGCACTCGGAAAAAATGTTTAATGTAATTAAAAGTATTATGGTATCCTAAAATCCGCAACTATCATCCAATACACGATTAAGGGTAGATTTATGAGTCGTTAGTAGCAGCTTTCAGTAAAAAGCAACAGCACAACATCAATATGTAGCCACCATCCCCTTACCCCACGAT